>WNGD01006314.1_pt1 | contig 11354 bp, 12 predicted proteins | sample 5400671 | NCBI WGS metagenome assembly WNGD01 (sample SAMN13153369, study PRJNA577476) | soil metagenome | isolation source: 40 cm soil or saprolite under grassland replicate 2 | place: USA:California | collected 2016-06-15
TCAACGCCTCATGGCATGCAGGCTCAATTATCTTTCATGATGAGATCAATATCGGGTTGGCTGTGGCTGTCGATGAGGGATTGATCGTGCCGGTCATCCACAAGGCGGACAAATACAGTGTACAGGAACTTGCCCGAAAGCGCAAGGAGTTGATTACTGAAGCTCAGGCTGGGAAGCTGAGACCACAGGATATTCAGGGAGGCACGTTCACAATCAGCAATCTAGGTATGTACGGGGTAGATGCATTTAACGCAATTATCAATCCACCTCAGGCTGCTATTCTGTCTGTGGGTCGCATAGCTGAACGCGTTGTACCCGTCTCGAGTCAACCGTCAGTGCAACCCATGATGGTACTCAGCCTTTCATGTGATCACCGTGTAGTCGACGGTGCTAGAGGAGCACAATTTCTGGCTACGCTTGCCGATCTCGTGGAAGAGCCCTTGGGACTTTTAGGATGAGCTAATCATCAAGAAAGTGTAAATTCTGAGACAATATTCAGAATGCATACGTATTTAAGGCGAAGCATTTATGCTTTTTCACTTTTTTATCTGGGTATCGGAATATCCAGCGAGGGCCGATAATGGTGATTAACTATAGAATGCGGACATGAGAACCTGCACCAAGGGCCGATAATGGTGATTAACAAATTAATCAGGTAATAAGTATAGGTTCTTATGCTCAAAACATTACCGGATTATTTTGTTAAAATTCATAATCGGCACCTACGAGTGTCCGGATTTATGTATCAATCACCATAATCGGCCCCTACGGCTGTCCATTTGTTAAACTCGCTTGAAGTTGACCCTAGACTTAGGGTCAGCGTATTTTCATGAAGGAGGAATGTGGTGAAACTACATTATTTCGCACGACTGAGGAAAACGCTCTTCGCATCTATTTCCGCAAGCCTGATACTACTATTTGTTGTGGCCTGTGGTGGAACATCAACCACGAGCACGACATCAACCCCAGCCAATAAAACCCCAATCAAAATCGGTTTTTCAGTGTCTCTTGCCGGTGATTTTTCTGCCGATGGGAAAGCTCTCTTGATGGGGTATCAACTTTGGCAAGACGCTGTCAATAAGCGTGGTGGATTGCTCGGTCGCCAGGTACAGCTGGTTTATTACAATGATAGCAGCGATCCTCAACAAGTGACGACCAACTACCAGAAGCTGATCGGCTCTGACCATGTCGATCTTCTACTTGGGCCGTTCTCTACTCTGTTGACCGTACAGGCAGCACCAGTGGCCCAGCGCTATGGTTACGCCATAATCGAGGGTGCGGGTACCGGTCAGAAAGTCTTTAACAGCGGTTTTACAACGCTTTTCGGTGCCTCTGCTCCGTCACAGGTCTATTTAGGAGCTTTCGCCCAGTATATTCTGTCATTGCCCCCGGACCAGCGCCCAAAAACGGTTGCCTATGCGACGGTAGACAACCCATTTGCCATACCACAAGTAGACTATGCAAAAAAGGTTTTTGCAGATGGCGGGCTGCAGACTGTTTTCGATTTACCTCAACCCTATCCTGAAGAGGCAACTGACGTATCGGCTATTGCCAAACAAATAATTCATTCGGGAGCGGATGTGGTTGTTCTAGGTACGGTTGGCGTGACAGATTCTGTCTCCTTCATCAAAACCTTTAAGCAACAGCACTACAATCCGAAGGCGCTTGTTGCTACGTCTGGTCCTGACGAGGGGAAATCGTTTACCGATGCTGTCGGAGTCGCTACTGCCGAGGGTATAATGACCCCGCAGGCAGGGTGGTATCCGGGGCTCAACACCTATCAGAACACTCAATTCGTCCAAGACTACCTTGCTAAGTTTGGTGGCACTGACCAGGACATTAACTCGGGTACTGTTCAAGGGTACTCCGCTGCACAGGTGTTGGAGCAGGCCGTCAACAAGATTCAAAGTATCGATAATGTCAAGCTCATCCAGGAACTGCGCACGGATTCGTTCAATAGCTTGCAAGGTCCGGTGAAATTCGATGCCAAAGGTCAAAATACCCAGGGTGTGCTCTTCTTATTCCAGTGGCAAAATGGGAAGCTTATCCCTGTGTATCCCGCTAACAATGCAGTGTCGAAGCCGGAGTATCCAAAGAACCATTGGTCCGCCTGATCTCTTGCCGTTCTGTAGAAGTTCGTTAACTGTACGAGGTATATGCTTCTCATTAAACACAGTGCAGAGGAAGAATGTCAACCGCAGGTTCTTCCTCTGCACGAGCCTGGGGAGGTTTTGCCGTGGCTCATATCATTGATGCTCTCCTATCAGGGTTACTGACAGGGGGGATATATGCCCTCATGGCATCAGGATTGACCTTGATTTTTGGTGTGTTAGAGATTGTTAATGTTGCGCAAGGAATTCTTGTTATACTCGGTGCATATCTCAGCTATGCTCTGTACCAGTATCTACATATTGATATCTTTCTAGGTCTTCTCATAACGATGCCTGTCATGTTTGCACTCGGCCTCGGCATCGAGTGGGCTTTCATACGCAGGCTGAAGCAAGACCCGAGCCGTATCATGTTGTCGGTACTGGTGATGTTTGCTGTCGCACTGATCATCGAAGGTGCATTGAACCTTATTTTCACTCCTGACCTGGTCACTCTACACGCGTCGTATATTGATGCTTCCTGGCCGATTGCAGGTTTTTATCTCCCATACGTGTATGTCTTTTCATTTATTCTCAGTGTGGTGCTGTTAACTGGGCTCTACTTCCTTGTGTATCGTACTCAGTTTGGTTATAGCCTGCGTGCTTCAATGCAGAATCGCACTGCAGCGGAACTGATTGGTATAGATGTCAGGAGGGTATCGGCAATCACCTTTGCTGTTGGTGTCGCTCTGACAGCCGCTGGAGGCATGGCCTACGGCGCGACCAACCTTTTCAATGCGGCCAGCTCCTACGATCTTATCTCGCGCTTACTGGTCATCATTGTGCTTGGCGGATTGGGAAGTCTAAGCGGTGCTCTCTTTGCCTCCCTTGGTATGCTCATCATCAGTGATTTGACCACTGCTCTCTGGGGTCCTCAGTGGGCGAGCACGGTCTTCTTTGTGCTGCTCGTGGTTCTCCTGGTGTTTCGTCCCCAGGGCTTGTTTGGCCAGCTCGAAGGAAGGAAGCAATGAAAAGAGTCAAGGTGTTTGGACTTCTCGCATTACTCATGCTGGCGCTCGTGTTTCCTCTGTTGATTCCCGATCCAGGGTTCGAGTATATTGCGATCTATACCCTGCTCTATGCAGCAGCGGTAACAGGCTGGAATCTCTTTTCGGGCTATTCTGGCTACATCTCCCTGGGCTATGCCTCCTTTACCGGCATTGGAGCCTACACCCTTGCGCTCATATGCGATCACTGGCAGATACCAAGTGGGTATATACCATTTCTGCTGCTCCCTGTGGCTGGCCTGGTAGCGGGCATTTTCGCTATCCCAATGGGCTGGGTCGCTTTGCGTACGCGGCGGGTGACGTTTGTTGTTGTTACTATCGCTATGATGTTTGTTCTGCAGGCGTTGGCTTTCAATCTCTCAGGTTTCACCAGCGGCTCGAGCGGGATAATCTTTCCTTTAACCATATGGAGCGGTGATTTCTACAACATCCCTTACTACTACGTTTCCCTTGTCCTGTTACTACTGGCTTTTACCGTTTCGTGGTGGATACGCAACTCTAAATATGGGCTAGGTCTGCTGGCTATCCGTGATGATGAAGATCGTGCCCTGGGGCTGGGTGTGAGGACCTGGGCCTTCAAGCTGTCGGCCTTTGTGATCTCGGCCTTTTTCGGAGGAATGGTAGGAGCTATGTTCGCCTATTACGGAGGGAGTATCTTCCCGGCCTCTGCTTTCGACCCCGTCGTGAATCTCTCTGTTGCCCTGATGGGATTCCTGGGAGGGGTAGGTACCCTGGTCGGGCCTATCGTTGGTGCTTTCCTGTTGGAGCCTTTCCAACAATACCTGACCATCCAGTACGGCTCCCTTGGCCTGAACCTCATAATTTTAGGTTCGCTGCTACTGCTCATAATCCTGGTGTTGCCGGGAGGGATTGTACCGGCATTGCATAGAATATGGCTAAAACGAGTGGCTATGCGCGGTGCGATCTCACCCGTCTCATCCCACGATATGGAGCAGGAAGAAGTCGTGCTCCTGGAAAGTGGCGGAGGGGAAAAGGAGTAACAGATGAGTATATTGTTAGAAGCAAAAAATGTTTCCAAAGCCTATGGAGGTATTCAGGCCCTTGATACGTGTTCTGTCACTGTTGAACGGGGTTCAATCACTGGCTTGATCGGTCCTAATGGTTCGGGTAAAACCACGCTGTTTAATATAATCACTGGTTACGAAAGCGTTGATGCCGGCGATATTTGCTTTGAAGGAGCGACCATCACGAACCAACCTCCAGACAAGGTGTTCCAGTTAGGGATTGGCCGCACGTTTCAACTAACGCGCATCTTTCCTCGCCTCACAGTGATGGAAAATATGCATGTAGCGGTGCAACGTAAGGGGACCAGGAGTCTGCTTAGCCGCTGGAGTTCGTCACATGAGCAGCGTCAGGCTTTAGAGCTGCTGGACTTCGTAGGAATCAGTGGACTGAAGGATATGCCCGCAAGCAACTTATCCTATGGGCAAAAGAAGTTGCTTGAGTTTGCCTTTGTCCTCATTGCTGAACCGCAAGTGATTCTATTAGATGAGCCGGCCGGAGGCATTAACCCAACCATGATCAACTACCTGGCAGATCGTATCCGCATGCTGAATCAACGCGGTGTGACCTTTTTAGTAGTCGAGCACAATATGGAATTTGTGATGGGATTGTGCCAGAAGGTTATGGTGATGCATCGCGGCACCAGGATTGCCGAGGGAACGGCGGCAGAAGTGCGAGCGAATCCGGCGGTGCTGGAAGCCTATTTGGGAGATTAGAGAGATGTTGCTGAAACTACACAATGTCTATGCTGGTTATGAGGGAGGCGATGTGCTCAAAGGGATCGACCTGGCAGTGGAGCAAGGCACGACCACCTGCATTGTCGGTCCCAATGGAGCAGGTAAATCCACAGTGTTGCGCGTCTTAAGCGGGCTGTTGAAACCACGACTAGGCGAGATTACCTTCAATGGACGCTCCATCGTCGGCATGAGCCCACATCAGATCCTGACGCTTGGTATTGTGCAAGTGCAACAAAGTCACAGCCTGTTTAGCCAGATGACTGTCAAGGAAAATGTCAGGTTGGGTGGGTATATGCTGCGAGATGCGGAGTTGGTGAAGCGCCGCTTGAGTGAGGTCGAAGTACTTTTCCCAGTGGTCAAAGAACGCGCTGATGACAAGGCGGGAAGTCTTTCTGGCGGCCAGCAACGTCTCGTTGAATTTGCCCGTAGCCTGATGCTCGATCCAAAGCTTATTTTGCTAGACGAGCCTTCAATGGGCCTGGATCCAATGACGTTCAAGCAGGTGATTGAGACGATTAAGGCCATGCAGAGCAGCGGAAGGACGATTGTGCTAGTCGAGCAAAATGTGCGCAGCGGCCTGAGCCTGTCCACGCGTGGAGTGGTAATGGAGAGCGGGCGGGTGCGCCTGGAAGGAACGCAAACTGAAATTCTCAACAATCCTGAAACCGGTCACCTTTATCTCGGAGGAACGCTGTCCGGGGCATAAAATTTTGAAAGTAAAGAATGCCAACACCTGACTTGGAAGAACGCTTCCATCGCTGGCTCAAGCTCATCGCAGAAATGCATGACGGGGCCAATTTCACATCTAATGAATCAATAGCCTGGGCACCTTTGTGCAAGCCGCCCGCCGAGTGTAGTGTCGCGTTGGTCTCCACCTCAGGCGTTCACCTGAAGAGCCAGCCAGCTCACGACCTGCTCAATCCTCGTGGTGACGCCAGTTTTCGTGAGATTCCCGGTGATACACCAACAAGCGAACTGGCTGTTGATCACATTCACTATGATACGAGCGATGCCAACGAAGATTCTAACTGCGTTTTTCCCCTTGATAGGCTGCGCGAACTGGTGAATATGGGAATGATCGGGTCGATAGCGCCGATGCACTACGGCTTTATGGGCTTTGTTCCAGATGGGCGGCTGCTGCGCGATACAACGGCCTCTATCGTAGCAGAGCAATTGCTGGCTCAAGGAACGGATGTCGTGGTACTGACTCCTGGCTGACCGATGTGCCACCAGTCCGTGGGACTGCTTCAAGGGGCTATCGAGCAGCGGGGCATCCCTACTATCTCGGTAACAGTTCGACCAGAGATTACCGCGCATGCCAATGTCTCACGGGCTTGCTATGTGCGCTTTCCAACCGGCAATCCGATGGGTGAGCCACATAAGGCTGATCAGCAGCGGATGATCCTGACAGCAGTACTTGAGCAACTTGTCGCGATCAAGGAGCCTGGTACCATAGTTGAACTTCCATTCCGCTGGCGGCGCATGTAAAGCATGAAAGGAGTTGGATTATATGGCAAAGAAACAAGGAGTCTATGATGCTTGCAAAGCAAAGGTGCTGGCCATTCAAGAAGCATATGATGAATTTGTCAATTCAGTGGAGGAATATAAGGCGCTGCTAACCAGGCTCATCGAGGACAGTGATCCAAATGATGCGGATGATAAGCATTTGCTTGTTGTAGCTAACTTACAGCGGAATACCACTAATGGCCTGATCAATACCCTTGATACTGATATTCATGATGATCTGACCCGCCTTTCAGATCGTGTCATTCAATTTAAGCATTGGGAGGACGGACTTTTTGTCTGAAAGGACACATTCATGAGCATTGATGAACGTGTGCAAATCGCCATAAACAACTGGGCTCCCAGATTTCTTTCCAACGGTGTAGACCCTAATGACTTTCAACGTGTCACAAAGCGTATTGAGCGCTGGGATGATTGGAACCGTGAGTGGTCGGCATGCGCTGCTATTCATGAGCGTATGGGAGAGGAAGCCGAAGAACAAGAATGTTACCAGTCGGCTGGATATCACTACTTTCATGCAGCGATCACCTATCACTTCGGTAAATTCCTGTTTGTGCATCGCCCTGATGAATTGCGCACTGCACATGAGCATGTTGTACGTACCTATGAGAAAGGCTTATCTTATTTTGACTTTCCAGGAGAGCGGGTAACTATACCCTATGAAGATAATGGCACGATGCATGGCATCTTCAGAAAACCATGGCATACCCCTAAACCCCCGCTTGTCATTCTGATTCCTGGCCTGGATTCAGTGAAAGAGGAGTTGCACACTTATGGCGATGATTTTCTGAGACGGGGCATGGCTGTGCTGGCTATTGATGGCCCAGGGCAGGGAGAGATGGAGTTCGAGTATCCACTACGCCATGATTATGAAGTGCCGATCCGCTACGCCATCGATTACCTTGAGAGTCGCCACGATGTAAATGCAGTTCGCGTGGGTTTGATGGGAGTAAGTCTCGGCGGCTACTTTGTGTCGCGCGCAGCGGCATTTGAGCGGCGAGTCGAAGCGGCAATCGCGAACTGCGGGGCGTATGACTTCGCGGATAGTTTTGAAACGCGCCCCCTTTTGACACGAGAGGCATTTGTCCATCGTCTCAAAGCTGCTGACGAGTCAAATGCGCGTACGATGTTGCAGCCCTTTAGCCTGCAAGGCGTGATGGAGAAGGTTAGCTGTCCACTGCTAGTTATCATGGGACGCCAGGATAGGATTGTTTCGCCCGCGTCTGCCGAGCGGATGGTTGCGGAGGCAGGCGGAAAGGCAGAACTGTGGATGTTTGAGGACGGCAATCATGTCTGCAACAACATTCCTTACAAGCATCGTCCTCAACAAGCCGACTGGATGCGTAGACAGTTGTATAGTTGAGAAGTCCTGCCCCCTCAACTAGGCAGTTCCTTGACAACAAACCTGTAACATATTACGATTTACCATGGCACACAATGATAAATGATAATATGGAGCAGCCGCTATCAGGACCCAGGCGTGTCCCATTACCGAGGTCATCGTCGAAGATCGCGTGGAGTCGCAACCTTGCTGAGATGCGTGCTGCACAATCCGAGAGGAAGTGACAAACATGACTGTACTCGTCGCCTACGCAAGCAAGCACGGATCTACCCAGGGAATCGCGGAGCGCATCGCCGGGAAGCTCCGGCAGATGGGGAAGCAAGTCGATGTCCAACCGGTGGATACCGTCAAGAACCCCGGGAGCTATGAAGCCTACGTGATCGGCAGTGCTATCTACTTTGGGTCCTGGATGAAGGAGGCCACAGAGTTCGTGCATCGGAACAAGACCACGTTAGCTGGGCGTCCGGTGTGGCTGTTCAGCGTCGGCCCACTCGGCGTCGATTTCATGGACGACGAGCAGCAACCCAAGGAGAAGGCTGAGTTCCAGGAGACCATCAAACCCCGAGATCACCGGGTCTTCTTCGGAGCGCTCGATCACAACAAACTGACTTTCACTGAACGCATGATGACAAAAGCGGTTCGTGCTCCAGAAGGCGACTATCGCAACTGGGAAGCCATCGATACCTGGGCAGAGAGCATCGCCCGGGACCTGAGATGAGTCTCAGCCATAGATCAATGCTTCACGCCCGCCTGTGGCACTTTGCTGGCTTTGAAGTCCTGCTTCTCCGCACCACAACATACATTCAGCTATCGATCAGGTTTCATACTTGTAGAGTATGAACTTCTCATGTTTTGTCCTCGGTCACGTTATCCGCAAGCTTCCTCTTGCTCACAAGATCTTGTAAGAGGTGGGATGGCTCTCTGTAGAACGATCTTCATGACGCCCTCCACGAGCAACAAGGATGAGTAGCTCAGCGAGACGTTCTTTAGTAGCACATCGGTACACAACAATCGGTATAGCAGCAGTGATATAATAAGCTCAGGTAGGAACAAACAATATGGCGGTACATAATCGAGAAAATAAGGGTCGGATATTGACGATTGAACACCCGACAGATAGTTCTCCTGCACTCATGGTTTTTTCCGGGAATGCGGGACAATTACTACGGGGTGATACCCCAACGGTTAATATCCTCAAAGCAATGAGACGGCGTGCTCATCGAAATGGTGTAGCATTTGTCATGCATTTTCAGGAAGCAGGCGCAGTAAGAAAAAACAGTGTTGGCATGACAAAACTTCTGGAAGATGTCTTTGCAGATGAAGTCATCATATTTCGCTATGGCCCTCAGGAATCAAACGGTCAGATACGTAAAGGCCTCGATCAATACACTGTTTCCTCAAAAAATCTATCCATTCGTGCTCGTAGCGTCGTACTTTTGCCGATCGTTGAACGAAATATCATGAGAAGAAATCAGCGTGCAGCGGTGAATACCAGTTATGATTTTGTTTTACCAAACGGTGAACTAGGGTATTTAGAGACAACCGGTTTTCATTATGATCTCGGATTAACTCCCATCAGTTCAAGAGTCAGCCGATTACAGACTGTGGAGACAAGACTTGGCGTAGAGGAGCTCATTCAGCAAGATATTAACCTCCAACATCAATCTCGTCCTTCAACTGAATATTCACCCTCGCCAGACTATCATCCCTTGAATGAGTGTCATCCTGAGCGAAGCGAAGGATCTCATATAGAGACACTCATGTCGATTCGCGGACGAGCAGGGTTGGTCACATTCAGCGGCGATGGTAATACGCGCGGTTTTGTCGGAACACGCTGGCAAATGGACCGTGTCGAAGTCTTAAAAAAAGGTCTCGGAGCTGATGTGAAGGAAGCCACTGAGGAAATCAATGTTACTGCTAATCTTCCCCATAGTATTCAACAGGAATTTATAGGCAAAAAGCATCCTTTACTCAAGTTAGCTGGTAATATCATCGATGATGTTATCGATACTCTTGATGAAACCACTGGGAATAAATGGGGAGAACGAAAATTGGATCACCAATTTTACCGCGATTTCACTATCACTCCTGAAGGGAAGCTTATTCCGTTACACAGATTTGATATTATTGAAAATAATGTCTTCTATGCTTTTGAAAACGCTGATCATTATTTCATCGGTACACTCTTTGGATTCCAAATGAATGGTGATATAAATTGACAGGAGCCGTCTGTGATCCTCCAGTGAAGGTTGAGCGGCCTATTGTGATGCTATCGTGAGTTCAACATACTATGCTGAGTTTTAGGAAGGCGAAATATTCCAGTACAACGTTATGCCAAAGGCGCAAAGCCTAACCAGAGGCATGTCATCCTGAGCGCAGCGAAGGATCTATTCCAGTGAGGGCTAGGCCAGAGGCGCAAAGCCTAACCCTGCTTGAAATTTGGAGGGAAAACCATGAGTAAAAAACAGCTTCGTGAAATAACCGTACCTCTCGACGACATACAGGAACTTTTTGCGGACCCGGAACCAGGCTCAGAAAGGTATGTTTCGGGAATAGACTATCTGTATAGTGAAGTCAGGACCCATGTCAGGGTTCTCAAACCGCCCCCTAAGTTCAATGTGACCATTGAACTTCCACAGGAAAAAATCACAGAAGGTCTACTGGAGAGAACCAGAGCGAAGATTAAGCGGTACTGCCAGTTCAAAGGGAAGCAGAGCCACAAGGAACTGATAGTACTGCGCCACCAGGGTCTCGATGCGCTCAGGAGGAGCATTTGGGTGGCGCTGATTTGTGTCGTACTGGGAATCTTTGCTACTGCGTGGTCGCAATCGGGAATTAATAGTGTACTGGAGGCGGTGTTACTCTTCATCGTAGCATTTTGTGTGTTAGGTGCAGGCTGGGTTGCAGTGTGGATGCCATTTGAGTACTTTCTCTACGATGGGTGGCCTTTCCAGCTAGACATGCGCGTTTACAATCTAATTGCAGATGCCGATCTCGTCATCAAGGAGCGAGCAGGAGAAGTATCAATACCTCTGGCGGACAGCGAGGTAGTGCAAGGCTAGAGCCTTACATAAACGCAGTCGTGATAACACAGGTTACTCGAATGTTCCATTCTCTTTCACTTCCTGAGTTGCTGCACTGGCGCTAGCGTTTCGTTCTCGCCTTGATCACGTATGCATCGAGCGCACTCATCCAGTGTGAGACACCGGCAGCGCAGCAGTTCTTCCTCCAGCACTCGCTTCATCGCCTGGGCATGACGAATCATCTCATCCACCTCAGCCAGTTTCTGCTGTGCGAGTGCTTCCCACCTGGCCGAAGCAGGTGTCTCTGGCGTAAAACCGTTGAACAAGGTTCGCATCTCAGCCACTGTAAAGCCAGCCTGTTGCGCTATCTGAATGACGGCCAGTCGCTCGAGCACGTGGGAATCATAGCGCCTGCGCCCATTGACCCGCTGGGGTGCCGGTAAAACCTCGACACTTTCATAGTAGCGTATGGCTGATGCTCGTATACCTGCCCGCTTTGCAATGTCACCGATACTGAATTCTTCCATAAGTTCTTTGTCCCTCTTGACTTA
>WNGD01011982.1_pt1 | contig 11354 bp, 9 predicted proteins | sample 5400671 | NCBI WGS metagenome assembly WNGD01 (sample SAMN13153369, study PRJNA577476) | soil metagenome | isolation source: 40 cm soil or saprolite under grassland replicate 2 | place: USA:California | collected 2016-06-15
AAGTACCAACGAATGGTCTTCCGGAAGCGACGTCACCGCAATGCTCTTCCATCTCCTGATGAGCGGAGACGTGATGATCGTCGGCCACCGCGGACACCAGAACATCTGGGGCCTCTCCGAAGAATTCCTGCCGCCGTGGGTGAAGCGGCAAGAACTGACAGAGGAAGAATTCGAGCGTGAGGCGGCCCAAAGGGCCATCCGTGCGCTCGGGACTGCGACACCCCGCGAGATCCACCTGTATTTTCCACGCGGCCGATACCTGAACTTGAAGAAGACCCTCGCCCAGCTGCAAGACGCAGCTGCCATCCACCGGGTTCACGTCGCCGACCTCGGTGGTAGAGATGAGAGGTATGTCCATGATCAAGACGTCCCACTCCTCGGATCGATGCGTTCGGACGGGTGGCAGCCGAGGATGACCCTGTTGGCCCCTTTCGACACGCTCATCAACAGCACGGGCAGGACGGATCGACTGTTCGGCTTCCACTACATCCACGAAAACTTCCTGCCGCCGAATAAAAGGAAATTCGGGACCTTCGTGCACCCGATCCTGTGGGGGGATCGGCTCATCGGCAGAGTTGATCTGCTCCTGGACAAGAAGAACGAGAAGCTCTTGGTCAAGTCGGTCCACGCGGAGCGCGGCGCTCCCGGCGACAAGGATGTCTCCTCGAAAATCGGCGAGACGATCGACGCGTTCGCGGGATTTCTCGGGGCGAAGGAAGTCGTATACCCAGCCCGCGTCCCGACGGCGTGGAAGAATTCCCTTCGCTAGGTCAATCAACACCCGGGAAGGACTCTGAGGGGGAGGAGCAAACTACCCGACCACTGAATCCTGAGGGCCCCACAGGATTCGACATCCGGAGGTTGGTGCAGCTAACGCTTGTCCCGGCGGGCAACGAACCGGCGCGGGATAGCGGTAGGCGGAAGCGATATGGTGCGACGAAGCGATGGCCATGTCTGCTATGAAGACGCTGCGACCATGGAACCACGTAGGCAGGATTCGTCCCAGCGTCTGGGATGCTTTGAGACAACTCCCGAGAGGCTCGGAACATACGTACCCGTGCTCGGTTGAGCAAAACGACACCACTCGCTGGCCCCGCGTGTTGTTCGCGGAACGCAAGGACTACGATCAGTGGTATCACGGTACTTATGCGATGAACGTGCCATTTCTTGACGTGGAGACGGTCATGTCCGTAGGCCCGAGCCCGTCGAAGACGCCGGTCGCGATTGAGAAGAGGATGTACCGTCACGGAGAAACTCGAATGGGCGGGTTCGTTGTGACGTTCGTGCTACGAGATGGGACACAATTCGTTCATGCGGGCGGAGACTTCTGCGAGTTCGTCTCGGTTCCCGAGGGATACCTGCCGGATGACATCGTGGACGTTGTCTTCGAGGGCGATGACCGTACCGACTTGGGGAAGACCCAATGGCTCAAGTCGCCTGATTGGAAGTGGTGCATCTTCGAGAAACCGTGATGCGGGACTTCGGCTCAGGTTTGGGGGTTCCATGACCAAGCACGCTTCGCCACATTTGGGACCGGATAGCGAACCCGCGCGAGTACGCTGTCCACTTTGACCACTGATGATTTTGATGGATTCGCTGCTCGGGAAGGACGCTGAGGGGGAGATTCGAACTCCCGAGGGCCTTGCGGCCCACCAGATCTCAAGTCTGGCGCGTTTGACCGGGCTTCGCTACCTCAGCGGCCTCGCATCATCCGATGTCGGAAATACCTTCTCCCCTCGTTCATCAGGAGGGGAGCAGCGGCACCGCATCGAGCTCGATCGCGATGACCGGCTGCACAAGGCTGTATGCGTCGAGGATCCGCGGATGGATCTCGCCGAATCGACCGATCTCGCGCCGTTCCGATCGGACGGCGGCCGCGCGTCCGGGGATGAAATTGTCGTCCTCCACCGCCTCCACGTCCGTTTCGTGGCCCACGTCGCGCATGAGGCTGAGGACCAGGGACTTCGCTTCCGTGAAGGAGGCCTTGTGGTGCATCGCCGCGGTGGCGACGCGTCGCACGTTGTGTGCCTCCAGCACGACGTCCGCGATTTCGAAGATCCGCTGCGGGAGTTCGCGATGCTTGTTCAGGCGGAAGATGTTCAGGAGCGCGGGCAACAGGGACGAGCGCAACGTCGTGAAGTCCTCGGAGATCGGATTCGCGACGATCGCCCGGGGCGCAGTCGTGAACGAGTCTCGAGCGGATGCGACGGTCAGGGACATCACTTCTTGATAGCCGTACCCGATGAGCAGTTCGCGGAGCGCTTCCGAGAGGTCGTTCGCCGCGAGCGACGCCCCGATCGTCTGCCGCTGAGGCAGGCCGCGAGGATAGTGGTCATACCCAAAGGCGATCGCGAGGTCCTCCGCGAGGTCGTCCTCGTGCAGGAGGTCGAGTCGGTACGCGGGCGACCGCGCCCGGATCGCCTCGCCGTCCGGGTGTGCGTCGTGGCGCATCCGGGCGAGGAGGTCCACCGCCTCCGCGGGCCGGAGGGACAGCCCGAGGCGGGCGTTCGCTCGACCGAGATGCAACGTGTGATCGCTCGGCGACAGGTCCGGCGTCTCCATCGTCCGATCGGCGTAGCGTGTGTGGACCGTCTCGATCCGACCGCCTCGTTCCGCAAGGGACGTCGTCACGATCGCGAGGCAGCCCTGCACCGCCTCGAGGTCCGTGCCCGTCACGTCGATGAACACGTTCCGCGTCTCGCTGGTGACCTGCGTCCGGATGCCGTTGATCACCGGCGGGAAGCTCAACACCTCGTCGTGGGCGTCCGTAATGAGCGGGAACCGCGGTTTCGACGCGACGAGATGCGCGTACTCGCGGCCCTTCTCGTGCTTCGTCAGGATGTCGGCGAGGTCCATCTCCTCCGCGAGTCCGAGCGGCGTGAAGCGGACGGTCTTCGGAAGGACGGCCCGGTAGGCGAACGGTGGCGCCACCCGGTCGAGATCGTGGATCCCGATCGCGACCTTCCTGCGGCGCCGCCCGACCGTCAGGTGGAGCTTCTCCTGGAGGTCGACGAGGGAGCGGAGCAGGGCGTCGTCCATCTCGAGGCCGCGCACGATGCCGCCGACCGCGTACGGCCGGACGTCGGCGACGCTCGGGTCCACGACGAAATCGATGCCGGACGATGCGAGGCGGTACGCCGGCAGCCCGGGTTCGAGACCGAGATACCCCCGGAGGGCGCGGGCGATCCCCTCGACCGAGTACAAATCGGGCCGGTTCGGGAAGATATCGAACGTCATCACGTCGCCTTCGACGCCTTCCGGCCCCGCGCCCATGAACGTGATTCGGTCGACGCACTCCTCGAGGCTGAGTCGCTTCCCGAGCAGCTCGATCAGGTCGCCATGGGCCACGTCGACGTTCGTCAAGGAAGCTGCGGATGAAATTGGACTATTAATAACGTTTCAGACGGGGCGCGAAGAAAAAGGAAAAGGTGTGGCGGTCCGCGACTACTTCGCGGCAGCAGCCGCGCCGTGCGCGCCCTTGGCGACGGCGGCAACGGCCGCACCGATCCCGCCACCCGCGGCACCTCCCGCCAGCGCGTTCTTCACGGCCGTCACGACGTCGTAGCCGTGGGTCGTCGGCGGGATGTGCTGGAGCGCGATCGCGAGCCCGGGGATGTCCCCGTGCGTCGCCGCGGACGCGGCGCCGAGCGCCACGGCCCCGACGGCGGCTCCGATCGCAGCGGCGATCCCGAGGGATATCAGGTCCGACAAGGGGTGGGGTCTCGGAGGATAAGGCGTTTATGGTACGACGGTCGAAAGCCTCTGAATCATGGGAGCTTCTCGAGAGTCGGGCCGATGACGGCCCCGGCCAAGCGCCGCCCGCTCGGAGGCGGCGCAGAGTCATACCTCTACTCAGAGGTACGAAACCGAATCCTGCGCGGCGTGCCGCGTGGTCGAATCCGTCGAACGGCCCAAGCCTTCGGATAATGTTCAAGTAACCTTCCGAAATGTTCGCGACACGAGCAGCAGGTCCGGAACCAAAGAGGTACGAACGCCATGGACGGAGACCGAGTGATCGGAATTGCAGGCGTAGGCAAGATGGGCGAGGCGTTGGTGCGGGGCCTCGTCACCGGCCGGGTCGTGCCGCCTTCCCGGGTCTCCGTGAGCGACGCCGTCCCGTCTCGTGCAAGGGAGGTCGCCGCGAAGTACGGCGTCGGGTACGTCGAAACGACCTCTGCCCTCGCAGAGCGATCCGACGTCCTCGTGCTTGCGGCGAAGCCGAAGGACATGCCCGCCCTCGTCGATTCGATCGCGGGACACCTGAAGCCGAGTGGCCTCGTCGTCACCCTCGCCGCAGGCGTCCGGACCTCGTTCATCGAGCGGGTTCTCCGGGGACGTGGACGCGTCGTCCGGATCATGCCGAACCTCGCGTGCGCCGTCGGCGAGGGCGCTTCTGCGTTCGCTCTCGGGAAGACCGCCACGGAGCATGACGCGCTCATCGTCGAGGAGATGTTCGGGTCCCTCGGCCGAGTGACGATCGTGGAGGAGCCGATGCTCGATGCCGTCACCGGGCTCAGTGGCAGCGGACCCGGCTTCATCGCCGCCCTCGCCCACTACATGATCGAGGGCGGTGTCCGGTCGGGTTTGCCTCGCGACGTCGCGACGAAGCTCGCACTCCAGACGATGAAAGGGACCGCGGAACTCCTGTTGATCGACGGCCTCGAGCCGATGAAGTTGTACGAGATGGTCGCGACCCCGAACGGGACGACGATGGCGGGGTGGTCCGTGATGGAGGCCCGTGGAGTGCCGCAGGCGATCAGCGACGGAATCGTCGCGGCATCGAAAAGGGCCGCCGAACTCGCCGAGGAAACCGCGAAGGCGCATGGGTGATTAACCGCAAACAGCGCCGCGGGATGCGGAGGTGACCAGTTTCGCGTATTTCGCGAGGGCGCCGGTCGTGTAGCGCGGCGAAGGCCGGCTCCAGGTGCGGCGGCGAGCCTCGACTTCGGACGCGCTGAGATCCACATCGAGCCGCCGCTGGGGAACATCGATGACGATCGAGTCTCCGTCGCGTACGAGGGCCATCGGGCCGCCGTCCCAGGCCTCCGGCGAGGCGTGACCCACCATGAGACCACGGGTCGCACCCGAGAACCGGCCGTCCGTGACGAGCGCGACTTCCTCGCCGAGTCCTTGACCCATAAGGGCGGCGGTCACCGCGAGCATCTCTCGCATCCCGGGCCCGCCCTTCGGTCCTTCGTACCGAAGCACGACGACATCGCCGGGCACGATCTCGCCGTGCCGTGCCGCTTGAAACGCCGCCTGCTCGCTGTCGTACACCCGTGCACCACCGCGATGCACGAGCCGCGTGACCCCCGCGGTCTTCACGACGGCGCCTTCGGGCGCGAGGCTGCCGTGAAGGATCGCGATCGTCCCGGTCGCGCTGATCGGTCGTCCGATCTCGCGGACGATATCGCCCCCGATCTTGACCGGCACCTCGCGGAGTCGTTTCGCCATCGTCTCGCCGGTGACGGTCAGCGCTTCGCCGTGGAGCTTGCCGGCGTCGAGCAGCCGACGCAAGACGACGGGCACCCCTCCCGCTCGGTACAGGTCCGCCATGACGTATTTCCCGCCCGGCTTCATGCTCGCGATGTGCGGTGTCCTCCGCGCGATGCGGTCGAAGTCCCCGAGGGAGAGCGAGACGCCCGCCTCGTTGGCGATGGCGAGGAGATGCAGGACGGCGTTGGTCGAGCCGCCCATCGCGGCATCGAGGGTGATCGCATTCTCGAACGCCTCGCGGGTGAGGAGATCGCGCGGCCTGATGCCCATCTCCAACGCCTTCATCGCGGCCTCGCCGACCCTCGACGAGTGCTCCTCGCGGGCCGGGTCCACCTGCGGAATCGCGGCGTCACCGGGGAGGGTGAGGCCGAGCGCCTCCGCGCAGGAGGCCATCGTGTTGGCGGTGAAGAGGCCCGCGCAGGTGCCCGCGCCCGGGCACGCCGACCGCTCGAGTTCGTCCAGCTGAGCCGCGGACATCGTGCCGGCGGAGAACGCGCCGACGGCCTCGAAGACGTCCTGGATCGTGACGTCGCGGCCCTCGAATCTCCCCGGCAGCATAGGGCCCCCGCACGTGAAGATCGACGGCACGTTCAGCCGGGCCATCGCCATGATCGAGCCGGGAATCGACTTGTCGCATGCCGCGCAGGCGACCAGAGCGTCGTAGCGGTGCGCGTGCATCATCAGCTCGATCGAGTCGGCGATGACTTCGCGGCTGACGAGGGACGCCCGCATGCCCTCGTGGCCCATCGCGATGCCGTCGGAGACGGTGATCGTCATGAATTCCCGCGGGGTGCCGCCTGCTTCGCGCACGGCCGCCTTCACCCGTCGAGCGACGCGGTCGAGGTTGAGCTGGCACGGCGTCGCCTCGTTCCACGTGTTCGACACGCCAACGAGGGGGCGCGCGAGATCTTCGTCGGAGAGGCCCATGCCCCGCATCATCGCACGCGCGGGAGCCCGCTCCGGCCCCTCCGTGACTTCCCAGCTGCGGTGCTTCAGCCGCTTCGGCTCCCCCATCGTCGGTTCCGAGGAACCGGTGATTGCCCCGGGGCGGATATGGATATCGTCCGTGCCGACGAGCCGGCTACCCGGGAATCGAAAACCGCGGGCCCGAGTGCGGGACGACCCCGCCGAGCGGCACTCGGTTGTCCACCGACGTCACGATCGGGGTCGCGCGGATATCGTGATCTTGGAACGCATTGCACATCGCGTGCGCGACTCTCTCGGCGATTCGCGGCTGTGCGGCAAGCGCGAAGACCGTCGACCCGGATCCACTGATGGCACAGCCCGACCCCCCGGCGGCGATCGCGGCCGCTCGCGCCTCCGGAAACCCCCGGAGGAAGGGCGATCGAGCCGGCTCCGCAAGGCGATCCTCCAGGCAACGTCCCGCCAGGGCGATATCTCCGCGGGAAAGAGCGAACGCTAGCGTCGCGGCGCGACCGACATTGGCGACGGCATCGCGCAGCAGCACGACGTCCGGCAGCACTCGCCGCATCTCGGACGTCCGCAGGACCAGCTCGGGGACGGCGATCGCCAGGTGAATGCGCGGGCTGACGGGTTCCCGCGCCACGACAAGCGGCTCGGTCGATGCGATCGTCACGAAGCCGCCGAGCAGCGCCCCCGTGATGTTGTCGTAGTGTCGGCCGGCCACCGCCGCTTCGCCTTCGACCGCCGCCCGGATGATGCCTTCCGCCCCGAGAGACTTCGAAGTCGGGAAGGCCTTCAGGAAGGCCAAGGCTGCGGCCGCGCAGGAGGCCGCGGAACTCCCGAGGCCGCGTGCCGCCGGGATTCCCTTCCGCACGCGAACCTCGAGGGGCTGCGAGATCCCGGTTGCATCGCGGAGCGCGTCGATCACGATCCCGGCGGTGTTCTTCGCGAAGTCCGCAGGGATGAAGTCGACGCCGAGCCCCTCGACCCGCAGGGAATCCGCCGCGGCAGGCCGGATTGCGACCTCATCGGAGAGGCCGCGAACGGCGAGGCAGAAGACATCGAACCCCGGACCGACGTTCGCGATCGTGGCCGGCGCGCGGGCACGCACCCAGCCCGACGCCATGGCTCGCCTCAGCCGCCGGCGATGGCGGGGAGCAAGTCGACCGTCGCGTCGGCGGGGATCGGCGTCTCGAGGCCCTTGATGTATCGCGCATCTTCTCCGTTCACGTAGACGTTCACGAATCGCTTGAGCCGACCGTCCCCGTCGAATATGCGCTGGTGGAATTGCCGACCGTACTTGCCCGAGACGACCTCGAAGAGCTGGGCGAGCGTGCCCTCGAACTCCAGGTCGATCTCCCGCTCCCCTTGAGTCGCGACCGCAATGGGAGAGGCGAGGACGAGCTTAACCATCGCCGGTCCCTCCGAGGAACGCATCCACCGCGGCGGGCGTCGGCGGGACGGGCGTCAGGGGCGGGAACACGTCCCGCCAGACACTCGGCGCCTTCAGCCCGTTTCCCGTGACGAGCAGCACGACGCGATCGCTGCGATCGATCCGCCCGTCCTCCCGAGCGCGTCTCAAGGTCGCGACGGTGGTGCCGCCCGCGGGTTCGGCGAATACGCCCTCCGTCTGGGCCAGGAGTTTCTGTCCCTCGAGGATCTCCGCGTCGCTCGGAGCGTCCGCGAAGCCGTGCGTCGTGCGCATCGCCTGGATCGCCTCGGAGCCGGACCCAGGATCGCCGATGGCCAAGGACTCCGCGATCGTCTCGGGCCGCTTCACGGGACGCGGCCGTCCGTCGGGCGCCTCGAACCCGCGGACGATCGGCGCGCAGCCCGACGGTTGCGTCCCCACCAGCCGCGTCGCATCCTCGGACAGCTCCCCGAGTTCACGGAGTTCCCGGGTCCCCTTCTCGAGCGAGGTGAGCAGCAGGCCGGATCCGAGGGGCGCGACGATCATGTCGGGCAGTTCGAACCCAAGCTGCTCCCACGTCTCAAACAGGAGGGTCTTGGACCCTTCCGCGTAATATGGTCGCAAGTTGATGTTCACGAACCCCCAGCCGCGACGATCTGCGGCGAGCAGGGCGACGCGATTCGCCTCGTCGTACGTCCCGTCGATCGGGACGACCGTGGCGCCGTAGATCCGGGGCAGGAGCAGCTTGCCGGGCTCGAGGGAGGCCGGGGCGAAGACGTAGCAGGGCAGGTGCGCCTTCGCTGCAGCGGCGGCCGTCGCCGCCGCGAGGTTTCCCGTCGAAGCGCAACCGACGGCAGCGAGGTTCCATTCCCGCGCTTTCGCGATCGCCACCGCGACCGGCCGATCCTTGAACGAGTACGTCGGGTTGACGGTGTCATCCTTCACCCAGACGTCCTGGAGGTCGAGGGCCTCGGCCAGGTTCTCGGCGCGCCGGAGCGGAGTGAAGCCGGGTCGGAGATCGACCTTCGAGTATGCGTTGAAGACCGGAAGGAGCTCGCGGTACCGCCAGAGGTCGGCGGATCGCGTGGCCAGGGCCTCGCGTCGGAAGGCCTCCCGCACCGCTTCGATCTCGTACGCGACCTCGACGGGGCCGAAGCAGGCGTCGCATACGGTTCGCAGCGTCGGAGGATATTCGGCGCCGCACTCCCGACAGCGAAGTCCGCGCACGTAGCCCACGATCGACCCTCTGCGTTTCGCCTCGATGACCCATGAAATCTAGATAAGCGTTGTGACGAAAAATAGTCGGACGGGAATATCGATATTCGTATCGGAGGCCTCTGAGTCTAGCCAGTGGTCCAGAAGCACCTCGCAGTCCAGGTGCCCTGCCATTGCATTTCGAATTCGTAGGCGCTGATCGAGGGCAGCGGGGTTCCGTCGCCCGAGATCAGGAACGAATCGCCCGCGCTCGGTGCGCCGTCGCCGCCGGCGTCGCGCCATGTAATCCGGTAGGAGTTCGGTCCGATCGAGACGCGCACGATTGATTGAGGGGGTCCGAGAGCGACGGATGGACTGGGGAAGTCGTTCACGACGAGGGTCGCCTCGAATCCGGCGTATGCATAGGGGCCGCCCGATTCGCTCTGCACGAGGAAGGACGCGTTGCCGTCGACGAGGGCAACCTCGGAGAAAACGAGCCGGTCCGTCGGAATGGGTCGAGGCGGCACCAGTGAGGCGACGTAAAACGTCGCGGCGACGACGAGCAGGACGGCGGCGAAAATGACGATCACGAACTGCAGGGTTCGGCCGTCGCGAATCGAATCGCGCCCGTCCACGGTGGCACGCGGGGGCCTTCCTCCTTCGGCATCCCCCTCAGACCGATCGCCCGTAAGCGGCATGACCCGCCGACGCAGTCGAGCATTGCGGATAAGCTTCTCGTTCGCGTGAATCCGGACGAAGTCGGCTCGGAGCTCCGGCGGACCGCGAGCCGCCAGACCGCCAGGCTGAACAAGCCCGCTGGAAGCGAGCGCAATCCGATCGTGGAACGGATTCGGGATCTGGTCGCCGACCCCTCGCGAGAGACCGAGCCCGGGTCAGCACCTGATCTGAGACAGAACCACTCCGCTAAAGCTTTATCACGCGAGAACCCCGTGAGCGGCCGACCCTTCCATGCTCGCCAGGCTGGCGGCCGATTCCGACTTCCATCAACGGGGGACCCCAATTCGCCGCACACGGGACGAGAGGCGATGATGGCCGCCAACGGCTCGGAACCAAAGGACTCGGCACCCTCCCGGGCGAAAGCGCCACCCCGGAGGCCAAGAAGGCGGTCGAGAGTCTCGATGAGGTCCATCGGGCTGTGGCTCGTCGTCGGGGGCCTGTCCGCGCTCTTTGCGCTCATCGCGGTTGCGGTCGCCCTCACACAAATCCGAAACTTCCAGCCCACGCAGCTGGGGGTCGCCCTGCTGTTCCTCGCCCCAATCGGCGGAGCGATCGCCGCCATCGTGCTGTACGCCCGAGGCATGGGTCGAGCGACGATCGAGCGGACGCAGGCCGTGGAGGCCGCGCGCGGGTCGCAGGCCGCGCTCGCGGCCATCGTCGAGAATTCGGACGACGCGATCATCGGCAAGACGCTCGACGGCCGGATCACGACCTGGAATCGAGGCGCCGAACGGATGTACGGATACACGGCGTCCGAGGCGATTGGCCAGCCCATCGCGCTCCTCGTACCGGAGGACCGTCGAGACGAGCTTGCCCAGGTCATGGAGCGCCTCCGACGCGGCGAGGCGGTCCACCACCTCGAGACGACGCGCCTCCGAAAGGACGGGCGCAAAATCGATGCCGCCATCACGATCTCCCCGATTCGAGAGGCGTCGGGCCGACTCGTCGGGGCGGCGACGATCGCCCGGGACGTGACGGACCAGAACGAGCTCCAACGCAAGCTCCTCGAAAGCGAGCGCTGGGGCTCCATGGGACGTATCGCCTCGTTCGTCGCGCACGAGATCAACACGCCGCTCACGAACATCTCGCTCCTCACCGCCAGCATCGCGCGACGCACGCAAGACCCGGACATCCAGACGCGACTCGGGAAGATCGCCGCCCAGGGAAAGATCGCCGCCAGCATCACCGCGGAACTCCTGAAGTTCGGGAAGCCAGGCACGCTGAACGTCGTGGACGTCGACTTGACGGACATCGTCCGCGCGGCGGTGGAGCAGGCCGATGTCTACCGCAAAGACGGCGTCGCCTCGCGGCTCGAACTCGGGGACGGTCCGGTCCCCTGTCGAGCCGATCCGCTGCGCATCCAGGAGGTCTTGGTCAACCTCCTCAAGAACGCCTACGAGGCGACGTCGAAGGGCACCGTGCGCGTGCGGACGGAGGAGCAGCGGGACTTCCTCGCCGTCATCATTTCGGACACCGGGACCGGCATGCCGCCCGACGTGCAAAAGCGCATCTTCGAACCGTTCTTCACGACGAAGAAGAAGGGGGAAGGCACCGGCCTCGGCCTCGCCCTGAGCAAGAACTTCATCGTGGC
>WNGD01007595.1_pt1 | contig 11351 bp, 10 predicted proteins | sample 5400671 | NCBI WGS metagenome assembly WNGD01 (sample SAMN13153369, study PRJNA577476) | soil metagenome | isolation source: 40 cm soil or saprolite under grassland replicate 2 | place: USA:California | collected 2016-06-15
CCAAGAGTTCACATCGACGGCCCGGTTTGGCACCTCGATGTCGGCTCGTCGCATCCTGGGGCTGGAGTCGGTCCCAAGGGTTGGGCTGTTCGCCCATTAAAGCGGTACGCGAGCTGGGTTTAGAACGTCGTGAGACAGTTCGGTCCCTATCCGCCGTGGGCGCAGGAGACTTGAGGAGAGTTGACCCTAGTACGAGAGGACCGGGTTGAACGGACCGCTAGTGTACCGGTTGTCACGCCAGTGGCAGTGCCGGGTAGCCATGTCCGGTTCGGATAAGCGCTGAAAGCATCTAAGTGCGAAGCCGACTCCAAGATAAGGTCTCCCACCGGGTTAACCGGGTAAGGGCCCTGGTAGACAACCAGGTTGATAGGCCGGAGGTGTAAGAGAAGCAATTCTTTGAGCTGACCGGTACTAATAGCCCGAGGGCTTGTTCACCTATAACTCACTCTTCAGGCACTGAAGGTGAGAGCAAGCCAACGCCAACAAGAAATTCGGATCCAGCGCATGAAAGCAAATTGGAGAATCTCGTAGACCTAATTCGGTTGTGCAATTGCTGAGCTGCACCCCTGGGCCCACGCTCACCTGCTGTAATTCAACGCGTGGCTGAGCCAGGCGCGACCCCAGACCTCGACGGCACCGACCTGCAACTCGCGATCGTCGTCGCGCGCTCCAACCACGACATCACCAACCGACTTCTCCGGGGCGCTCAGGAGGCGCTGGAGCGCCACGGCGTCCAGGATCCCGACGTCTTCTGGGTGCCCGGACCGCTCGAGCTTCCCGTCACCGCCCTGGCCCTGGCGGAGAAGGGCGGACACGACGCAATCGTCTGCCTCGGCTGCGTCATCCGAGGTGAGACCTTCCAGTTCGAGGTCGTGGCGATGGAAACGGCCGCCGGCCTGATGCAGGTCCAGCTCGACACGGGTGTCCCCATCGCTTTCGGCGTCCTGACCACCGACGACCGCGACCAGGCCCTAGCCCGGTCGGGGCCCAAGAACAACAAGGGCTCCGACGCCGCGGAGGTCGCGATCGAGATGGCGAACGCGCTGAGGGAAATCCAGGGCTAGCTCGCGACGGAGATGGCGACGACCTTCTGCCCGGCGGGAGCCACGATGAACCCCTCTGTGGCGGCAGGGGTTGCGAAATGCATCGCGGAACCGACGGTGGTCGAATACAGGGTTTTGCCGTCCGCTGGGTTCAGCGCGTAGAGCCGTCCCGACGAAGTGTCGATCGCCCAGATCGCGCCCGCTGCGACGATGGGCGAGGCCAGCTGAGGCTGCCCGACGAACCACCGGATCGCGACTGAGTCGGGCGTCACCGAGAGCGCGAAGAGCCCGTCGGAACATGGCACGAAAATGAGAGACCCGGACCATGCAGTGCCGCCCCAAGCTCCGGCGCAGACCTTCCGACTCGCCACCTGGCCGCCGATTCCGCCCAGCGCGCCCATCCGCAGCAAATACCCGACTCCCTCCTTGCCGATCACGAAGGCCCGGTCGATCGAGGGAATCAACGCCACGCCGGTCGATCCCAGGTCGACGTCGCCGGCGTTGAGCGCCGCCCAGTTAGACGGCGCGAAGTAGGACCTCACCGACCGGAGATCAGGCGACAGCTGAAGCACCGAATCGCTGTATCCAAACCCTGACCCAAAGGCGTTCCCGGTCACCACATAGACGCTCCCGTCGCCGGCGACGGTCGCGCCCTGCGGCGCCCAGATGCTCGCGCCGCGGCCGGCGGGCACCGTGAAGACATGTGCCTGCCCACCCCCCAGGGGCACCCCGACGACGTAGCCACGGTATTCACCGCAGTCGCCGAACAATCCGCCGAACGGGACGTAAACCATCCCCGAGTGGATGGCCAGCGCCCCCCGCAGCTGCTGCACGTTCGGTTTCGAACCCGCAGGGTCGATGTCCTGCTTCCAGGCCACCGAGCCATCGGTCAGGCTCAGCGCGTACAGCACGTGGTGGTAACCCTTCAAAAACGCGACGACGTACATGCGCCGCGAGGCCGGGTCCGCGGCGGGCGTGCCCGTGATCCCGGTGAACGGTGAGATGTTGCCGCATGGGAGCGAGCCGGCATCGACGGGGTCCCCCAGGTGGCGTTCCCACACCTTCGACCCGGTGAACAGGTCGAGGGAGTAAACGGTGTTGTTCTCGGTCGCGACAAGGGCATGGCCGGCGACGATCAGCGGCGACGCGTAGACCGCGGCGTCCACCCCGACTGTCCACGCGACTTTTGGCGAGTTGAGAGCCGGCTCGGCGGGCCCGGCCCCCGACCGCCCGGCGTCGTGGTGGTACTCGGTCCACTCGGTGGAGATCGGGGGGGAAGGACTCGAGCCAGGGGAGGGAGACGCGTTACTGGACGAGGTGGAGCTGCAAGCGCCGACGGCCAGGCAGAGAGCCAGGCCTGATGCCGCCTTACGTATCAAATTCCCCAGGCGAACTTGTGACTGGGGTTAAGGCGCGCCCGCTCCGGAGCGAGCAGCTCGACGCGACCCTGCATCGCGATGCCCCTCTTCGGTCCCATTGCATCCACGACCATCGCGGCGCGCGGTTCCGCGGCGAGGTTGCGCAGCTTCACGCCGTCGACGTCGAAGTCAAGCGAGCCGTCGTCGTTCATCGTGTACATCACCGGCACGACGTGTGGCCAGCCTGTCGGACCGATCGTCGCAAACCGCGCGATCCTCTGCGATCGCAAGAACTCAAGCTCCGCCTCACTGAACACGAGTCACATCCTAGACTCAACGATTTACATGGCAAGAACCACGGCGGACGAAGTCGACACGATCGGCGGCTACACGATCACCCGGCGCGAACCCCTCGAACGACTCGAGGGCGCGTACCTCGAGCTCGAGCACCAGGCCACGGGCGCGCGCCACGTCCACATTGAATGTCCTGACGACAACAACGGCTTCGCGGTTTTCTTTCCCACCCCGCCCGGCGACTCCACCGGGGTCGCCCACATCCTCGAGCACGTCGTCCTCGCGGGTTCGCAGCGATTCCCGGTTCGCGATCCGTTCTTCAGCATGACGCGCCGCTCGCTGTCGACGTTCATGAACGCCCTGACGGGTTCGGACTGGACCATGTACCTCTACAGCACTCGTAATGCCAAGGACTTCATGAACCTCCTCCAGGTGTACATGGATGCGACGTTCTTTCCTCGCCTTTCTGAAGACTCGTTCAAGCAGGAAGGCATCCGCTTCGAGTTCGAGGATCCGGCGGATCCGAAAAGTGGACTCCGTTACAAAGGCATCGTCTTCAACGAAATGAAGGGCGCGCTCGCCACACCGTCTGCGGCGGTCGATCGGGCCGTCGGCAAGACTCTCTTCCCCGGTCTGCCCTACTCGTACGTGTCAGGCGGCGATCCCGAGGACATTCCCAATCTGACCTGGGAGCATCTGCGCGGCTTCCACGCGCGCTACTACCACCCCAGCAACGCGCGCTTCTACACCTACGGCAACCTGCCGCTCGAGACAACCCTCGACGCCATCGAACGGAACGCACTCGGACGATTCCGGCGCATCGCCGTCGACTCCTCGATCCCCGACGTCAACCGAAAAGTGAAACCGACGTCCGCTATCGAGCCATACCCCGCTGTGCCTGGCGAGGACGATGCCAAGAAAGCGCAGGCGCTGCTCGCATGGGTCACCGTCCCCAGCGCCGACCCGTTCCGCGGCCTCGCCATGAAGGTGCTGTCCGAGGTGCTTCTGTCCAACGCAGGCTCGCCGCTGCGCAAGGCGTTGATCGACTCGGGCCTCGGCAGCGCGCTGGCTGACGGAAGCGGGCTGCACGACGACTTCAAGGAGTCGGTTTTCGGCGCCGGCCTGAAAGGGATCGCCCCCGAGGACGCCGAAAAGGTCCAAAAGGTTGTGCTCGACACCCTCGAAGACGTGGCCGACCGCGGCGTGGACCAGCCCATGGTCGACGCCGCCATCCACCACCTCGAGTTCGAGAAGCGCGAACGCTCCAATGCAGGCTTTCCCTATGCGTTGCGCCTCCTTTTCGCCTCGATGCCGGCGTACCTGTACGGCGGGGACCCCTTCTCCGCGCTGAATTTCGACGCGGACCTCGAACGCCTGGAGGAGGCCCGCCGCGAGGGACGCTTCTTCGAGAACCTCATCCGGGCCGAGCTCGTCGACAACGCCTACCGTGCTCTGCTCACCGTCGTGCCCGACACCGAGCTGGAGGAACGCAAGCGCCGTGCGGAGCTCGACCGCCTGGCTGCGATCGAGGCGAGACTGACGGAAGAAGAGCGCGCTCGGATCGTCTCCGAAGCCCTAAGGCTCAAAGCCGACCAGGACGCCAAGCAAGACCTCGCGCTCCTCCCGACACTCGAGCTCACCGACATCCCGATGAAGTTCGAGGACGTTCCGGTCCAGGACGCGGCCGTGCAGAAGGCCAGGGTCGAGTTCTATCCGCAGCCGACGAATGGAATCACCTACCTCGACATCCGCAGCGACTTCGCCGTCCTGTCAGCCGAGCAGAAGGACCTGCTCCCGCTCTTCAGCCGCGTCCTGACGCACAGCGGCGCCGCCGGCGCCGACTATGCGGAGATCGCGGGCCGGATCGCTTCCGTTACCGGCGGCGTCGGAGCCGCGGCGCAGGTGCAGTCCCTTGCGGTGGGCGATGACTACCTCCAATCCTTCGTCATCTCGGGCCGCACTCTGGACCGCAATGCGCAGCCGTTCATCGAGCTGCTGACGGACCTCATCGCGCGGCTGGAAATCGAGCCCCGCCGCCTCAAGGAGATCATCGCCGAGATCGCCACGCGCCTGGAGAGCTCGCTCGCCGGGCTTGGGTTTCAGTTCGCATTGCTGCGCGCACACTCCAAGCTCAGCTCGGAAGGAGCGATCAACGACCGGCTGCAGGGCATCGGGATGCTCCACACGATGCGCAGACTCGCGCGCTTGGAGCAGCATGCGCTGGGCGACGTCATCGCCCAGCTGGGAGAGATTCGCAAGCTTCTCTTCCGCGCAGGCTCGCTGCGGATCGTGGTCACCTGCGAAGAAGCAATGGTGCAGCCGTACGAGGAGCTGCTCACCGGATTGGTCGGATCGCTCGAAGCGGACGGCGCGATCGGCCAGCCGGTCAAGCCGGCCGCGCTGGAGCGGGCACCCGAGGCCCGCACGGCGCCGGTCCCGGTCGCTTTCAACGTCCGAGTTCTCAAGACGGTGCGCTACACGCACGAGGATTCGCCCGCGCTCCTGGTCCTTGCCAACTACCTTCGCGACACCTTCTTGCACCGCGAGCTGCGCGAGAAGGGTGGCGCATACGGCGCCTACGCCCAGGCGGGTGTCGCCAGCGCGACTTTCTACTTCGGTTCTTACCGAGACCCGAACATCGTCCGCACCTACGACATCTTCGACGCCGCGGTGCGCTGGGTCACCGAAGGCGACATCGAAGCGGAGGCGCTCAAAGAAGCGATCCTGGGCGCCTGCGGCGACGTCGATCCGCTCGAATCGCCGGACATCAAGGGCCGCCGCGAGGCGACCAACCGGGCGACCGGGTTCACGCGACAGGCTCGCGAGCTCTTCAAGCAGCGGCTGCTCCGGGTGACCGCGGATGACCTGCGGCGCGTGACCCGCGCGTATCTGCTGGGTGCGCCGGCCGTGCAGACCACCGTCGCGGGCTCGGATCTGATCGACGCCGCCCGCAAGGAGCGCCCCGCCCTGTTCGAGGTAGTCGCCGCGATCTGATTGGACGCGCGCCCGGCGGGTCCGCCCTGCGCGCGCCCGGTGGCAGTCGCCACTAGACTGCCCGCGTGAGGCGAGACTTCTGGCGGCACGAACTCTTTTGGCCTGCCGTCCTGATCCTGGCCGGTCTCTACTTCCTGGCCCGCAACCTGGGATGGCTGTCCTGGCTTCGCGCGGACATCTTCTGGCCGCTCGTCCTGATCGCGGTCGGCGCCTGGCTGATTCTGCGCCGCGGCCGCCGCTGAACCATGTGGAACCGCACCCCCAGCATCTTCTGGGGCGTCGTCCTCGTCGTCCTCGGCGTCCTATTCCTGCTCAGCAACCTCGAAATCAACGTCAACTGGAACGTCGTCTGGCCGGTCGTGCTGATCGCACTCGGTGTCTGGCTGCTCGTCGCGAGGGTGGGGCCGGGCGGCGCCTCTGCGGGCCTCGACCACGCAGAGTCAAGGGACGGCCTGACGAAGGCGAAGCTCGAGGTGGCGGTCGGCAGCGGCCGCATCGACGTCCGGTCCGCTGACATCGGCGACCAGCTCTACCGAATCCACATCGAGCACGCAGGAACGGCACCCGAGGTGAACCTCGACCGCGCGACGGGCACGGTCCGCATCAGCCAGCGTCTCGACTGGTTTGCCGGCGCGCGGCGCTTGCGGATCGAGACGCAGGTCTCGGATGCGATTCCGTGGGAGATCACCTGCAACACAGGCGCCATCCGCGGCGACTTCAACCTCTCGACGACCTCGATCACGGCTTTCGAATGCAGGACCGGCGCAAGCCAGCTCACGCTCGACCTGGGCGCGCCCAAGGGCATCGTGCCCGTGCGGATCGAGGGCGGCGCGCTGACCGTCAACCTCTCGCGGCCCGCAGGTGTGGCGGTCAAGGTCGAGGCATCGGGAGGCGCGGTCCAGCTCCGCGCGGACGGGTCTCACCACGACGGGATCGGAAGCCGCGATTGGCGCTCCCCCGGCTATGACGCGGCGACAGACCGCTACGACATGACCGTCTCGGGCGGCGCGCTCCGAGTGAACATCAGCTCCCGGTGATGCGCTCCACCTACCGCTACCGCACCTTTTTCTGGCCCGCGATCCTCATCCTCGGCGGCATCGTCGCGTTGCTTGTCAACACCGGTCAGATACCGGTCGACCGCCTCTACCAGCTCGTCAACCTGTGGCCGGTCGTCCTCGTCGTGATCGGCCTCGAGCTCATCATCCGCCGCACGGTCCACGGTCTCGCCGGCGACGTCGCCGCGGCGCTCATCGTCCTCATCGCGGTGGTCGGCGCCGCCGCGTACGTGACTGTCGGCCCGGATCCATCCGCGACCCGCACGCTCGACGCGGCAACTCCGGCCGGGGATCTCACGGAGGCAACCCTTGAGATCGACGCCGGCGCGTCCACCGTTACAGTTTCGGGCAGCGCCGAGGTCGGGGCCGATCTGTACCGCGCACACCTCGAGTACACAGGGCCTACGCCCACCGTGAACCAGGACAGGTCTCGAGGCACGGTCCGGATCAACCAGCCAAGCAACAATTTCGGGATCCTCCAGCCGCGGCGCTTCAAGGCAGACGTTCAGCTGAACCCTGGCGTGGCGTGGGCGATCCGCCTCAACAGCGGCGCGACGACAACGACCATCAACGTGCCTCATCTCCACGTCACTTCGGTCACCCTCAATTCCGGCGCCGGGCGCGACGACCTCATGCTCGGCCCCGCTTCGGGGCTCGTGCCGGTGCAGATCAACGGCGGCGCGCTCACGGTCCATCTCCATCGGCCAAGTGGGACCGAGGCTACGGTCGAGGTCTCCGGCGGGGCGGTCAGCCTCGACGCGGATGGCAGGAGCATGCGCGCGATCGGGCATCTCACCTACACCTCGTCAGGCTTCTCTGGCGCCGGCAGCGGCTACCGGATCAAGGTCAACGGTGGAGCCTGCACCGTGACGCTCGACACGACGACCGAATCAGGCTAGCCGGGCGTCGAGGGCCTCGATCCGGGCGCGGTAGATGCCTTCCGTGGCAGGGCTGACAGCGTCACGCAGACCATGCGCCGCCACTCCGAGCAATCCGGCGAGCTCGACGTCGAGCACGTGCGCCGCCTCCAGCACCTTGATCAACGCGGCCGCGCGCTCCGCGCCGGCGACGATCGCGTCCTGATCGGCGGGCAGGCGGGCGAGCTCCTCGGCTTCCTTGCGCAGGCGCCTCGCGAGGGCAACGAGCTCTTCGCCCCCTCGCTCCTCGCATCTCGTCGCACCCGCACTCGCGGCCGCCGACGCGAGCCGCCCCTCCAGCAGGCGGCCGTCCGCCGCCGTGTTGGCCCCGATCGCCGGGCACAGCCCGACGACCAGTTCCGCGCCCATCGCCACGCCGCGACGTGCAAGCTCGGCGATCACGTCGGAAGGCGTCGTCTCGTCGATGCGGAAGAGGTTCATGGACAGCTGCACCCGCGAGCCGGGAAGCTCAAAGGCCAGCGCCTGCACTCCGCGTAGCCCCGCCGACGACTCACGGATCGAGCGCGCCAGCGCGCGAGCCCCGACCAGGTCGATGTCGAAGAGCACCACATTGAACGCGACCAGCATGCGCCGGGCGCCTACGCAGACCGCGCCCGCGGAGGGGTGGAGGTTGGGTCCGCCCAGGTCCGGAACCGCCCTGCCCGCCCGGATGTCGGCCAGCGTCCGACCCTCGCCGTGCCCGTAGCGAAAGACGGGGACCTGCAGCTCCGACCAGACGCGGCGCCCAACTTCGCGCGCGAGCTCGCGGCACTCGTCGAGCGTCGTCGAGCCGAGCGGAATGATCGGCACCACGTCCGCCGCCCCGACGCGCGGATGGACGCCCTGGTGGTCGCGAAGGTCGATGCGCTCGACCGCTTTCGCGATGGCGCCGAGCAGAGCCTCGAGGAGGGGGCCCCGGGCACCCGCCAGCGAAACGACTGCTCGGTTGTGATCGGGATCCGCGTCAGTGTCGAGGAGGTAAGCGTGGTCGGCGGCAGCCGCGATCGCCTCGATGGTTTCATGACGGCGGCCTTCCGAAAAGTTCGGCACCGATTCGAAAAGTGCTGCTCGATCCATGCGAACCGTTAGCGTAAGTTGCCGTGTCGGGCCCGGTCGCCCTGGTCTACGGCGAGGCGCTGATGAAGCACCAGCTGTCGGACGAGCACCCGCTCCAGCCCATCCGAGTCAAGCTCGCCGTCGACCTCATCCGGTCCGCAGGCCTCATCGAGCACGCCCACCTTCTTCCGCCGCGAGCGGCGACGATCGCCGAGCTCGAGCTGGTCCACTCTGCCGAGTACGTGGAGCTCGTGCGCATGCTTAGCGACCCCAAGCAGCGGAGGGAGGTGCCCCCCAAAGCGATCGACGCGGCCGGCTACGCATCCGCCGACAATCCGATCTCTGACGCGCTTCATGAAGGCACCTCGTTGGTGGTTGGCGCGTCCCTCATCGCCGCTGACGCAATCCAGGGAGGCGCCGCGCTCCACGCCTTCAGCCCCTCCGGTGGGCTGCATCACGCGCACCGGGAAAGGGCGTCGGGATTCTGCACCTATAACGACGCCGCGATCGCGTGCGCATGGCTCAAGCAGCAGGGACACCGTGTCGCCTACATCGACGTGGACGTCCACCACGGCGACGGCGTGGAGGAGATATTTCAGAGCGACCCGGACGTCCTGACGATCAGCATGCACGAGAGCGGACACTGGCTGTTCCCTGGGACGGGGTTCCCCGAGGACAGCGGCGTGGGGAAGGGCAAGGGATCGGCCGCAAATCTGCCGTTCGTTCCCTACGCGTGGGATGAGCCGTGGCTGTACGGGTTTGATCGAGTGGTGCCGGCGCTCCTGCGCGTGTTCAAGCCAACGGTGCTCGTGACGCAGGACGGATGCGACTCACATCACTTGGATCCTCTCGCGCACCTTGCGGCGACGACGCGCATCTGGCCACACGTCGGGAAGGTCTTCCACGAGCTCGCGCACGAGCTTTGCGGTGGCCGGTGGCTTGCGTTGGGTGGAGGCGGCTACGCGATCCACGAGGTCGTGCCCCGCGCGTGGACCCTGCTGTTCGCGGAGATGGTCGAGCGGCCTGATCTCGCCGCCGATGTCAACGATCCGACGACCGTGGCGCCGGGCAAGGAGGCGCAGGAACGGGTCTGGAGCGCCCTGCGCAAGGACCTCGACCGCCTCGGCGAGGTGCACGGACTGAGCTTCAGCTAGACCGAGTAAGTCCTCAAGCAGCGGGTGCAGACGCGCGCCCGAAATGTCTTTCCTGAGACGGTCACGCGGCCCATCTGGAGGTTAGGCAGGAACCTCCGGTTGACCCGGTTCTTGGCGTGACTGACGTGATGTCCGTACTGCGGCGTCTTGCCGCAAATCGCGCACTGCTTGGCCATGGAGCACCTTCTGCCTGGAGATGAACGCGCGCGCGGCAGCAAACAAACGCCTGCGCGCGGACCCGAATTGTACCATGAGCCCTCAGATGGCCTCGAAGACGACCACCGCTCTGACCCAGTCCCGGCAGTGGGGCCGGATCGAGGTTTTCCCTTGATCGTGCAGTACGGGATCCGGATCTCCGAGGTCGCGCACAACCTGCAGGAGACAGTCAAGTTCGAGGTCGAGCGCTCGGTGAACGTGCCCGTGATCAAGGTCAACGTCAACGTCCAGGGCGTTCGCGAAGAACGTAGCTGAGTGGTGGCCGCCATCAAGGTGACCGGCGTGGATGGTCCGCTCTTCAAGCGGGCGCTGCTCGGCAGCCTGACGTGGCTCGCCGCAAACCACGAAGAGGTCAACCGGCTCAACGTCTTTCCGGTGCCCGACGGCGACACCGGCACCAACATGCTGCTGACCCTTCAATCCGCGGTCGAAGACGTCAAAGAATCGAACGCCGCAGAGGTGAGCAAGATCGCCAAGCTCGCCTCACATGGCAGCCTGATGGGCGCGCGCGGGAACTCGGGTGTGATCCTGTCGCAGATCTTCCGCGGTTTCGCCCGTGCGGTCGAGGGCAAGAGCTCACTGACACCTGGCGAGCTGGCGGCCGCTTTTGAAGAAGCCGCGAACGCCGCGTACCGCGCGGTGAACAAGCCCACCGAGGGAACGATTCTCACCGTCGCGCGCGAAGCCGGTCGGGCGGCGGCCACCGCCGCAAGCTCGCCCGACGCCAACGTGCCGCGCGTGATCGCCGCGGCTGCCGCCGGCGCACGCGCTGCCGTGTTGAAGACCCCGAGTCAGCTGCAGATCTTGCGCGACGCCGGCGTGGTCGACGCCGGAGGCTTCGGCCTGCAGCTGATCCTCGAAGGGATGCTGAAGACGGTCGAGGAGTCGGACCCGGCGTTCGCCGCGCTCGCCGACGTGAAAAAGCCCGCGACACCCGCCGCCCAGATCTCGCTCGACCTTCCCGAAGGCGGCTGGGGTTACTGCACCGAGTTCCTGATCGAAGGCAACAACCTCGACACGGAGTTGATTCGCGGCCAGATCGAGTCGCTTGGCAACTCGGTCCTGGTCGTCGGGGAGCCCGAGCTGGTCAAGGTCAACGTCCATACCGACGACCCGACGAACGTCATCAACCTCGCGGGCGGCTACGGAAAGCTGCTGAAGCTGAACGTCGGTGACATGTCGACCCAGCATCGCCGGATTCTCGACAGCGAGCGAAAGCCAGGCGGCAGCGGCACGCGTCCGAATGGGGTCGGCCTCGTGGCGG
>WNGD01008344.1_pt1 | contig 11348 bp, 3 predicted proteins | sample 5400671 | NCBI WGS metagenome assembly WNGD01 (sample SAMN13153369, study PRJNA577476) | soil metagenome | isolation source: 40 cm soil or saprolite under grassland replicate 2 | place: USA:California | collected 2016-06-15
GTGTTGTTCCAGACTCGGAGTCTGATAGTAACAAGAATCAGTGGTGTAGCAATGGTGAACAAGAACAAGGAACAAGGTAACTTGGAGTTCAGAGAGACAAGGTATCAAGGCCACACCTGACGATGCAAAGTCTGAATGGTCCAATAGTCAGACAATCGGGGTTTGGGTTCGGAGTTGGTCGTTCGGAGTCCGGGGTGTTACGAGTCCTTAACTTTAGTTAAGACTCGTTCTCATCAACCCAGGAAAAGGGACTTCAGGGTGATTCATTCATTCATTCATCAGTTTGCACCGCCGCATAGAGAAAGTATTTCAATTAATTCCTTAAAATGCCCAGTTTATTCTCTGGTGTGGATGCCTTTTGGGGGCATTTTCTGACCAATGGTATTGTTTGTATCTGCTTTTCTCATGCCATTAATGGCAGTTGAACAACAGAATTTCAGCAAGGGGGAAAAATATTCTCAGAAGCTCAATTTATTGAAAGGCTTCTTGAAAAAATTCTCAAGAGCAGGTGGCTGTGCTGTTGTAATTTAGGAGTATCGGTTTTTTTTGAATTTATTTGCCTTCTTCTAGAAAAGGCAGTTTTTTATTCTTTTTGATTTTTAATTGTTTGAGATGGCTTCCCAATCAGGAAATCTGTGAAATTACATAAAATATATAGAAAAATAGGCAGATTCCAGATATGGTACTAGTTGCATAATAAACATCATAATTCAGCTCCTGTCATGTTTTTTGTCACCTTAAGCTTGTGCAAAATCTTTTATATATTCATTGAGCATCCCCCTGGGCAGTGCATCACTGCTGTAAAATAGGGGAATGCCTTCCTCATATGGGGTTACTGTATAAACTGCCTGAAAATATCATGTTACTGTACCTCACTCATAATATTCAATTGCACTATGATAGAAAAAAATACAGTGTCATTTTGTGGCACCATGGACATAGGCTATCCACATGTGTAGTGCTTCATCCTTCATCAGGCTTTGTTTGTACATGTTGATTCCTTCCAAAAATGGGGTGCATTGTCTTGCTTAGCAAGTCTTCATGCTTTGATTAATGGTGTTGCAGTGAAGTATTGATACCTCTTTGTATATGTCCATAAAAGGGAAGTCAGTGAGCTCTTATCTGATTGGGCCATGTACCACTGCTTCAACCACAAATATCAGGGGAGTTGATAGTAATGTAATCTTGACATAATACATGTATTATTTTAACAAATATGGAGATTAGTTCACTGCATGACTTCTTCTCCACATCACAAGTCATTTCCACTCCTGCAGCTCTGCTTAGAATGCCATAATTTGACTTAGTATTGGGATACCCACCTAAATCTTATGCTTGAGCATATACAGCAAGTACCAACTTTCTGCCTTTGCATGTCTTCAGGTCTTGACTGTCCATTGACCTTAAGTTCCCCTCCTCATGACAAATATGCCCTCTCTGCCCATCATGGTACCATACACTCCCATCAGTTCTGATGACACGTGATGTAAAGTGGTAGTTTCCAAGATAAATGATCCCTCTCAAGTATAGGGTCACAGATCCTGTGTCTCTTCTGAAGACCATCTTGTGACTGGTCCTTATGTCTGTGTCAGGGTATTCCAAGGCCAAAATGCTGGGAGGATCCTTGTAGAAGATGTCCCTTGTCATGTCAGACATACACTCTGGACAAGAATCTTGAGTACTGTGGCCCAAGTGTGCAATCCACTTTACAGTGGAGGTGGGTTGTGGTCCAGTGGCAGTCACCACATAGCCAAGTCTGTCATCCTTTTCTGGACCTTCATAGTCACAGACAGTGCACGTGAGCTGAGAATAGGCAACAGCATTTTGTGTCCTGAGCATTGTGTATGCCAGTGTTCCGACACTTGCACCAACACATCCCCATGGGAATGCTTGTGGGTCATGGGCATGCAGCAAGGGTCTGATGCTGTCTCTGACATCCTCTAAAGTGAGCTTGCCTGTTAATGATTGCTTAAAGCCTCTGTCAATGGAAGTCAGATATTGGTTGCCAATAGCCCTGAATCTCCTTGACCAGGTGTTGGGATGTTGGACCCAGATGTCATAAAAGATTGTAAGGAGAGTGTCATATGCACAGCTCCAGTTGTGTCCATCCCACTCAAGTCCAATGGGATTGGTGACTTGATCCTCAGACTCAGAGTCAGACACTGCAATGCGTTGCTTCTTGGAAGGCTTATCACCTGGTGTGGTGCTGGGAGGGCTCCTGTCCACATGTTTATGTCCTTTTGCTTGCACAAATTTTGAAGTAAGCTTCATTGCTGAGGCCAGACCATGCCTAGATTTTTGAGGAGAGGTTTCAATTGTTGGAGGAAAGTTAAAAGAGTCGTTGGCAGACCATCTGAGTGATACATCTGCCTTGGCTGGAACATAGTGGATGCCCTTCCACTGCTGGAATTGGTGAATCAGATCATTTCTCAGAGACCCTATCACAGAGCTATGGAGCTGCCCCTCATATCTAAGGCATGTGACATCATCAAGGAGCTCTTGTTCCCTGAATTCCTGCCTGAGATACCCAGAACAGCCTTGGGTGATAACCTTGGGGTCAAATCCCTGGATGATAATTGTTCCTGCAGCAGTTGCACTTCGAGACAAGGCTGTATAATATGCCATGTGGTTGCGGCAGCTGTTCAGATGAACAACATTGAATGGCCTTGTCTTCCCCTGGGCAGCATGGGCTGTCATTGCAAAGTTTGGAAGCACCCAGACCTGCTGTCTCTCCACAGACTCTTTGAGGTCACTTGGGAAGACACATTCCACAGTCTTTTTGCCTCTGACAATTGGTACCACATTATCAGGCAGCCCAGGGATCTGTACAAGCTGAGGTGGGTTATCCAGCTTCACAAACAGAGTGTCCAGAACTTGTTTGCTGTGAGGTCCTCTGCTGGACTGCCATCCAACCACAAATCCTTCCTGGCCTTTAGTGATGCAGAGCTCTGTGGCCTCATTATTCCTAATCATAACAGGCATGCCAATGCAGAGTGACAATTTTCCAGCAAAGTGTTCAGTTGCTCCATAGCGAAGTTTCCAGATCTCAAGCTGGTCATCAAAGTCAATCTCATTTGACTCATGTTTGAGCTTTGGAGCAGCTTTAAACTTTCCCCACTTTTTCTTTGCAGCAGGGTCTGCTTCCTTTCCCCACTTGTCAATTGAGTAGAAGTTTGTCAACTTCTGACAAGTCTCTGCTGAAAACCTCTCACACCCAAGCTGGTTGATCTTATCCTTCTGAGTGTGGATACCACAAATGATGGCAACATTCCTGAAGTCTTTGGCTGACACCTTTGGCTGTTCTGGCCGACTTCCAGCTATTCTTGATCGTAAGAACTTGATGTCCTCTGGAGTACATGCTGCATATCTCATGTTCACCAGTGCAGTGCGAAATTCTGCATCAGCTCGTGTCTGGGTCCTTTGACGCATGTTCTCTCTGAGGATGACAACTGTGGTCACTTGATGCCACAAGGCCTTCCCAAGTGCTGCCTCTTGGAGATGAGGCTTCAAGCCAGAGTCAACCTGAGTCCCAACATGCCCACTGTACAAGGAGGCACCTCCAACTGGTGGTAACTGAGCAAAATCTCCTGAGAATATCATGTTAATTCCACCAAAGGACAAGTCATGAATGTTCAAGGCCTTTGCAAGTTGAGAACTGATCTTGTACATCTCATGACATGCAAGCATTGAGACCTCATCCACAAAGATGTAGTCAACTCCTTCCAGTCTGCCTCTGATCTGGGCCACATTGATTGTCTCATTTTTGCCAACACCAGAACCACTCATTCTGATTCCTAGGAATGAGTGGTATGTTGATCCACCTAGAAGGGCAGCTGAAGTTCCTGTGGGGCCAAGCACAACAAATCGATGGGTCTCATTCCTGGCCTTGAACAGATACATCAGAGCTTTGATGACTTGTGACTTTCCAGTCCCACCCATGCCACCCAAGTACATCTTCAACTGCTCAGACTGTGGTGTAACAGCATGGTTGGCAATGATCCTGAAAGCCCTCTCCTGCTCTTTGTTCAGCATGAACTTCTCATCTTTGACAGTCCGGTCAATCAAGCTCTGTGCTGCTTTGGACTTGGCCTTGAACCCAGCTGTCAGATAAGACTGGTCCACAAGTTTGACATTATTTGCATTAGGGTCCCTGTGCAAGGCTCAGTATCCCTTCTCCTTCTCTTGCTCAGATGTACTTACCTAGTCTGAGGGATCGGTCTATTGCCTGCTGGTGTGGTTGGGATGTACTTGGTCCGCTCAGCAAGAACATTCTGTCTCTTTTCCTGCAGAGCTGCCTTCCATTTAGCACTGTTCTGGGAGACCTCTGGCTTAAGGGGTTCCTTGTTCACACAGCAGAGACCATCAGGGCTGTCATCAAGCCATCCAGCACCCCTGACACTGTTCTCTGTGGCATCCATCTCAGCTTTGCATACAGTTCCACGAGGTCCAAGGGTGGAGTACTTGTTCACACCATAATCTTCATCACCAGGACCGTCATCAGCATCACCAAAGTCATCACCATGACCATTCAGATTGAAGTCATCAATTTCATCTGTCACTTCTGTGGTCATCCACTGAGGAAATATTCCACCTGATCCTTGACCCTTCTTCAGCTGAGTGGAGAAGTCATCCCGGGCATCATTGCACTCATATCTGATATTGAAGTTGTTCATCAACTGGAGTTGACACTCAGTGAACTGATGATCCATGAAAGTCTCATCCCAGGAGTAATTGTCACTCTTAAGGTCCTTTCCTGTCCTCCAGGGTTTGAACAGAGTCAGCATGGTCTTGCAGTAGTATTCTCTGTCACCACGATCACACCTTGGGAGTGAGCCTCCCACAAAGTTGGGCACCATATCATGGTTCCTGGTATCAAACTGTGCCAGATGTGTCTCATGAAGTGGATGGTCTTCCAGAAACTCACAACCCTGCTCCTTGTCTGGAAAAATCTCCTCCTGCTCAGTGTCTGTCTCTGTGTCACTGAGGGAGCCATGATCTTCAATATCAGAGTCAATTTCCTGGATATTCAGGTGCTCTGTTTCATAATCTGAATTATTCTGCATCAAGATGTCCTGATTTTCAACAAAATTCAACCTCTTCAGTGAACTTTGTTTAGAATGACTGAGTTCATCCTCTGATGACTCTGTGATGTCTGCCTTGTGACTCCTAGATGACCGCTTGACCCTCTTGGCCATTTGCACCCATTCATACAAAGTCCTACTGCTGTGGATCTCAGGTCGATATACATAGTCATGGACAGCAGAGATGCCAACATATTGATCCTTGCTCCTTTGCAGCAGAACTTTTTCAGGAGCATCATCATCAACATCCATGTCCTCTGATGACCAAGCCTCTGAGACTTCTCTGACATAATTCTTCCAATATACAGGATGGAAATTATGACTGGTGTAGTGATCTGGGTTACCAAGGAGATACAGAGATGCCATTGGTCCACCAATCTCCATTTTTGCACTTAAAGCATTGACTATTTTTGTGATGAGTTTCCTGGCCTTTTCTTTGCGCTCCGTAGATCCAGATAGCATCTCTGAATTGCGTAGGAAGACACTTCTGATTGTATCAAATATGGTGTATGTTTTAAGACCAGGTTTAGTCACATAGTCAGAGACATATGCTACAACAGCCTTGATTGCAGTCCCAGAGAGAAGGCTTGTCACATCTGTGTTGCAACGAAGCAGGAAAGTTACAACAGGTGTGAATGTGTTGATCCATGGTTCACCCTTCTTGACATTAATGGCACCAGTTTTGATATCAACCTCAGTCTGGGGATAGACATCTCTGGGAAACCGAGCTTTGCAGTTTCCATACTTGTTGATACAAGTAGGCCTGTCCTTCTTATTGGCCTTTTCACCCTTAGACTGGTTCCTTGTACAGTCATGAACATTGGACCTGAATACAAGGTCATCCACTGTCTGCTTGAACCTATCCCACCATGTCTCAAGGCCTTGACAACCAGGGCAGGCATCACCAGGAGTGTCACATAGGGGTGGAGGTGGATCAGGCAGGGTCTGAGTGGGATCCTGGTAGTCCTCCTCATGAGTTTCCCTGTCCTTGATCTCAACCTCAACTTGATCCATACTTCCTGTCTGAAATTCACCAGCATGAACACCCTCAAGGTACTCCACCATTTTCTTCCAGAAGTCACTATTGGGATCTGTGATCCTATCTCTGATTTCTTGTGGTGACAGTGCAGCTATGATCCACAAAAGCAAGTGCAGGTGAAGAGTAAGACGTCCTTGTTGCTCAACAGCCCCATAGAATGCAGAAGTTTGGCCATAGAGCCCACGATGATCTGTACCAACTCCAAGAATGTGCTTGATAAAGATCTCACACATGAAGTGGAAGAACCTGGCACCTGCCACTGGGTTCTGGGCAATCAACCGGTAGCGATCATCATATCCCTTGAGCTCTGGTTGAAATGTCTCCCCAGTGTCTGCAAAGTACAGACATATTGGGTGCTTGATATCTGCTGGTGCAAAGGTGATGAACCAGGATGGTGCACCCAGGAATGATATGAGTGACCAAATCTCATTCCGCATGTACTTCTTGCTGGTGAGAGATCCCTTGACATGGCCTCCCACATGATCTAGATCTTTGATCAGCTGGAAGCACTGTTTCTCTTCATCAGTCTCAGGGGTGACTCTTTCACCATCCTCCATTCTCTTGGCCAAGTCTGTCATCACATTGACATCAATATCCATAAGGCGCTTTGAGATGTCCCCAAACTTTGCTTTCTCAGTCAGTAAGTAGCCCCCAGTAGTCCCTTGCTTGATTTGCTCATGATTGAAAGCAATCAAAGGGAAAAAAGGGTCTTTCTGGAATCGTTTGTCATGGTACATGAGCAGGTGCCTCTTGTGAGCAATATCAGACAGGCGACCACTCTGGAGATCATTGCCAATACCACCAAGTCCATATGGGAAGAGCCAAGGCATCATCTGAGGGAACAACTGAGGGTTTTCATATATTGATTCTGGCTGCTCACTATGGCCAACAGCCAGGATCTTCTGATTGCTGGTCAAATGTTTGAGTGCAATGGCCTTCAAGGTTTTAAGACTTTTGTTCGAGTACTCCTCTCCAGTCAAGCCATGAACCACAAAAGGGCATTGTCCAGTCTCTGTGCCCTCTTCACACTCATTGTCATGCACAGCAGTTGACTCAGGATCTTTGTTGGTGAAGGATTGGTGGTAATCAACCACAACAGGTGGACCATCCTCTGGATATTCATCAAGGTTCCTCTGAGAAATTTCTAGGTCATAATAATCACAGTGATTGAGCTTCAACCACTCCAATGCATCTCTGACTCTGTTCTTCCTGACCAACAATGGTGTGCGCTCGAAGTCTGCCTTAGTTGGTTTGCAAGGGCCAGTGTAGATGAATGCAAGTACTTCATCCAAGTCCTCCATTGGTGGTGGCAGTATGTCATACACTTTGGGAGTGGGATTTTCAAAGGTAATGGCATTGGCTCTCATCTTGTGCATTCCTGATGATACCCTGACAATGCATCGATTATGGCGCACTCTAGCCACCAGCAACTGTTCTGCAAATGAGAGATCTGACAGCTCCTTTGGTATCTTGCCTATCCACTTGCCATTTGCAAGTGCCATGAGGGGCATCTTACCTTTGGTAAGTGATCTATGACAACCTTTGCAGATTCTCTTTGAGTCATCCTCTAAGACTGGTCCTTCCAATCCCATTATGAGCTCATCTGCATGTGAACGCTCCTTCCGAGTTACTCCAGGGTTGGCCAAAATGCTGAGATCCATCTGAGTCTGAGAAAACTCCAGCAGGCTTGTAAGAGGAGTCAATTTCCCACACACAACACACCCTGACTCCAAAAATGCATCAGGAGACATGTCATTGCATGCATCAGATATAATGGAGTGCTGTAGTCCCATTGTAGGAGCAGATGGTGGAAACTTGAGCCTTCTTCCTCTCTTATGCTTTGAGACAGCTCCCTGATGTACAAGTCTGTATTGCTCTCTGTTCTTGTCCTGGTATTTCTGCACTGATTTCAGATTGATTGCTTTGTAAGCATCACCCTGTTTGTCCTGGTGCTTTTTTACAGACTGTAGATTGGTTGCCTTGTAAGCATCACCCTGTTTGTCCTGATGCTTCTTCACAGACTCCAGATTTGCTCTCTTGTATGCATGTCCCTTTTTGTCTTGGTACTTCCTCACAGCTTTCAAGTTAGCTGATCGCCTTTTCTGAATCCTTTGATTCTCATCAATCACCTCAAACACAGCTGCATACATCTGGCAATCTTCACACATGTGGTTACACATTGCATTCTGTATATCAGCCAGTCGTGCCTTTGAGTGTGTGATGATTCCATGGCAAGCTGCTATGTTGCAAAGCTGCTTGATTGGCAGCTTTGTTGACAGGAGATGTATGGGGATGTCACAAGCCACCAAGTCCTTCAAGTCACCAAGCTCTGACTGAAGTACATAGTCATTGAATCTGAAAGAAGTCCCTTGGGAGGAGGCATTCTCTGGAAGGAAGTATTCCTGTAGATCCTCTAAGGAAAAGCTGCTAGAACCTCCACCAACATATGGATCAGTAGTGGCTGACTCTTCATCATCAACTGGTGCTGTCCTCTCTGGATTGTCTGCCCTGTCTGGTTCATCTGCACTTTCTGGCTGAATGTGACAGAATGCCAGAATAATGGACCTAAAATAATTCCATGCTGAATAATAATATGTGGTCCAGGAGGACTTTTTTGGCAAATGATATATGCCAATCTGGGCATGAAGCAGAGCAGTTTTGTCCATGAGTGCCAAATAGTCATGCCTTCTAATGCAGTTCCTTCTGAGTTGCAATTGGAGGTACCTGCATTTGAAGTATGTATCTGTCCCTGGGCAGCAGAGGATGTCTTCAAGCTGCACCAGCATCCTATAGTTCCTAAAGGTAGAACCTAAGAAAGGGGGCTGTCTGCCCCTGAACATGCAATGCCTGTTCTGCCCCATCTCTGGGTCTCCAGAACAGATGTCCCAAGGTGCCTTGCTATGACCCTGTAAGAGGACAGGAAAATGCCAAGGTAGATCATATTGTATCCAGCACTTGATGACCTGTAAAGAAAACTCCTTACACCAAATGCCTCCCTCTTGGCCCTGACCAAGACTGTGTCCTGGAATACCATAGAGATGGTCCATCACTGTCAAATATCAGCTGGACATTCAAGCCTTATGCCAAAATTCAATTCTAACCTTGACTTAAAATGTCAGTGGTCATACAAGGTTTGCAAATGCTTCCCTCTGGACCCTGACCAAGATACTGTCCATGGGTGCCAGAGAAAGGGACCATCCCTGTCAAATACCAGTTGGCTTCAAGGCATTGCCAAATTTTTGAAACTGACCTTGACTCAAGATGTCAGCAACAATAGAGGGTTTGCAAATGCCTCCCTCTTGAACTTGGTCAAGCATATGTCTGGGAGGGTCCATCCCTGCCAAATATCAGTTGGAACCTCAAGACTTTGTCAAAACATTTTATCCAGACCTTGACTCAAAATGTCAGCCATAGAGGGTTTGTGAGGGACCTTAGAGTGAGGACCTCTTGCTGAGGCTACAAGTGACCAAGTTAATACCAATGTTTTCACTAATATAAGAGGAAACACAAGAAGTGGAATTTGGGTCAATGACCATTGAATTCAAACAGAGTTTGTCCATAAAAGGCAAAATCAACATAACAAGTGTGAAAACACCTATTCAACCAATATATGAATGAGAGTTGGAGTTAGTAGTCATCCAGAATTTTTAAATAATAAATTTGAATTTTTTGGGCAGAAAAATTGAATTTATGAGGCAGAAAACCTTGAGTTCACCCAGAAGATGAACCAAATAGGTTCAAACATGGTGCTCCAAATGAGAAACAAAACTTGAGAATTTTTAAAATAAAAATTCAATTTTTAATGAATTTATTTCGATTTTTCCATGAGGAAAATGCAATTTTTTCCACTTTGGGAAGTGGAGTTTCAATTGAAAATATCCGAGTATAGAATTGTCAAATAATAGAAATATTTGAAGCCAAAAACCCAAATTTTTAGAGAGCCAAAGTGACCCCAAGGCAAAATAACCAAATTGATTACAACGAGGTTCAAAGACAGAAGCAGTTTCATGGTGGTGGTTCAGGTTCAAGAGAGATAAGTGTGACTGTCACATAAGATGAGAAGATGACTGATGTGAGCAGTTTGCAAACAAATTCACAAAAATATGAAAATATTACCCAATATGGATAGTATGTCTGGCATCATGTCCTAATTTTTTCGCATTTGTAACTCTTTGTCCTTGGCTGTAAATCAAAAAAAAGGCATAGTATGCAGGTTGTGAATTTCTGTTTGGTCATATCTCATTCAGGTCTTGTTCAAATCAGCTAAAAAGTGGCTCAAAAACAACCTAAAATTTGGGACTACAATGCATGATTATATTAGCACATGATCAGCACATGTCACAAGTGGAGAATTTAAAAGACAGTCATAGTTTGAGGTTGGATCATTACAAATATTTGGAAAGATCTGAAAATATATTTCAATGTCATGATCAACTCCAATATTAGTGTGCCCTTTGTGGAAAATAGTAATGTCCACTATTGAAGTTGTAATAAATAAGAATGCATGAGAAAGAAATAACTAGAGATATACTCCCTGTCAGACTCCCTGTCAGATGGGTTTGGAAGCATAAGCAGGAGAATCTAATGGTGATGTCTGCATTACATAATACAGACATGGTCTAGCAAAATAAGGCAAACTAATAACATTTGGTCCAACCTGCAAATTCAGATACACTTTCAAACCTGGTAGAGCAGGAGAATGTGAGTGGATGTGAGTATTACTTAATATATACACAATCAAACCAATTATCACAATTAAGTATGCCTTTAGCCAATACTGTTAGATACTCATTCAAACCAGAATTATTAGGTGAATGTAATGGTGATGTCAGCTTCACATGTAATCAGCTGCCTTCAGAAGCCTAACAAGGACTCGTTCATGCCACGCAAAGCGATGGCCCACTCCCCCAAGTTCATTCATTCATTGATTGATTCACCTTTTGGCACCGCGGGAATTATATTCTCTTATAGAGGATGCATTCCAGTTTATTAGCTAAAAATCTGAAAATATTCTCCAATATAGACCTCACAGAGTTGCATCTCTTACCACATATTCATGTTTGTAACTATTTGATTTCCCTTGCAAATAAGGAAAGGGTGGCAGAAAAACTGTGATACGCTTGAAATATTCACCAGCTCTGAGAAAAAATCTTAAAATTATGAAAGAATTAGACATCACTGCCAGACCATGTACAAATAGATGACAATACCGTTTTTTTTGGATTTTT
>WNGD01016033.1_pt1 | contig 11347 bp, 14 predicted proteins | sample 5400671 | NCBI WGS metagenome assembly WNGD01 (sample SAMN13153369, study PRJNA577476) | soil metagenome | isolation source: 40 cm soil or saprolite under grassland replicate 2 | place: USA:California | collected 2016-06-15
CGGCGTGGGGGATCTGATCCAGGTCGAGTCAGAGCGCATGGTGGTGACCGAGAAGTCGATGGTGGACACCACCCAGAACACCTCTGCGCTGACCGCAAGCAACGCCGACGTCGCCATCACTGGTGTCACGGGTGGCTCAATCGCTGTCGATGAGGTCATCCTGATCGACTCCGAGCGCATGCTGGTGGTCGATGTCGCCGGTACCACACTCACGGTGAAGCGTGCCTACGACGGGTCCGTGCTGGCCACCCACTCGGGCGCTACCGACATCTTCGCTCCCAGGACGCTGACGGTAGAGCGTGGCTCGCTGGGGACCACTGCTGCGGCGCACAACACGGCACTGGCCATCCTCCGACACAAGGTCCCTTCGCTCATCAGGACGCTGGGGACGGCAGAAGCCATCAACACCCTGCTGCAAGAGACCAGCGGCTACGCCCGCGTGGTCGGCAGTGGTGACAACCAGATGGAGGCGACCGGGAAGGGCCTGAAGGATCTCCGTGACGATGCCTTCACCAGGTATGGCCGCAAGGCACGAAGCAGGTCTGTGTGATGGATGACGTCACCTTCCGCACCCATGGGCCACTGCTTGATGGTGAAGCGCCAGGGATCATCAAGCGGCTTGATCACGAGCTGGGCGAGAAGGTCTCGGACGCTGGCGTGGACATGGTCAAGGCGTTCCTGGACAACGTGCTGAAGCATCCGACCGGCTACTACCGCTCCAGAGTCACCCAGAACAGCGGACGTATCAGTGACTCCAACGTAGTTTATGGACCGTGGCTTGAAGGTGTCGGCTCTCGTAATCAACGGTCTCGGTTCAAGGGCTACGCCACCTTCCGCAAGGTCACCCAGCAGCTCCAGAACCGGGCCTCAGACGTCGCTGACGATGTCCTGCCCCGCTACGTGAGGGAGCTGAACGGATGATGAAGCGTGAGCGAGGTCACTCATGAGCCTCGACATCCAGGGCATTGTTGACACGATCACTTCCCACGCTGCGAAGACGGGGCTCTTCGACGCTGTCAATGGACATGAGCCCAAGAGCGCGCCAGGGGACGGTATCACCGCTGCGGTCTGGGTGGACTCGATAGACCCGATTCCCGAAGCATCGGGACTGGCGGCAACTGCCGGGCGGGTCACCGTGAACGTGCGGATCTACACGTCCTTCCTCCAGGAGCCGGAAGACCTGATCGACCCCAACATGGTGCAGGCAGTGGATCTGTTGTTGGGCGCGTACTCCGGCGACTTCGACCTGGGGGCGAAGATCCGCAACGTCGATCTGCTGGGCCAGTCTGGTCCTGCGCTGAGTGCCAAGGCGGGCTACCTGAACCAGGACGGGAAGCTGTTCCGTGTCATGACGATCACACTGCCGCTCATCATCAATGACGTGTGGGTCCAGAGCCCCTAGGAGGTACTGATGGCAAAGCAAAGCGGGCTCGGTGACAACCTGTACGTCGCTGGCGTCGATGTCTCGGGTGACATTGGGTCACTCTCGTCCATCTCCAGCAACATCAAGCCAATCGAAGTGACCGCCATCGACAAGTCGGCAATGGAGCGGTTGGGAGGTCAGCGTGACGGCAGCCTTGAGTTCACTGCCTTCTTCAACCCGAGTGCGGGTCAAGAGCATTCAGTCTTCTCGGCTCTTCCGACTGCGGATCAGGTCGTCACCTATTTTCGTGGCACCACGCTTGGTGGCGCGGCAGCCTGTCAGGTCGGTAAGCAGATCAACTACGACGGAACCAGGAACGAAGACGGCTCGCTGACGTTCAAGATCCAGGCCCTGGCCAATAGCTTCGGGCTTGAGTGGGCCACGATGCTGACCGCTGGCAAGCGGACGGACAGCACGGCCACCAACGGCACTGGAGTCGATCTCCTGGCATCGACAGCCTTCGGGCTCCAGGCGTACCTCCAGGTCTTCGCCTTCGCCGGCACCAGCGTCACCATCAAGCTCCAGCACTCCAACGACAACGGTGTTGACCCGTGGACCGATGTCACTGGGGGAGTATTCACGGTTGTCTCCGCTGCTCCTACCAGTGAGCGCATTGCCAATGGAGCAATTGTCAAAAGTTGTGGATGGGCGAGTCGCACTGGTGATCGAAATGGTCGGTTGAGGACGGCCGCGGAGTCAGCGCCAGATGTCGATGATGATCTCTCGCAGCCGTTCGCTGAACAGTCCCTTGGGGGCAGTCTGGTCCAGTAGTGAGCGCAGTTGCGCGTCGAAGGCGTCAAAGCGGTCCCCGAACAGGTGCGGCGCGGCGCTGGATAGCGAGTACACCGAGGCGCGTATCTCCTCGGCGGTGCGTTGCACCGTCCACGGCGGCAGCTGCAGGCGCTGCGGTCCGTGGAAGCCGGCGGCGCGGTACACGCGCTCCTCCCGGTTCTCGTCGCCTTGGGTTTCGCGCCAGGGCCGCACGCCGTGTCCGGCGCGGCGGGCTGTGCCCAAGTACTGCTGGATCAGGGCCGTGATCGCCGCGCGTGGCGGTCGCGGGTGCGGCAGGTGCTCGTCGGTGTCGATGCCTTGGTGGGTGGTCGCGTGGATGTGCACGAGGGCTCCGTCCTCGGCCAGCATCCGCCGCGCGGTCGCGGCTACCCGAGGCCGGTCCATCCAGTGGAATGACTGCGCGAACGTGATCACAGTTGGTGGCGGGAGATCAGCGGGTAGTTTTTCGGCGCGCAGATGCCGCCACGACACGTTGCTGATACCCGCCCGGCCAGCCTGGCGAGCGGCTTCGGCGAGCATGTCGGGGTCGGCGTCGACCCCGATGACCTCGGCGAAGTGTGGCGCCAGCAGCAGCGTCAGTGATCCGGGTCCGCAGCCGACGTCCAGCAGCCGTCCCGAGCCGTCTAGGCCCAGCGCGGTGGCGAGTTGCTCCGCGAGTGCCCGCGGGTATGCCACCCGGCCATGCGTATAGAAGGCCGCCGCCCCGGCATATAGGGTGGGATCCCAGCTCCACTCCTCGTACGGTGGCGGATCCAGGCTGCTCGACCGGCCGGTATGGGTGTTGTTCACGCGGCGCGTGCCTGGGGCCGCTCGACGAGTTTGCCGGACTCGAACACCGCCCCGGCCCGCACGAGCGCGACCAAGTGCGGGGCATTGACCGCACGCCACCGTGCTTGCGCGGCCTCGATGAGCTTGAACGCCATCGCCTGCCCCGCCGCCCGCGATCCCGGCCCCCTGGTGATCTTCGTCCGATGCCTGACCGAGGCGAAGGTCGACTCGATCGGATTCGTGGTCCTCAGGTGAACCCAGTGCTGAGCGGGGAAATCGTAGAACGCCACCAGCTCATCCAGATCGTCGGTGACCTTGGCGACCGCCTTGGGGAACTTCGCCCCATAGGCCGCCTCGAACGCCCGGACGGCGTCGAGGGCATGCCGGCGATCCTCGGCGTTCCAGATCTCGGCCAGGGCCTTCTTCGCCCCGGGATGGGCCGACTTGGGCAGCGCGCCGAGACAGTTAGCGATCTTGTGGAACCAGCATCTCTGCTCCCGAGTCTCGGGAAACACCGCACGCAGCGCACCCCAGAACCCCAGCGCCCCATCGCCGACCGCGAGCACCGGGGCGCGCATTCCGCGCCGGGCGCAGTCGCGTAGCAGATCAGCCCAGGACTCGGTGGATTCGCGGTAGCCGTCGGTCAGCGCGACCAGTTCCTTGCGGCCGTCGGCGCGCACCCCGATCAGCACCAGCAGGCACAGCTTGTGCTCCTGCAGGCGGATCTTGACGTGGATGCCGTCGGCCCAGAGATAGACGTAGTCGACCTGCGAGAGGTCGCGGGTAGCGAAGGTGCGCTGCTCGCCTTGCCACGTCTGGGTCAACTTGGCGATCACCGGCGCGGACAGGCCCGCGGACGATCCCAGGAACTGGCCCAACGCCGGACCGAAGTCACTGGTCGACAGCCCATGCAAGTACAGCAACGGCAGCACCTCGCTGACCCTCGGGGACTTGCGGCACCACGCCGGCAAGATTGTCGAGGAGAACCGCTTGCGCTCGCCGGTGGCCTCATCGACGCGCTTGTCGTTGACCCGAGGCGCGCGCGCCTCGATCGCGCCGGCCGCGCACATCACCGTGCGCGGCTCGGCGTAACCGTTGCGCACCACCATCCGATGCCCGTCCTCGTCGAGCACCTCGATCAACGCGTCCACGTAGGCGTCGGCCTCCGCGCGCAGCGCCGCGGCCAGCATCCTCCGTGCCCCTTCGCGGGCGATCTCGTCCAGCGGCGACTCGTCCGGCAGATCCGGCACCTCGGTCTGCTTCGTCGACGCGGATGTCTGCACTACCTTGAGCATGGGCGTGCCTTCCCGACCGGCGTTGCACCGCCGGCCTGCTTGAGACCTACTCGATCACCGGGAAGGTATGCCCTCCCCAGCCCCGATCCACAGGTTTCAAGCATTGCTCTCCGCGATGTCGTCGTCGAGCTTGAGGAGCTGGGGTATGGAACCCTGTGGATCGGCGAGGCTGTGTACCGGGAGCCCTTGACACACGCGGGTTTCCTGCTCTCCTCGACCAAGCGAATGGTGATCGCCACAGGCATCGCCAACATTTGGGCTCGTGATCCCTTCACCATGACGGCGGCACAGTTCACGCTCGCCGAGGCGTATCCCGATCGCTTCCTCCTCGGCTTGGGAGTAAGCCACGCCCGTCTGGTCGAGGGTGTCCGGGGCCACGAGTACCGCCGACCACTCGCTAAGATGCGCGCCTATCTTGACGCAATGGACAACGCAGCCGCCGCCTACCGGGCAGTCAAGCCAGCCGCCCCGCCGCGCATTCTGGCAGCCCTCGGACCGAAGATGCTCCAACTGTCAGCGGAGCGCGCCAACGGTGCACACACCTACCTCGTGACCCCGGAGCACACCGCAAAGGCGCGGGCGCAACTCGGGCCAGCGCCGTGGCTCGTCGTGGAACAGGCCGCGGTCCTGGAGACGGATGCGGCCAAAGCGCGCGCCATTGGTCGCCGGCACGTGTCTCGCTACCTCGACCTACCGAACTACACAGCCAACTTCCACCGTATCGGCTTCACGCGGGAAGACACAGCGAACCGCGGGAGCGACCGCCTGGTCGACGGCCTCGTCGCTTGGGGAGACCTCGAAGCCATCGCCTCGCGAGTCAAGGAGCACCTGGCCGCAGGCGCCGATCACGTGTGCGTTCAGGTCTTCGACGCTGATCCTCACGGCTTGCCGCTTCGGCAGTGGCGCGAAGGTGCTGGTCGGGGTGGTCATCTGCGGTAACTCCTGCATTATGTGCTCTCAGCCACGCGTGTCCCGGCGGGCTGTCAAGGTCGTTCGTCCATAGGGCGCTCTACCTTGACAGCCGGGCATCGGTGCCCACCTGCCCCACGATACCCGGGGCGATCCAGTTGGCCAGTATGCCGGGGGAGGCGGCTTGCCTAAGACTTCTGGTGAAGGGCCGATGGGTTGGGAGAGATTTGACACATTCCGCCTGTGGCTGCGATTGTCTCCATCTAAGAGGACTCGTCCGTTTTGGGAGCACACCTTGGCGCAGGAGTCGCCGCAACCGAGCGCGGGATCATCGCAGGCCAAAAAGCCAGGAACGCCCCCGCGAAAGGCTATCTTCAGGATACCTTCGGACATGAGTCCATTCTCGGTGTGGCTCGTCGTACTGACCTTTGGTGCTGCCCTGTTTGGATATCTGCTGCTTGCTGCATACGCGTGGCAGGAGAGAGCACTCAAGGTCTTCGCCGTCGGCGCGCTCGTGGCACTGGCTGCGGCCGCCATAGCTGCCGTGGGAGGCTTCCTGTTCGGGCTTCCACGCTACAGTTCGGTGCTGACGGTGCCGGTCTCCGACTCCGCGACCCCGACCGAATCGAGCATAACAGCGGCAGCCGAAATGCAGCGCGCTGCCGGCGTCTACGCCCCGAGCAACAACCTCGAGCAGGTTTCGGACTGGCTGACAAAACTGCTGCTGGGAGCAGGGCTGGTACAGCTCGGGCGTGTAGGTCGATGGCTGGGAGGCTTCATTAATGGACTGACCGGCGCACTTACGAGCGGTGATACGTCGACCGTTCCATCCGCGGCCAAGGTCGTCGCCGGAAGTCTCCTAGGCTTCTACAGCGCTTTCGGCTTTCTATTCGGCTATATCGTTACCACCATCTGGTACCGGCGGCGCTTGGAAGCAACGATGAGGCACATTGCAGCGCGAGCACGTGATGAAGGGGGATCGTCGCAGTAACAAGCAGGTCGGTTGAGGCTGCGCCACACGAGCTGGGCCTGATCGGAGCCCAAGTGGCCCCATCCTTACCATGGATCGGAGCCATACCGCCGTGCCCACCTGCGAAGATGCAGCTTGGGAGCCTCCACAGCTCCGCCAGTTATGGGACCAGTTTCGGCGGCCATGTGAGGATCCGTCCGGCGGCCCTCACCCGGAGGCTGCCCGTGTCCCGTGCGGGCTGTCAAGCACGAATGGGCATCGTCGTGGCGGCCTGCGTTGCGGCGGGGAGCCGGACATTCGCGCTTGACAGCCGGGCATCGGGGCCGCACCTGCACCACGGAGCCCAGGGCGATCCAGTCGGCCAGTATCCGGGGGAGGAAGGGTCCTCCCCCGGTCCCCGGGACTCTACGACGACCCCCATCGTCGGAGTCCCACCGGCGGCGCCCACCCCTCTTCCCGCCTCGCTGCCATGCGCTTTACCCAGTCGTCCCGGTGACGAACCTTAGGGCTGGTGCCCGTTTGCATCCAAGGTCGGTCCGACCTCACAGGCAGGACAGTTTGCGGATCAGGAGTCTGTCCCGGCCGCCGCGCCTCGCCGCTGGTGCCCGGGTGTGGCGGTGGGGGTTGCGAGGTGATGCGCTGGGAGCCGGCGGGTCCCCGAGGCGGCCGTCAAGACCGTTCCGGCCAGGAACTTGGATCACGAGCGGCCTACGGCCGCGATCTGATCAATGTGCCAACTTCCTGGCCTCCGTATAGTGGGATAATCGTTACCTGTAGAAACGCCGTATAGTGGCGTAACTCAAATTGCGTAATCAAAATCTTACGCTATACGCCTCCGCTAGCTCTGTTGCACTAATTGATAGCATTACGCTCGCATTGGCGGTTAATAAAGCCTTGATCCTTTGTGCCTGTCTGTCTAGCATCAGTGCCTGCCGTCGTTGCCTTCTTGGCGGCCGCCCGCACGGAAGGTGGTTCCCATGCGCGGACCATGACGGGTGGACGACTTCTTGTCTTGATGGTCCTCGTCTCGTTCTTCACGCTGAAGTCCTCCACCAGGAGGTGGCAGTGATGGCAGACCTAACCGCCGCCTATGGGAAGCCTTGCCAGACCGACACCTTCGTCACCGTCAGGATCTTCGGCCATGAGATTCCTTTCGTAAGATCAGCCGCCAACGCGCTCCTACGAGCGGCGATGGATGCCTACGACGTCGACTACAACGTCTATCGGATCGAGTCCTACAACTGCCGGAAGACGGTTTCAGGAACGTCATGGTCGGCCCACGCATGGGCCGCGGCGGTCGATGTGAACCCCGATGACAATCCGTACAGCTCCAGGGGAATTCTCAAGACCAATATGCCGCGGGAGTTCAGGGAGGCGTTCAAGCAGCACGGCTTCGGATGGGGTGGGGACTGGGACAGCCCCAAGGACGCCATGCACTTCAGCATGGACAAGGGGGAACGGGGAGACGCTGTCAAGCAGGCCTACAACCGGGACCTCCAAGAGGAGGCCAACGACAAGTGGGAAGGCCGGACGACCCACCACGATGTGGGCGCCGGGCTCAGCACCGGGGCGCCGAGTTGGCACCACGAGCATCCAGGGAACGTGCAAAACCCCCATTTCAACTGCCCCACGGTGCACCAGTGGCAGGTGCAGATGAAAAGCCGGGGGTGGGATATCGTGGTGGACGGCGACTACGGCAATCGCGCTGAGCACGTGTGCCGGGCCTTCCAGCGCGAGAAGCGTCTGCACATTGACGGCATCCTTGGCCCAGACACGTGGCGGATGGCATGGGAGGCACCCGTCACCCCCTGATGTCGTCAGGAATGCGACCGCTCATCCGTTGGCGAGGAGATTGTCCCGGGTCTTGTAGAGCTTGAGGTGGTGGCGGTCCCGTTTGGTGCCTGCCCGTGTGGTAGGTATCGGACAACCGGCAGGTCGCCCGACCAGACGGGACCGCCACGCCGAAGGGTGCGCTGCGCCGGGCTGGTGATAGACGGATCGTCACAGCAGAGCGAGCACCGCCAGTCACGCTCGGATCGTCACAAGCGGAGCAAGCAGCAGGTGACGATCCGCTTGTGACCGCCGGTGACGTTCCGAAGGTGCCTTGCCTCGGCTGGTTGAAATCGGATCGCCATCGAAGATGGCGGCGCGCCGAAGGTGCGCGGAAATTGCGAGCGCTCCATGCGGCAGCCGGACGGCTGAATTGGTCGATCGCCGCCGAAGGCGGCTTCCACACAGCCGGGAGGCTGTCGGATGGATCAAGCGCGCTCGCACCTCTCCCCCAAGGGGGGCCAGTCGCCCGCGGTTTTTGCGGGCGACTGGCCCCCCTTGGGGGCTCTTGCCTGCGGTAACACCAACGCCGAAGGCAAGGCGGGGTACGCGGGTCGCGTGCGTAGGGTCCTGCGTATGGTTTGGCGTAGGGTCCTGCGTAGAGTCTGGCGTACCCGTCGAGGTGCCCGAGTCAGGCCGGGTGAGGTCGTCCTCACGGTGGGCGGGGCAGGGCTGCGGAGCTTGCCAGCGCAGCAGCAAGCGCCGAAGGCGCTTCCCTACGGACGGCAATTCTCGCGGGCCTGGAGGTGGCGGGACGCGGGAATTGTCCGGGCGGATCGTGCCCGGGTGACGATCCGCTCGTGACGTGACCTCGGATCGGATGCTACGGTCGGATCGTCACAGCAGGACAAGCATGGTGACGATCCGTCCGTGATGGGTAGGCCAGCGGCACGGGTGGCATGTGACGTTCCGTCCGTACCGCTGTCCATCCTGTCGAGGTCGGCGGGTTAAAGGCCGTACTTGTCGCGCATGGCGTCTGCTTTGGCGTGGCAGGCGTCGGCCTCGTGCGGGTAGCTGGTGGAGGCGGCCTTGGCCCGAAGGCCTTCGTAGCGGCGCCGGGCGCGGTCGTGCGCGGCGTCGTCGTGATGGTAGGTGTGCGGGCCGCGCATGCCGCCGCAGGGGCCGCACCAGGTGCCGGGGCGGCTGGTGCCGGCGTGCGGTGGCGGCTGGTGCGACCGGGCGCGCTGGCGGCGGCCGGTGTCCTGGTAGGCGCGGCGGCGCTGCTCCTCCCGCTGGCGGTCGGCGTGTTTTTGGCGGCGTTTGCGGGCGCGGTAGGCGCCGGTGCGACACGCGCCGGAGCAGAAGCGGCGTTGCGGCCGGGGTCGTCGGGCTGGGCGAACGGCGTGCCGCAGTGCTGCAGTCACACCAGATCCAGGTGGGGTCTGTGACCATCGGATCGTCACCTCACAGGCGAAGAAGAAGGCCACCCGGCACGGGGGTCCGGGTGGCCTTGGAGGTGGGGGTTAGGCGTCGTGCCAGATGACGCCTCGGGTGAAGCCGCCGTGCTCCTGGAGCTTGACCGTGCGGGCCTGCTCCAGGTCGGCGGGGCTGATGCGGTGCGCGGTGGCCAGGGCGTGGACGACGTCCAGCACGTCGGCCAGCTCGCCAGCAAGGACGTTGCGGCTGCCATGCCCGAGCGCGGCGGTGATGGCTTCAGCGGTCTCCTCCACGAGCTTGGCGGCCAGGTAGCGGCGATGCTCGGTCGGGGTCGCGAGGTGATGGATGCAGGCGCCAAGGTCGGCCTGGATGATCTCGGGGAGCCGGTCACGGATGAGCTTCACGAGCGTGCCTCCTCAAGGTGCGGCAGCGCGGACTGGCCGGCTGGGACTGGGCGGTGTGGGCGTGGAGCGCCGCAGGACCGCAGACGCACGAGCGGGGCAGCCGGCTGGATTGCGTGTGGTCAACGGGTCGGTGGTACCGGTCGCCCGCCGAGCATGATCGCGGCGACCCCCACGCCCAGCGCCCCCAGGGCGACCGTGCCGACGATGGCGGCCAGGGTGGCGAGCACGATCCCAAGCAGCGCGACGATGGCCACGACCGCGCCCAAGGTCATGCCGGCGGCGGTGAGGATGATGGTGATGGCGGTGGGGGTCGGCATCTTGCCGAGGGTCTCCATCACCAGGACCGGGGTGGGCAGGTGGGCGGGCTGGGAGTCTGGGATGTAGCGGACCTTCACTGGCGGAGGTTCGGGGCGAGGTGGATGCAGCATGGCTTCCTTCCTTGGTCATGGCTGCGGGCGGCGAGTCCCGTCCAGCACGGGAAGGGCCGGCTGGCCGTTGGCGGCGGGCGACTGGTGGCGGAGTTGGCGCAGGACGGCGTAGGCGCGGGAGCGGGACAGCCCGGTGAGCTGCTGGACGTGGCTGGCGGTCACCCGAGACGACGGGGTCTCGCGGGCCAATAACGCCCGCACCGTGCCGAGCGGGTCGGCGGGCGTGGTGGCCGGCTCGCCGGAAGCCTCGGGCGGGCGGGTGTCCTGCTTGGCCTGCTGGTGGTCCTGGCGGCGGTGGGCCAGGCGCTGGAGGAACAGGTGCCAGGCGAACACCGCCGCCAGCGGTGGCAGGCCGTACACCAGCGAGACCAGCCAGCCGGGCGGCGGGTCCAGTGGGATGGCGGGGTGGAACCAGTTGAGCAGGATCGACCCGCCAGCAGTCGATCCGGTGAGCGCCCACGGGTACCAGGGCACCCGACGCCACCAGACGGGCTCATACGCTCGGGTGCGCTGCTCGGCCAGGGCGTTGAGCGCGGCCGAGGCCATGAACGCCTCGAAGCCCAACGGCCACAGGTCCGCTGCCCACGCGGGCAGGCCGGCGGCGGTGGCGATGCGGTGCAGGACCGAGTAGGACAGCGAGACACCGTAGGCGAACATCGCCACGGCGGTGGTGCCGCTGGCCCACTCGATCGCGGTGTCGGTCCAGTCCCGACCGGACGCCCTGTCCTGGCCGGCGTCCGGGTGCCGGTCGGGTGCGGGATCAGCGGCGATCATCAGCGGTCCTCCTCTCGGTGGCGTGGTGGTGGAGTCCTTCCAGCAAGGCGGCGCAGACGGCGGCGACCTGGACGAGCTCGGCGTGGAGCTGGTCGGGTTGGTTGTCGAGGATGGCGCGGGCGACCTCGCCGACCTCTTCGGTCAGCACCGTCAGGCGTTGCCGGTCTGGTGTGTGGGGGTGGGAGCAGTCGCCAGGGCCGCCACGCCACTTGTCGTCCTGGCGGGCACGCTCGTCCAGCACGGCGGGAAGCCAACAGTCCGGGTTCAGCATCAGCGGTTCCTCCAGCGGATCAGGGACGCCAGCGCAGCCGGCCGGCCAGCCCGGCAGCGGCGGCGGCGCGGGTCTGGCGGGCGTGGTCGGCGCAGACCAGCCGCGA
>WNGD01006318.1_pt1 | contig 11346 bp, 8 predicted proteins | sample 5400671 | NCBI WGS metagenome assembly WNGD01 (sample SAMN13153369, study PRJNA577476) | soil metagenome | isolation source: 40 cm soil or saprolite under grassland replicate 2 | place: USA:California | collected 2016-06-15
GCTCGACACGCATGCTTTCAGATCCAAGATTTCCGGCTGCTTTGCTGACACGGGAAGTCTTGCCAGCGTCTACACCTGGCCCCACACGCGCCTGCTGCTTTTGTTCTTTTCTCTGATCATGTGCTGCCATGTTAGGTTACTCCTTCTTGCCGTGCGAGGGCCACGAAGACACCTGTATCATAGCGCATATGTTCCAGATAAGCAAGTGTAATGTCAGCACTACACTTCCATTACGAGCGGCAGAATCATTGGTCGACGATGTGTCTTCTCATACAGGTATTCACTTAGCGTATGCTTGATCTTGTCTTTAACAAACGACCAATCGGAAGCATGACCATTCAAACCAATGAACGATTCGAGCACACGTTCACGTGCTTTTTCCAGCAGTTCTTCGGAATCACGGACATAGACAAACCCACGCGAAACGATATCCGGTCCGGCCAAAGGTAGTCCAGTCTCTTTATCGACGGTAAGAACAACCATGAGAATGCCATCTTGCGCCAGCACCTGGCGATCACGCAGCACAATCTGTCCAATGTCTCCTACCCCAAGTCCATCCACGAACACATTGCCACAGGCAACATGATCTATGATTTCAATTGAATCCTGGGTCACTGCGACAATATCTCCATCCTCGGCGAGAATAATATGATCTTCTGGGATGCCAAGCGAATAGGCTAGTTTGGCATGCAGGATAAGTTGGCGATATTCACCATGGATGGGCAGAACGAAGGTGGGTCGCAGCAGATTCAACATCAGCTTCAGTTCTTCCTGGGCAGCATGACCTGAAACGTGTACATTGGCGATTGCCTGATAATATACCTCAGCTCCCTGGCGGAAAAGGTTATTGATAGTGCGGTTGACCATTTTCTCGTTGCCAGGCACCGGTGTAGCCGAGAGAATAACCGAATCATTCTTCTGGATACGTACAAGTCGATGATCCTGGTTGGCTATGCGTGTAAGAGCCGAGGTTGGTTCTCCCTGACTACCAGTGCAGATGATAACGACACGCTCTGGTGGAAATTTGTTAATGTCTTCCGCACGGATGAGCATCCCCTTTGGTATGTTCAAGTATCCAAGATCAATCGCCATTTGCACATTGTTGACCATACTGCGCCCTACAAGGGCGACCACGCGCTCGTAGCGACTAGCAGTATCAATGACTTGCTGCACACGCGAAAGCAGGGACGCAAAGGTAGCTATGATAACACGCCCAGGCGCATTAGCGAAAATTTTGTCGAAAGAATCGTTAATGACACGCTCTGACGGCGTATATCCAGGTGATTCAACCCTTGTACTATCTCCCATCATTACGAGGACACCCTGGTTGCCAATGCGTGCCAGAGTACCAAAATCAGCAGGTTGTCCATCAGTCGGCGTATGATCAAATTTGTAATCACCGGTATGGACAACCGTGCCTATTGGCGTGTGGATAGCAAGAGCTACTGCATCGGGTACGCTATGATTGACACGCACGATCTCCACCAGACATTCTCCTAATGACACCTGCTCGCCCGGCGTAACAACGTTGATAATTGTTTTGTCGAGCAGTTTGTGTTCTTTGAGTTTGACGCTTATCAGTCCCTGTGTAAGGCGGGTCGCAAAGATGGGGGGGAAATCGAGCATCGGTAAAACATAGGCTAAAGCGCCAATATGATCTTCATGTCCATGGGTAATAAAAATGCCATGAATGCGCTGCTTTTTATCCATAAGATAGCTGATATCGGGGATAACAAGATCGACTCCAAACATTTCATCGTCGGGGAACATCAGCCCGCAATCAATAATGATGATATCGTCGCCGTATTCAACGATCATCATGTTCTTTCCGACTTCCCCCAGGCCTCCTAGCGGGATAAGTCGAATTTTTTCTGTTGTCAAAGTAAAAAAAACCTCCTCACTACATCAATATATGTAGCGTTGTATATATATGTATTTTTGTATCTATCTTCACTTCTGCCTTCGCTACAGAAGTCAAAGCCAAAATCATCATGTTACTTACTTATAATAAGTCCTATTATGCCATTAAAAGTGTATCATAGGTGGAGGTAAAAGACAAGCGAGGTGAATTGAGTTTGAGGTTCAGTAAAGAGGCCATAAGAAAGAACAAAGCCGGGATCGATCCTGGCTTTGTTCTTTCATAATGGAAATGATTATTTCATGGATAGCAGGTCAGTTGCGAGACTGGCGGCATCAAATGTGCCCCAGCCGGTCGTCATATCATAGTTCTGGGTAACGGGATAGGCCCCTCCATTGAAGCCTTCGTCGTTGCTGCCAGAAACTGTTATATCATGGAAATCTCTGCCGTAGTTGGAACCACTGCCAATCTTGTATAGCGCTGGATTAAGGAAACCAAGTGTATTTTTACCAGCCTTTGCAGCCTGTTGATTAGCAAGTGCAACCATGGCAGCCCACATTGGCGCCGCCGCCGATGTGCCACCTACCGTCAACCAGCCACTTGAACCACCAGTAACACCACCGCCAGTACAGTTTGAGCCTGCTGTACAATAGACCGGGTAGCCAGTTGCTGGATCGGCATCAAGCGAGACATCTGGTGTCTCACGCATACCGTTTGAATACTGGTTCTGAACTCCAGGACCAGTCTGCCAGGAGGGTTGTTTCCAGAATTGACTGAGGCCACCACCACCAGCGCCACCTAAAAACCCGCCATTCCATACAGTCTCTGATTGGTAGCTGTTATCACTTTTGAGTGTGAGGTTTGTGCCGCCCACAGCAGTAACATATGGCTGCGCTGCAGGATCATCCGCGTTAAGCGAGGTATCGAAACCTCCACCCTGCAACTGGAAACAACTTGCACTGCCGCTATCACCTGAAGCGACAAGAATAGTCTGACCCTGCGCTGCAGCTTGCTGGAAGAATTGATTTTCCTGATTTATTTCCTGCTGACCCATATTCTTCTCGCAATCGCCCCAACTGACACTAATGACAGGCGTACGGTCTTTGACGATACGCGCAAATTCATCATTGTAGCCCTGTGTTGTATTTGGCGCCTCATAGACAATCAATTTTGCCAGACTGGGAGCCTGACTAAGGATGACTTCCATGTCAAGCTCAACTTCAATGGCACCTGCGCCGGGCTGTCCATTAAAACCATCGAGGATGACATTTTGAATGGGGACGCTCCCGCCACCAAAGCATTGTGAATATGTTTGAACGTCACCCAGTGAATAGCCATCCAATTCGAAGACGCCAACTGTTTGACCTTGACCCTGTAAGCCAGAACTATGTAAACCATCATAGTTATAGGCTTTGGCAAATTGGCTTGGAATATAGGCTACCTGACTACCACCGCTTTGCCCTGCAGCGGGACAATTACTGCCAGCATTGGGATTAATTGCAGGAGTATTATGTCCTGGAATCGGTGGATGAGAGAATCGATTTGCATCATCCAGCCCGCTGACCGAAGTGATAAGTGAAGCCAAATAGGTTGGAAGCATTGGCGCAGTAGAGTTGGAGTAAAAAACGCGCCCATCGGGTCCCCGGTAATCATTGATTGTTACCCTAAAGACCTGTTCTGCCTTTGACACCGACCCACTGAAATCGACAAGGTCAGGATAGACCTGAGTGACGGCAAATCCTTGTCGGATCAAATAGTCGATGACTGCCTGTCGTTGCACAGCTGTAGGACCAAAGCGCTGAGCAAACTCATCTTGTGTCAAATACTGGTGATAGTTAGGAGATGAGGGATTATACAAGCTCTGTAATAACGCGCTGAGCTGGTCCTGATTTCGTAGCGCTAGGCCGATACTCATATGCAAAGTCCGAGTTGATATATCGGCGCCTTGCAACTTGCTCACACTCAACAACGGAGGAAGACTGCCAACATCTCTTGGTTGCAGCATAGCCTCTGCACTTGCTGAATGGAGAAAACGATTGGAGAAAATAAAACTGCCACTAATGAAAACAACTAAAAGGACTAAAAATACGACCACTTTTTTACGCACAGTAACCTCCTTAACAAGAAAGGATATTTCCGTCTGCTTGAAAGAACGCTAATGTAGGGATAAATCGCAGACTTAAGATATGCTTTCTTGTTAGGGAGGTTACTAGCGAAAAGAAAGAGAAAAGCTGACACTTTCTACGTTCAGACGAGCAATTCCTTTTCGCTCAAAGGGCCCAAGGTCGTGAGAACCTGCTTGTCACGCATAGGGAAGCGGCGCAAGGAGCGCATGACATCTTCAGTTGTCACCTTCTCAATACGCTCAACCTCCTCATCAACACTAAGCAGGCGGCCTTCAGTTACCCAGTCATTGGAAAGGGAGCGCATACGAGCAAAGGTTGACTCGCTGCTCAAAACAAGACTGCTGATCCATTTATCTTTGGCACGACGTAGTTCATCCTCGTAAGCCCCATCTTCCAACAAGCTATTCAGTTCGGCACGTAGCAGTTTGAGCACATGGGGCGCTTCCTCCGGTGTCGAGTTTGCCTCCAACATCATGATGCCAGTGCCTTCCATACTCCAGATACCAGCACTGGCAGATTCCGCAAGGCCCTTTTGATAGATATTCCAGAAGAGGCGAGAGCCGTCGCTATCACCTAGAATACTGCCACCAAGGTTAGCTGCATAGTAGTCAGGATCATTCACATCCACGGCTGGCATAGCAATAATCATGATCTGCTGTTTGAGGTTCTCATCCACAATGATGTCATTAATAGGGCGTGCTGGTTCATATGGAACAACCTGGCGCCCACTCTCACCTGTTTGCCAGTTTGCGCTGTGTTTTTCAGCAAGACTAACAACATGCTCCCAGTTAAAGTTGCCAGCAATGGCAAGGATGATATTGTTCGCAGCATAGCGGCGTTTCCAATAGTCACGCATCTGTTCAATATGCATATTGCGAATGCTTTCTCGTGAACCAAGCACATCATGTCCCAGTGGATGAGCACCAAAATACGTTTGCATCATACGCCGAAAAGCCAGATTATAGGGCTGGTCTTCAGAGCGAGCGATTTCATTGATAATGACTTCTTTTTCTGTCTCGAAATCACTTTCAACCAGACGCGGATACACCATATCGCTAAGCAACTCGACGGCACGCTCAAGATATTCGCCCAGAACACGAGCATAATAGACGGTGGACTCGTGTGAGGTAAAGGCATTAATTTCTGCGCCTATCTTATTAAATTCAAGAGTTATCTCCTGCCAGTCAAGCGTTTTTGTGCCCTTAAAAACCATGTGCTCCAGAAAGTGGGAGACGCCAGCGATACTGAGATCAGGTTCATCACGTGAACCAGTACGCACGTAATATGAAACAGCAACCGATTCAAAATCGGGCATAGGCTGACCTACTATTTGCAGACCATTGGATAGACGGTGATCATAAAACACGGTTCCGTTGGTGGCTGTGGATTCTGTCATGGGGCACTCCTTCTATGTAAAAGGGTAAGTGATTGCTTTTCTTTATAGCATGATAGCCCTGGGGAGTAGGGGTTGTCAAATTGATAAAAAGCTGCTGCATACTCATCATACGCTCAAATTTCTCCTGATCCAGCGGTTGAATACAATACATGCCTATGATATGCTACTGAGTATACTCATGGATAGATGACAACATTCTGAACTAGCTGTCATACAAGTGATAATTTCTGCGCGTCCTGGTGCTTTCCACCAGCTATTTCGAGGAGCAATAAACCGGATGTCAACCGCTATATGGGGAGAGCAAGAACCACTGACGACTGTCGAGAAATATCCACTGCCACTGCTCAAAAAACTTTTACAAGAGATGATCAGGCAGTTTGGAGCCACGGGTGGCTGCATTGCGCTCTATGATGAGAATGTCGGCCTGATGAACATTCGTTTGCACTTACGCTTACGCAGCGCCGTTCCAACATTGGTTGGCAACGGTACTGCTGGTGATACTGCTTCTTTCAGGCGTCGTGTAACCGTCGATTTATCTAATCCTTCCTCTTCATCACTGGGCAGAATGAAACACATTTCTCAATCATTGGATTCAGATCCAATCGTATCTGTAGAAAAAAGCGCTCCTTTTCCAGTTGGCGCCACGTATTCATATGGACAGGACTTAATTGGTTATACATGGCGCAAAAATGAGCCACACATCATCCGACATGAAGATTACCTCGTATCTTTTCAAACAACCGATCAGAAATCGTTTCCGCAAGATTCCACCCCAGCATGGTATCTTTGTGCTCCGATCCAGATACCAGAATTCGCCTTTGATGCACTCAACAGGAGACAACCCACTAGAGTTCTAGGCATAGTCCTGCTCTATCAGACGAATTTTGCAATTGCCTTTCAACAAAAACACCGATTCGAAGCACAACAATTCAGCGAACGCATAGCTCTTTATATACTGAACGACCAGTTACGGCACCTGCATTTGCGTACAATGGACTATATGCAAGGTCTCCAACAGATTAGTACAGCATTCCCTACTGCCGTTAAGTTATCAAACCTGGTCGAGGATGTTTATCAGTTTGTTACGAATGTGGTCGATGTCTCATCGATGCTACTGACCTTGTATGATCGTGATACCAAGAAAATCTATGATGTGTTTGCAATTGATAGCGGAAAGCGCAATGACATATTACTAGAACAGCCCGTGGTGGACACTCCGGAAAGCCGCCCGGTGTGGTGGCATGTCACCCAGGAAGAAAAGCGCACCCTGTTACTCACACTAGATAGTCAGGAGCCTGAAAATTACAGCAAATACGAGGAATTGTTGAAGGGCACCTGGGGTGATCAGAGTAGAGCAGAGACATTTTTATTACTCCCTATGAAGATGTTCACACGAGTTGTTGGTTCACTTTGCCTTACCAGTTCGCACACAGATGCATACAGCCCCGAGGAAATACTGATCCTTGAGACAATGGTACAAATTATTACGGTGAGTATTGAGAACGCTAAACTTTATGACCGATCACGCCAATCATTACTCAAAGCGAAACAACGAGAAGAATCGTTGGCAACAATGAATAGCGCTTTGCAAGTCATTAGCACCGTCTTACATGTCTCTGAGTTGCTTCAAAAATTTGTCGAGAACGTTGCAAATCTGGTTCAGGCTGAAATGTGTACTTTTTTTCAACTTTCGACCGACGAACAAGAGCTGGTTGCTCAGGCCATCTACGACACAACAGGTCAGTGGAGGAATATCAATCGGAGCACAAATAAAGATGAGAAACACGATGAACTGATTGAAATGATTCGCCTTCCATTCAAAGGTTCGATCCTTGAACACCTTGTAGAGGATGAGACGTTCTTCTATCTGGATTCAACAATGGTCGAGGAACTTGCGCAAGCAAGCGAAGAAGGCGGCGTGATTTTCCTGCGCGAAACGCATATTCAAAAGATGTTGATGATCCCGGTACGCTACCAAATGGAGATCGTAGGCATCCTGGCAATTCATACACCACATTCGAATCGCACATTCCGCCCTGAAGAGTTGGGAGCGCTGCTTGCTATCTCCGGACAGGCCGCGAGCGCAATCCGTAATGCTCAGCTTTTTGAGCAGATTCAGGAAGCATATGCAGAGCTGCAGCGTATGGATAAACTTAAAGATGAATTTATTGTGACTGCCTCACATGAACTACGTACACCACTCAGCGCTATTAGCGGCTACTCATCGTTGTTGAAGCGACAAAGCGGGCGTATTACTCCACAACAGATCCTGCGCTTTGCCACAAAAATTGGCAGCGCTACTCAGCAGCTAAGCGACCTGGTGTCAAATATGACCGAGGCAGCGAAAATGGGAGCGCTCGACAAAAAGTTGGAGATACAACTGGGACCAGTTCAATTACTCACAGCCGCCGAAATGGCAGCAACTATGCTGAGTATCAACATTGAGCAGAAGATTACATTACATATAGAAGACGATATCTGGTTACAATGCGATGCTATGCGCTTACGACAGGTGATGACCAACCTGTTGGATAACGCGGCCAAATATTCCCCACCTGATGGTCGTATCATCGTTACAGGGAGCGCTACTACACTTTCGCAGTTACCGGAAGATCAAGTCGATTACACGCAGATTGCCGAAGGCTTTGATCCCTCTGTAGCACTGGTACGCGTGTGTGATGAAGGGGAAGGTATCTCGCCTGATGATCAGCAGAAAATTTTCGAAAAGTTTGTACGAGCCTCTCGTTCCTTAACAACCCCTATTCGCGGTTCTGGCCTGGGTCTTTACATTTGCCGCCGCTATATTGAGGCAATGGGCGGCAGGCTCTGGCTTGAACAGAGCATCCCTGGTGAAGGATCGGTCTTTAGTTTCTATCTTCCATGCATTGATCCGCCGATTAAAAAGAGTGTGGACGATGAATCAGAATAACCAGACTCGCAAGATATTGGTAGTAGACGACGATCCAGTCATCCGCGACATGATGGCAGATATTCTGGAATTCGAAGGATATACGATCTCGATCGCGCGCAATGGCTCTGAAGCCTTGCAAATGCTACGCAGCGATGAAGATTATCTCGTTTTTCTGGATATCATGATGCCTGTAATGAGTGGCAGGGAACTATGTGCTCTGATTGAGGCAGATCCACACTTGAGAGAGCGTCATAGAATCATTTTGATGTCCGCTATGGACAACCTGGAAGAGGCAGCTACACTCGAGGTTGATGCGATTTTGCAGAAGCCGTTCGTGGTGGATGATGTGATTGATATTCTGGAACCTTACATGGGTTGAGGGGTGCCAAGGGACGGAATTGGTTCGACTTGTGCGCTGCTGTCCGCAAGCGTTCATTTTGTGCTCACTAAGGGAATATTGGGGTCAAAAGGGGACAAAAAATGTACCTGAATGTTTGCTCGAAAACGAAAATTTGTGCCCGAAGTCATGTGATACGTTCATAAAGCGTTGTATTCTATAAAAGCTGTGAAAGCGAATTCGCATGATTAGATCTGACTTTATTGATTATTAGATAATAAAACGGGCGGCATAAACGGCAAATCAAACATTCGGGTAAAGTGAGCACAAATTCTGGAAAGTACCACTATTTCTTGGGACACCACCCTTGACCCCTGACACCAACGCAACAAGCGATGTGCAGGTGTCTTACTATCTCGTCTCACAAATCATCGTCTGTACCTGCTCACGCTACACGGGGTCACGATCAGCATTGGCGAGATTGTGGAACTGCTGCATCGGATGAAAGCACAGATGCAATCCCAACTCGATGCGCTCAAAACGGAGATGCGCGCGAGTCCTGCTGTCCAAGCCGATGAGACGGGGTGGCGAGAAGATGGCAGCAATGGCTACATCTGGAGCGTCTCAACTCCCAGCGTGCGCTATTATGAGTACCATCACTCTCGTGCGGGAGAAGTGGTCAAGCACCTGATCGGCGAAGACTATGACGGAGTGCTTGAGAGTGACTTTTATGCAGGCTACAACATCCATCAGGGATTGCACCAACGGTGTTGGGAGCACTTCTTACGCGATGGGCATGAGCTCAAAGAGAAGTATCCGCACGATGAGGAACTCTTCACCTGGGCTGTGTCGGTGAAGGCGATCTATGAGGCGGCCGTCTCCTGGGCGGAGCATGGCCCTGACCCGCACCTCTCACCGCTCAAACAGCAGCAAGCTCGCGTGGCACAACAACATGCGTACGAGCAGCAACTCTGGCACCTGTACCAGCCCTACGTGGGGACCGCCACGCCTCAACACACCTTCTGTGAACGCGTGGAACGCTTTTTGCCCGAACTCTTTGTCTTTGTCGCGGTCCCTGGCGGCCCGGCCCACAACAATCTGGCGGAGCGCAGTGTGCGCCCTCTCGTCGTTGCCCGCAAGATCAGTGGGGGTACCCGCAGTCCGAAAGGCTCCGAGACCCGGATGGGACTCGCCAATCTCTTTGGCACCTGGATGGCACAGCACCTCAATCCTTTTCAGCAATGCCTGGCTACCCTCACCCTGAAATCTTCTTTAGGTCAAAGGTGAACACTATCGACTGACCATCCCAGTTGCCTTGTTTACTTCGTAGCGTTGCCCGGCGATGCGTAGCCTGCCGCTGAAGCTCGCGTCAGGCACGCTCTGTAACCACACGCCAGTGCCTGTGGGAGCATAAGTACTCACGCGCAACTGAGAGATCCCAACGCGCCGCCTGACGATAAAGTCAACCTGCAGGGCGACCTCGTGCTCAGGTAGATTGAGCTTGAAGAAGGCGTAATCGAGCGCGGCGCAGCGTTGTCCAAAGTGGTGAAAGACTTGTTCAATAGATGAAGATGTGCTGTGGGTGGCCGACATACCGCGACCTCTTTTATTGTAGCTGGTAACAGAGACGGTACTGCCACTGCCGGAACCTAAACGACCGTTCGCACTGCCAGTAGCAAAACAACAGCGTGGCGCTAGAGGGATTGTTATTCTCACGGACGGTGACCAGAACCGTGCCTTCACCCGCAGCCTCAACTCGTGAAGTCTACGAGATCGGTGTACTCGAGTAAGCCTTCTGGACAGTCTCCTTCTTCCTCCCGAACCGCAAGTATAGGGAGGGGACGACGAACAGGTTGAGCACCGTCGAGGTGACCAGGCCGCCCAGGATGACAATGGCCATTGGATACTCGATCTCCTGGCCGGGGATGTTGCCGAAGATCACCAGGGGCACGAGTGCTAACCCAGCCGCTAACGCGGTCATGAGGATCGGCGCGAGTCGCTCCCGCGCTCCCCGCAGCACAAGGCCGGGACCGAATGGCTCGCCTTCTTCCCGCTCGAGATGCTGGCAGTGATTAATCAGCATAATGCTGTTGCGCGCCGCCACCCCGAACACCGTGAAGAATCCCACAAGTGACCCCATCGAGATCACCCCGCCAGTCGCGAACGTTGCCAGCACTCCGCCCACAAGAGCCGATGGCAGGGTGAAGAAGGCCAGCGTCGCCAGGCGCCAACTCTTGAAGGCTGACTGCAGGAGGAGGAAGACCCCAATGGCGGCGACAATGCCGAAGAGGAGCAAGTTCTGCTGAGCAGCCTGTCGCTCCTGGTACTCCCCGAGGAGTTCCGCGTGGTATTCGAGTGGGAACTTGATCGCCGAGAGACTCCGTTGGACTGCCCGATTGTCGCCACACTCTTGACAGTCTTCACCTCGGGCGTATCGTACTCTTCAAAGACTACCCCTCGGGCGTTGAGTTCGGCCACGTCGGCTTCGATATCATGCGTGGTCCAGGTCATCTGTGTGTGGGTTCCGCTGGCAGAATTGGGAGAGGGGAATAACAGAAATCGAGTGCCTCCACCACAACGGTAGAACAACCCATCGCGTACATCGGGCAATTCGCTCTCTGGGGTGAGGCCCAGCTTTTCAGCGTAGAAACGCCTGGCGCGTTCCAAATCAGTTGCTGGCAGCGCAGTATGGATAGGACGATCTGCTAACATAGGTTA
>WNGD01018562.1_pt1 | contig 11346 bp, 10 predicted proteins | sample 5400671 | NCBI WGS metagenome assembly WNGD01 (sample SAMN13153369, study PRJNA577476) | soil metagenome | isolation source: 40 cm soil or saprolite under grassland replicate 2 | place: USA:California | collected 2016-06-15
TAGGGAGGACATAGCGAATGCCTGAGACAGAAACAACGACGACAGGCGCGAGCGCAACGTCTGGTTACATTCATCCCGAAGTGTTGGTCGAAACAAGTTGGGTTGCTGAACACCTTAATGATCCCGCTATCCGCATCATCGAGGCCGATGAAGATGTACTGCTTTACGAAGTAGGCCACCTACCCGGAGCCGTTAAACTCGACTGGCATGTCGATGTGCAGGATCCGGTTACTCGCGATTTTGTAGATCAGCAGGGCTTCGAAAAGCTCATGAGCCGTTGGGGTATCAGCAATGATACAACTATTATCCTGTACGGCGATAAAAACAACTGGTACGCTTGCTACTCGTTCTGGCTGTTTACCATGTTCGGTCACAAGCATATAAAGATCATGAATGGTGGGCGACAGAAGTGGGAGGCAGAGGGCCGACCCTTTACAAAGGATGTGCCGCATTTTGCGGCTACTACCTATCACGCACAGCCGATGGATGAATCTATTCGTGCTTTCCGTGAAGACGTTATGAATGGACTAAAGGATCCCAATCGCCGCCTGATCGATGTGCGTTCCCCACAGGAATATACTGGCGAATTGATCCACATGGTCAACTACCCGCAGGAGGGTGCGCAGCGCGGCGGGCACATTCCCACCGCTAAGAGTATTCCCTGGGGGACGGCAGCAAATGCTGATGGCACATTCAAATCGCCTGAGGAATTGCGGCAGATCTACGGTGGTAAGGATATCACACCTGAGAAAGATGTCGTCACCTATTGTCGTATCGGCGAGCGTTCTGCACATACCTGGTTTGTACTCACTTATCTGCTGGGTTATCCACGTGTGCGTAATTATGACGGATCGTGGACAGAATGGGGCAACCTGGTAAAAGCGCCTATCGAGAAGCCGTAACGGCAGGTCTGGCTTTCCAGAGCGAAGGCCAGTAGGGGCGGGGAAAGCCCCGCCCCTACGAGGAATGTATATATGGATCGTCAAGAAGCAATTGAGTTTTTATTGGATCATTATGAAAATCCGCGCAATTATGGCGCATTAGATCACCCGGATGTAAGTCTCAGCGGAGGAAATCCAGGGTGTGCAGATATTATCACGATGCATGCTCGCTTTGATAAAGATGGCAAGTTAGAGGACGTTCACTGGGAAGGCGAGGGCTGTACAATCAGTCGCGCAGCTGCTTCTTATGTGACGGAAATTACCAGGGGAATGACGGCGGAAGAAGTCGAGGGGATGAGCTTTGAAGATCTCATTGAAGAACTCGGACGCGAGCTGGTAATGACGCGCCCGACGTGCGCCACATTGGCGCTTGGTACCCTTAAAAAGGGTGTGCATGACTATGAAATGCACCAGAAAGCTAAGGGGGCGCGATAAATCGGGTCCCTACAAGAATTTCATCTCTGTCCCCGATTAATTCTTCAAACAACCCTGTAAGTTCTCTCATAGTTCATAAGCTATACGCCATTCTGCCAGGATCTTCAATGCCTGCTGGTGTAATTGCTGATGACCAGGATCAAGAAGCCAGCGACTTATGCCTGACGGGTGAGGCAGAGGCAGGAACAGCATCCCTTCGCGTTCCTGGTAAGTGCCAATCACATCCTCTAGTTTTCCTTTGCCAAAAAAAGCCTCAATTGCCATTGTTCCTACCAGCAAGACAACTTTGGGTAGCAGGAGTCGTAACTCTGCATCAAGAAAGGGTTTACAAAGGGCCACTTCAGCCGGGGAAGGACGACGATCACCGTCTCCTTGCGGATTGCGTCCAGGGTCGCAACGAGTGAGTGAACTAAGGTAAGTGTGTTCGCGGAGGTATCCAGGAGGAAACCCTGCCTGTTCAAGCCAATTTTGCAGGATGGTGCCGCCTGGTCCACTAAATGATCTCCCTTTCGCAATAGAGCGGTGACCGGGAGCCTGTCCAATCACTATCACTCGATCACTGGCTCGCCCGCTGACAAGGGGACGAGCCACAGGAATATAGCCATGTTCTTCGCAGAGCCGGCAGCTAAGAATACGTCGTTGTAAATCTCTGATTGCCTCTTCCCGGCTGGTCTCTTTTTCTTCCTCACTCAAAATCTTCGTCATAATAGGCTGCAAGGCTAGGTCGTTGATAATCACGGGCCAGGTGTCGATACTGGCTTCGATAATAGGCAAGGGGTTCTTTCTGATCTTTACTATAGCCGATATACGCTTCGACTGTCTTATCAGTATGCCATTCGATCAAGGTACTAAGCTCCTTATCCGCTTCACTGGCAAAGGTCGCCTGGCCATCTGTACCCATCGCGACAACCTCACCCAGGAAGATTACATGGTCACCGCCAGGATATTCGGCAACGATGCGGCAATCGATAAATGCCAGCACCTCATCGATAATCGGTGAGCCAGTGGCAGCAATATGGTAGCTTGCGTGGCAAAAATGCTCATAGCGCTCCTCCGAAGTGGTCGCAAAACAACGCGAAAGCGCTTCCTGCTCACTCGTCAAAATATTGACGGCAAATGTTCTACTGGCACGAAGAAATGGTAAGACCATGCTGTTTAAATCGATACAGATCAAGACTAAAGGTGGGTCAAGCGAGACCGAGGCGAACGAGTTGACTGTCAGACCAGCAAGCGTCTCCTGGCTACGAGTAGTTACTACGGTAACACCTGTTGCGAATTGGCCCATTACTTGCCGGAAAAAATCTTTATCAATGGTCATCGAATGTCGCGGCGTGGAGACCCGTCTGCCTTCAGGCGACGGGAGGAACCGCCGCTCTCCTTTCGACTAAACAGGCCGAAGCCCTCTGGATGAGGGCGAGCTTCTTGTAACTGGCACTTGTATGGATCTTTGTGCCATCGAGGCTGCGCAGATCGAAGTAGCCAGAACTTCTTCTGCCAAAGACAAAGCAGCACGTGCCTTGATACTTCACGCAATCAAAGAGACGAAAGCCATGCACATACTTCGGCGCAGTGTTGCGCTGTCTCCTGCCGCCTTTTTTGATGGTCGCTTTGTGTAGTTGGCGGTTGTTTCTCCTGACCTGCTTGATCAAATACCACGTGCCATCGGATACTGCCAGAGGATGCTGGCTGATGCACCGAGCATCGATCAGATGGGACTTCTCTAACTCATGCGCGATGCGTGTATGCTTCGTGAGGTACCCATACGTCAGCTGCACGTTTGGGAAGAGTGCTTTGGCTTGTTCATAGATGCGCCACCGGCTCATCATGCCCATGTGCGTAACATCACGAAAACCCCTGGACTTACGCTCGATCTTGTGCTCCTGGTGCGTTCGATGAATGCGATCATGGCACCTCTGGCAGAGTGTGATGAGATTGTCAGGGCTCTCACCTCCTGTTTTGCGAGACTCGATATGATGGACCTGCAAGATGCGATCTTTCGATTTCCCCTGACACCACTGGCACTGATGCTTGTCACGAAAGAGCACATACTCACGGACATTCCAGAACCCTACCTGTGGTCCTTGCTGGTATTCCTTTCCCTCAATCTCTGGATGGCGAATTTTCTGCAGGTCAAATTGCGCTACCTCGATCGTTGTCCTGCTCACTGGCAAGATCTGGTGAATCAGGCGGATCGTTTTGAGATGACCATCAACCTTGTGCTGCACAGAAAGGGCAAGCCATCCCTGCGCCTTCTTTCTATTGAGAAAGCGTGCCTTGCGATAGCGTGTCTTTCTGTTTCTTCTGGCACGACGGAACTGCCGACGAGTTGCTAACAAGTCCTGCATGTCAGTTCGTGGCAGCACCTCAGCTTCAAAGAACACTTTCTGCTCAGCAGTAGCCGAAACACCGATATGGTGTGTGCCAGCATCAATCCCTAAAGAAACTTCTTGTGTGTATCCACTACTGCCATAGAGCAGTTGGAGAGTGAACGGAACCATCTTCACGATCCTGGCCTTGCCCCCTTTAAGCAGTAATCTTGCTTTACGCGGTTGGCAGGGCATTAACGGTTCACCGTGACAATTTAACATGTAAACGAACAAAACGTTTACCTCCTTGTGGGAGTACGGTGCTCTTCGTCAATGTTCAACTCGCTTGTCGTGTCGGCAACACGGCTCCTCCCATCAGAACGTTTAATCACCGACGACAGGGCTTGCCACTAGAGCAGGTATGGCAAGGTGTCGTGACGTATTGAACGGAGTGCTTGCGCACCAAGACTAGTCAAGCAGGGCTTGCGCAAGCCCATCCCCTTTTAAGGAATTGGGTCCTTGACCTAACTGGTAGTCCTTTAATCAATAGACGGATATGCATTGCTCTATTTTAGTTTAGGCATGGTTCAAATGCACTTGACAGTTCCTAATCAACAGAACGGTCCAGCCCTGTCATGCTGAGCGCAGTGAAGCATCTGTGTGCCGATCGAGACAGACCCTTCGCGGAGTTTACACTGAGTGCAACGAATGTGCTCAGGGTGACACGGTGTGACTGGTCAACCTGTGAAGGACTTTTCTTCACATTGAACCTTGCCTTAGCTTCATTGCTATGCTTGAACTGTAGTATCATCCTCTACATGCTTCTTGTCAACTGTACAGAAGGTCAGCATCGATATATAAATTGACAGGACTTAAGGCCAGTGAGTATACTGCAACATAGAAACATACATTTCTACAGTTGTCGCCGGGTGGCCTGAGTCGGATACTCAGGCAGAATAGGGAAGATGGTTGCTCCTATTCTTGCTCTACTTGCTCACTATCTGTAGACAAAGTGTGAGCAGCCCAAATGCCACTGCCACTCAGTCGCAGACTCCTACTACTACTGTAACACTGGATGCCTATGATACGCCAATCATCTTCCTGACAACAGCGACGCAGAATACTGTCTGCCTGGTACCCAACATCTATGAAATTCGGGGAGCCCTGAACTGGACGGGAGCATAGAATCAACAAATGAAACTTGCAGCACAAAAGAATCAACTGAAAGACCTTCGAGAGGGCATGCGCGCACTGCCTGCACCGCTCCTCCTGCTGGCGTTGAGCTGCATGTTGCTTGTCGTCATCCTCATAGCTGTGAGTTTTGGTTCTACGCCTATTCCTATCGGCGCTATAGTACAGATTCTTTTGAACGGTACAGGCCTGGTCCATTTTGCCCGGCAGTGGGATCCCACCGCTGAAGTGATTGTGTGGCAGGTACGTATGCCCGTTGTAATTGGTACCGCGCTCGTTGGTTGCGCCCTGGCTGTTGCGGGCGTTCTCTTTCAGGGTATGCTTCGTAATCCCCTGGCGGACCCTTTTCTCATCGGTACTTCGTCGGGTGCAGCGCTGGGCGCAGTCATAGCCTTTGTTTTGCCGTTCGACACCATCTATGGTTCGTTCTTCTCGTTAACGCCTTTGCTGGCCTTTGCTGGCGCAATGCTCACCGTTTTGTTCGTCTATACTATTGCTCGGGTTGGTGGGCAAACTCCTGTTGTGACATTGCTATTGGCCGGCGTCGTAGTCAAGAACTGGACCCCTATTATTGTTGCCGGGTCTATCATCCTTGCTGGCATCGTGTTCTCCATGTTGCTCGCAAATGTACTGGATGCCTTTGGATTGGGCGAAGAGGTTGCAGCACACCTTGGATTACATGTCGAGCGCTACAAATTACTGATCATTATTGTTGGATCGCTTTTAACGGCTGCAGCTGTCTCCATAAGTGGGCTGATTGCTTTTGTAGGCCTGGTGACGCCTCACGCGATGCGCCTCTTACTGGGACCGCGTCATCGCTTACTCCTTCCTGCCTCTGCGCTGGGTGGCGCTATTTTTCTGACGCTGGCTGATCTGCTGGCGCGCGTAGTCATTGCTCCTGCTGTGGTGCCTGTGGGCGTTTTTACAGCACTTGTGGGAGCGCCCTTTTTCTTATTCCTGCTCAGAAACAGTAAGCGAACATACCGATGGTAAGTGAAGAAAACAATATAGTTGCCCATTTCATTACGCCCGTCTTATTAGATGTCAAAGGTGTTACCTTTGGGTATGAGCGCGAGCCACTTCTTTATGATGTGCACTTACAGGTTCGCAAAGGCGAGATGGTCGGATTGCTGGGGCCAAATGGGTCAGGCAAAACCACTTTGCTGCGGCTAGTGAGCGGTGTCTTGCAGCCACAGCAGGGAAAAGTTATCTTGGAGGGGCGCGATCTGCAAGAATGGGGACGACGTGGCATTGCCCAGCGCATTGCGGTGGTTCCACAGGAATTACATGTGCCCTTTGCCTTTAGTGTTGAGCAAATGGTGAGCCTGGGCCGCACGCCTTATGCCAGCCTTTTAGGGTCAAGAAGCAGGCATGATGAGATCATTATAGAGGACGCAATGCAAGCTGCTGATATCACTTCCCTGGCCAGGCGAATCTTCAATGAGTTGAGCGGTGGTGAACGGCAACGGGTGATGGTAGCGATGGCGCTGGCGCAACAGCCCACATTGCTACTGCTGGATGAACCAACCACTCATCTCGATATCAAATATCAAATTGATATACTTGAGCTGGTACAGCGACTTAATCGCGAACGTGGGATGACTGTGATAGCTGCCATGCATGACCTGAACCTGGCAGCACGCTACTTTCCGCGTCTCATGCTATTCCAGCGTGCTGTAGTGGCTGACGCTGGCCCTGCTGAAGTTTTAGAACCACACTTGCTCAAGCGTGTGTATGGCATTAATGTGCAGGTGGGCATATTGCGTGGTGCTGAGCATCTAAGCGTCTTACCTCCGGTCAGCGAGACTATGGGAGAAGGGCACGAGGAAGAATCGCAATCTCAAGTGCTTGTTATGGCCGGTGGTGGCTCTGGCGAACTCTTGATGCGTGCGCTTGCGGACGCTCACATACCTTTCATAGCGGGTGCCCTCAATATCGGCGATAGTGACCATACCCTGGCACTACGCCTTGCCAGTGAAGTAATCACAGAGCAGCCCTACGCGCCAATCTCAGCAGCAACATTAGGGCAAGTGCATAAAAGCCTGATGCGGGTAACGCTGCTAATTCTCTGTCCAATGCCTGTTGGTCCAGGCAATCTTGCTTTGCTACAAGAGGCGCTTATGGCGGCGCGGCGGGGGATAAGGGTTCTCATGCTGGCTCCTGCTTTAGCTGGTCCCAGCAATGAGGCGAAAGAACAATTCACCACTAATACCGGTAACGTGTTGTTAGAGAAGACAGGCATGATCCAACGGGACTATACCAATGGCGAGGGTTTGAAAGTGATACAGGACTTGCTGCAAGCAGGAGCTACAGTAGTGGGGTCTGTGGCAGAGGCGGTAGAAGCAGCAAAATTCTAAAAGGTACCCCTCACAAGATGTTTACTTGCAAGCAGGATTGCTTAGGAGTATACTCCACATGGGCAATATCGAGCGTACTTTTGATGAGGCGCAATGATTGTTTTCGTAAGGCCATTGGTGTGAATAATCGCTCTGTAGAATATGATTGATATGGGTGATGAAGAAAAAGCGACTGTACTGCTGCGCCTACCATCGACGTTAAGCGCCTATAGTAATGGCAAAAGTCAGATTCTGCTAGAGGCCGGTAGCGTAGAACAACTTTTGGATGCATTAGAGCGCCAACACCCCCTGATCTGGAAGCACCTTTGCTCTGAGCATGGCCAGGTACGGAATCATATCAAAATTTTTGTCAACAACGAACTTATATCAGGCATCGATGGGCTAAAGACATCGCTCAAACCTGGACAAGAGGTGATTGTACTACCCTCCTTTGAGGTAGAGTAGGATATGAGCTTTATCAAACATGACGATTGAACCAGAGAAAGAAACTGTTAAAGACCAGGCTGGTCAACCGACTTCACCATCTACCTCCGCTGTGGCTGTCTCCGCTAAACGTTCACTGGGACCCTGGAAAGTACTGCGCAATCGCAACTATGCATTGCTGTTCTGGGGCCAGTTAATCTCTTCGGCTGGAACACAGATGCAGGTGGTTGCCGTTGCCTGGCAGGTATATTTGCTCACTAATTCAGCCATTGCATTGGGTTTGATTGGACTTCTCCAGGCGATCCCTCGTTTGATCTTTTCCCTGGTAGGTGGGGTTTTTGCAGATGTGTTTGACCGCCGCAGAATGCTCATTGTGATCGAACTGGTGCTCGCCACGATGTCTACCGTGCTGGCGCTCTGTACGATCCTACATGTGATTAATATCGTAATCATTTTTATCGTTGTGCTGATAGCCGCCAGTGTTTCCGCATTTGAATTTCCAACCCGGCAAGCGATCATTCCTGGCCTGGTACGACGCGAGGAAATGGCCGATGCCTTGTCACTAAGCATGGTCATGATGCAGTTGACCTTTATTATTGGCCCGACTGTAGGTGGGTTTGCCATTGCATGGATAGGAGTTGCTAATACCTACTGGTTCGACGTCGTCTCCTATTTCGTCGTCATCGGTTCGTTGCTCTTGATGGTGATTCCGCGCATTCCTGCTGAGAAGCGGGCGCAGGCTAGCATAGGTGCGCTTGTAGATGGTATGAAGTTCCTGCGTGCGCACCCGCTGATCCTGGCTGTGCTCTCGCTTGACTTTTTCGCTACTTTCTTTGGTTCGCCACGAGCGCTATTGCCTATCTATGCCAGTGATATTTTGCACATCGGCCCACAAGGGCTGGGAATTTTGATAGCGGCAACCTCTATCGGTGCGGTTGCCCTTGCGCCATTCACCGGACTGATTGGACGCATTTCACGCCAGGGTCTGGGTGTCGTGCTGGCGATCATTGTATGGGGCCTGTGCATTATAGCGTTCGGTCTCTCCCCGGCTCCGTTGTGGCTTGGAGTCTTGTTTCTCGCGGGAGCAGGTGCGGCGGATATGGTCAGCATGATTCTGCGGAGCCTGATAATTCAGTTAACAACGCCTGACGAGTTTCGCGGACGTATCAGTGCAGTGAATGCAATGTTTGTGATAGGTGGTCCGATGCTCGGTCAGTTCGAATCTGGTCTGGTCGCGGGATTTTTTACGCCTGAGTTCTCGGTTGTAAGCGGCGGTCTGGCCTGCATTCTCGCCACGCTAGCAATCGTTGCTCTTGTACCGAGCCTCATACGTGTCAAGGTGAAATAGACGGTTACTGAAGGCGCCCAATAATTTTGGTATAGTACATCTGATCAAACATATTGTATTTTTGTCTCTCCTCATGCATAATGCGTTTTAACAAAAGCTGAGGAGGCATGTGGTTTATGCTGGCAAAAGTACGTAGCTGCGCGGTCGTTGGTTTAGAGGGCGCACTGGTCGAAGTAGAGGTCGATCTTTCCAACGGCCTGGCAGGTTTCATGATTGTTGGACTTCCTGATACTGCTGTAAATGAGGCCAAAGACCGTGTACGAGCGGCAATTAAGAACAGCGGTTGTCTTTTCCCCTACAAACGCATCACAGTAAACCTCGCTCCCGCTGATTTACGCAAAGAAGGCCCGTCGTATGATCTTCCTATAGCCATTGGGATACTGCTTGCGTCAGGACAGATCAACCTTGACGAGCAGATAGCGGACTATCTCTATCTAGGAGAACTTTCGCTGGACGGCGGTGTTCGCCATACCAATGGAATTTTACCGATGGTGGCGTTAGCACGAGAGAAGCAAGTCAAGGCAGTATTTGTTCCCGCTTCAGATGCGATGGAAGCAGCGCTTGTAAAGGAAGTGACCATCTACCCCGTCGAGACGCTGGGGCACCTTATTGCCCATCTTAACGGTGAGCGTTTGATCGAGCCATACATAGCTGATCCGCGCATCCTGGATAATGCCGAAACGGATGTATACACCCAGGATATGGCCGCGGTACGCGGACAGGAACACGTCAAGCGGGCCTTAGAAGTTGCTGCGAGTGGTGGGCATAATGTTTTGATGAGCGGCCCTCCTGGCTCTGGTAAAACATTACTGGCTCGCGCAGCCCCCTCTATCCTTCCACGAATGTTGATCGAGGAGGCAATAGATGTGACTAAAATCTATAGTGTCACGGGCATGTTGCCTTCGGAGACTCCGCTCGTCCTCCAGCGCCCTTTCCGGGCGCCGCACCACACTATCAGCCATGCAGGTTTAGTTGGCGGTGGTCGTATGCCGCGCCCTGGTGAAATCAGCCTGGCCCATCGAGGCGTACTCTTTTTAGATGAACTCCCTGAGTTTGGGCAAAACGTGCTCGAAGTGTTGCGTCAACCGCTCGAAGATAAGATTGTAACGATTTCGCGTGCGCAGGGAACAATTACTTACCCTGCGAATTTTATGCTGATTGCAGCGATGAATCCGTGCCCATGTGGATATTACGGGGATCCGGTCAAAGAGTGCAGTTGTAGCGCTATGGCGATCTCTCGCTACCAGAAGAAAATCAGTGGGCCGTTGCTGGATCGCATTGATATCCACGTCGAGGTCCCGCGAGTTGATTATGAAAAACTGGCCGACAAGCGGCAGGTCGAAGATTCAAAAACCATCCGCGCAAGGGTGCAAGCTGCTCGCGAACGCCAGTTGGAACGCTTCAAGGGAACAAAGTTGACGTGCAATGCAGAGATGGGGCCAACGGAGGTACGGGAGTTCTGCCAGACGGACGCCTCGGGAGAAAAGCTGATGAAGGCAGCAGTGCAGCAGTTGCATTTATCAGCCAGGGCGTATCACCGGGTCCTGAAGCTGGCGCGGACGATTGCGGACCTGGCGGGGTGTGAGATGATCGCGGCCAATCATGTGGCGGAGGCGGTGCAGTACCGGCCCAGGGTCGGGATGTAGTAAACGAATCGATGGTTCATCCCTCTCTCAACGTTTACAGCGTATAATGGACAGAGACTGGTTTCAGTGACGAGTAACATCTTTCACCAGCGTAAGATTCAAAGAGAAAGTCGGAGCTGCTATGGTCGATTACCATCGAGATGTGCGCTTCGGTGCCAACGTCGATCCCACTGCGCACGATCCGAGCTGGCCACGGCGGCTGAGCCGTGCGATTGAACAGGCAGGGCTGGAGTATATTGGTATTCAGGACCATCCCTACAACGCTGGATTTCTGGAGACCTGGACGCTAATTGCCACGCTGCTCCAGGCCACAGAACGTGTGCATATGTTCCCCAATGTCGCCAATCTGCCCCTGCGTCCTCCCGCTATGCTGGCCAAAGCTGCGGCAACACTGGACGTGCTCAGTGGCGGTCGCGTCGAGCTTGGCCTGGGCGCAGGCGCCTTTCGTGAGGGTATTGAGGCCATGGGTGGGCCTGGACGCAGCAGGGGTGAGTCGATCGAGGCATTGGAAGAGGCGGTGCAGATCATCCGTGCCTTCTGGAGCGGCGCCCGTGCCTTGCGCTTCGAGGGCAAATACTATACCATCAAAGATGCGCATCCAGGTCCACGCCCGGCTCATCCCATCGGACTCTGGCTCGGCACCTACGGCCCTCGCTCGCTGGGGTTGACGGGGCGCCTGGCCGATGGCTGGCTCCCCAG
>WNGD01006321.1_pt1 | contig 11343 bp, 11 predicted proteins | sample 5400671 | NCBI WGS metagenome assembly WNGD01 (sample SAMN13153369, study PRJNA577476) | soil metagenome | isolation source: 40 cm soil or saprolite under grassland replicate 2 | place: USA:California | collected 2016-06-15
TCCGGCGACGCTCACGCTCCGGAATTCGATAATGGTGCATTGGGTTTTGCTGGATCGCAAATGTCAAATGTTGGGATGTACCATGAACGATGTCATATGTAGCTGTCAAATGACTCAACTACCAAATGACCAGATAGTTTCATTGGGTTATTGGGTCGTTGGGTAATTGCGTCGTTTGACAAGTGTATATGACATCGTTCATGGGACATCCCAACATTTGACATTGAAGAGCAGGGCAACAATTTAGTGCACCACTATCCGGAATTCTGGCGCCTTGTTTCCTGCTGCCGGATCATGGAATCGAGGTGGTCGAGGATATGGGGGTCTGCCCACCGCTCAGGCCCGATGACGTGCTGGATGAGCGAGCCTTTCGCATCGATGAGGAACGTCTCCGGGTATTTACTGACCTTGTATAGGTTCGAAACCTCATGTCCAGGATCGAGAAAAGCAGGAAGAGTAAGATTGTAATCTGTACGGAACTTTCTCACCGTGTCCCAGTCGGTATCGACGCTAACCGCGAGCATCTGGAATTTCCGCTCTTTGAAAGCCCTGTTCATCAACTCCATTTCGGGCATCTCGTCGATACATTCCTCGCACGACGTCGCCCAAAAATTCAGGAACACCAGCTTGCCGCGGTAATCTGTGAGCTTCACCTCGCGTCCAGTCTCATCTTTAACAGAAAACTGGGGAACCTGCTGTCCCACCTCGATGACGCCAGGCTGCCTCACCTTGTGATAGACCCAATAACCCGCAATAGAAATGACGACCAGGAAAAAGAGGATGATCGCCTTCACACGCATCGCGACATTGTAACGCGAGGCCCGCGTCAATGAGCATCATTGACCTGCCGTTCCAGAACGTCCAGAGGGACTGCGCCATGGCCTAACACGACGTCATGAAATCGGCGGATATCGAAGCGAGATCCGAGCCGGCGCTCGGCGCTGGTCCGCAGTTCACGGATCTTGAGCTGACCCATCTTGTACCCCAATGCCTGTCCGGGCCACACGATATATCGATCCACCTCCACGATGATGTCTTGATCCGTTTTGGCGGCATTGGCTCGGAAGAAGTCGATGGCCTGATCGCGGGTCCATCCCATAGAGTGCAGGCCGGTGTCGACGACCAGGCGGATGGCGCGCCACATCTCATACGTGAGCTGGCCAAACTTCGAGTACGGATCCTGGTAAAAACCCATCTCCTCGCCGAGTGATTCCGCGTAGAGCGCCCAGCCCTCAACAAACGCGGTGTAGCTGGAGTTCTTGCGAAACTCCGGCAGACCCGGCATCTCCTGCGCTAGCGAAATCTGAATGTGATGACCGGGCACGGCTTCGTGCATCGTCAACGCTTCCATCTCCCATTTGGGGCGCGCCTCGAGCTTGTAGGTGTTCGCAAACATAAACGCAGACCGGGCCGCAACGAACGATCCTGGGTCGTAGTACGCAGTCGTCTGTGACGGTGCTATCGCGTCGGGGACAGGCTTGACTCCGTAAGGTGTCTGCGGCAGGCGGTCGAACAGACGCGCCAGTTCGGGATCGGCGCGTTTGGCAATGTCGCGATAGGCCGCCAGGAGCGATGGAGCGTCTTTGAAGTAGAACTGTGGGCTCGTCCGCAGGAATTTCTTGAAGTCTTCGTAGCTCCCTTTGAAGCCCGATTCGGCGATGACTCTGTCCATCTCCGCGCGAATGCGCTTCACTTCCGCAAGGCCGATCTCGTGAATCTCCTGTGGAGTTTTATCTGTGGTCGTGTGCCATTTGACGTTATAGGCATACATCGAGGCGCCGCTCGGCAGTGCCCTCACATCTGTCGCCTCCCGGCAGGCAGGCAGGTATCGGGAAACCAGGAAATCGTGCAGCTTCATGAACCCTGGCACGACCACTTGCCGATAAGCGGCCGCCGCACGCCCGGTCAAGCTCGCACGTTCCGTTTCAGGAATCGACGCGAGCGTTTTCGTGAAGGCCTCGAGCATCGGGCTTTTTAACGGGTCCTCAAAAATCTGTGCCTTGATTTGGTCCGGAACTTCACGAAACGTGACCCGCGGAGGCGTCATTCCCGCCGCGATTCCTTGCTCCATCAGCGCGATCGTTTGATCCACCAACAGCCCGATGCGTTGAAGACGCAAGATGATGTTCTCGTAATCCTCACGCGTCTCAGCCGGCATAATCGCGAACGTGCGGGCGACATCCTGCTGGATACCTTCGAGCTGATTCATCGGCATCATCAAGTTGTGTGGAATGACTCCGCGAATCGGCAACGCATCGTTATGGAAGTCGAGACCTTTCACTGCCGTTTCGAGCAGATCACGGTACAGGTCGTAATTAATTTGATCCTCTGGCTCGAGCTTGGCGCGATCTATCATCGAAAGACGTTCGAAACTCTTCTTCAGATACTCGGCTCGAGCATCGATGGCAGGCTGCGAATAATCCGTCCATCGCATGTTCTGACCGGGATACCCGATCGATGTCGCCAGCTCGGGATACTGGGTCATCCAGTATTTCCAATCCTCGTCGAGTTGGTTACGCAACATGTCTTCGTGCCTCGTTGTCTGTAACGCGCATGCGGCCACGGTCCCAACCAATACGAGTCCGAAAAGAAAATGGCTGCTCATCAGTCGCCTATTGCTGCACGGCCCGGTCTTCGGTCTTGGCCAACCTGGCCATGATTTGCCGGATAGGCTCATTGTCTGCAAATACCTGCCACACGGCCACACCGCTGTCACCCACAATAGCCTGCCAGGCAGCCGGCGTCTCCCAACGGTTTGCAGTATCAACCAGGCCATCCTGGGTGAACGTTCCTCCCACTCTTCCAAAGATGGCCACAATGGTTTCTTGTTGGAGCATGCGTTCAACTCGGATCCAGTAATCCGGAACCATCGCAAAGTAGGCTTGCCACGCGTTGCGCATCGCCTCTCGGCCAGTCACGGAGCGTCCCAACCCATCAATGAAAACGTGATTCTCGTCGATCAACTCACAGATGCCGTCGACATCGTGAGCGTTGATCCGGTCAACGAATACAGAGACAGTCTCGGATGCGTTCATATATCGCGGGTCCTTGCAAATTTGAAAGTAGATCGGCAGAGGAATTATCGTACGAAGATTGGCGATGAACAACCAACAGAGTAGGGATAATAACTGAACCCTATTGAGTGTGTGCGCAGTCCTGCTGGCGCGGTCATAGACCGCGCCCACCGGACTCGTAGCCGCAGGCTTTATGCCTGCGTCTTCAAATTCGGTACTACCGGATCTACCGTCGCAGCGCACTAGAACCCTCAGGATCAGGAGGTCTGGAAATTGCGGCTTTGAATGGCGCACGTGAAACCGCAACGGCAAAAGGCCCATGACTTCCGCCCGTCAGTTCGCTTGCGGCGCCCAGTGGGTCAGAAACGCGGTGAACTTATCGAGGCTGTAGCCTTGACCTTCCTCAAGCTCGCCAGTGTTTTGTGATTGCAAGACTTTACCGTCCGTGTCGAGAATGAAGATGTGCGGGTAACCAGGAATTTTCGGATAACGCGACAGCACCTTCTCATTCAAGTTCTCCTCGCTGAAGTTGATCTTCACGGTGATGTAGTTGCGGTCTCGGAGTCCGGCGAGCTGGGGATGGTCTTGAAAATACCGGTCCATGATATGGCACCACTTGCACCACTCGCCTCCGACTTCGAGCAGGACCCGTTTGCCTGTCCGGTGCGCTTCGGTTATCGCGTCCTTTATGTCCTTGTCGGCGTCTCTGCGCGGATCGTACTTGGAAACGGGTACGTAATCGTGGGAAGAAACTTGCCGGCAGCCCACCAGCGCCAAGACAACAACCATGCAGCCGATCATCTTCATGTTGCTCTCCCGTGGGTTTTTCGTGTGCTACTGCACTCCACTTGAGACTACATCCTACGATAACGCATCCGGACAAATTTTTGACTAACAGTAGCGAGCGTGCCTCATACCGAGGAGAGTGCCCACTCCCGGAACGCGGGCTTTAGCCCGCGTTTGCTTGGGCTTCGCGAAATTTGACCAGCAGCGTCTCCTCAAACGGTGCGACTGCCCGTTGCGCATGGAGCCGTACAAGCTGCGCTGCTTCAGCGCGGAACGTTTTGGATCATGTTTTCTCCAACATGAGCCATGCCGCTGTTGCAGCAGCGCGCTCATCTGCGCGCCATGGTTTTCCCGCTACATGTCCGATCGCCGTCAACGCCTCTTTGACCTCTTGCGGGTTCCGGCGTAGTTCTGAGGCTATGACTTCCTCAAAACGCCTATCTGAGAAACTGCGCCATTCCAGCTTGTGCTGACTAGCTGCAACTTCAAGAACGCGGCGAAATAAGATCCCTTCGGCGGCGTGGGCGCGAATGTGCGGATTGCCGATCCGTTCGAGCGCGCGATCTGGGGAACCGACCACTCCCACGCCGGACACCCGGAATCCCTTCGAGCGCAACTCCGCTTGAAGCCTCGCCAGCGCCTCGTTCGCTACACTTTCGATTCGACGCTCGAATGGCCGGACGGCAGATTGCGCATCAGCCCAAGGCAACTCCATGACTTCGTGGTGAGGCTGACTCGTGGCCGGAAGATGAGGATCGTGCAACGCAACTTCCCAGCGTCCGAGATATATCGGCGTCGAGATCCCTTGCGCGAGTGCGACGGCTATAGCTCTGGCCGTTTTCGCTCGAAAACCTATGCTCGCAATGTGCTTCCTCAGCGTGGTGTCCTCTCTTCTGGTGAGCAAGTTCCCGTAGCGAGCGTGCCTCATACCAGGAGAGTGCCCACTCCCGGAACGCGGGCTAAAGCCCGCGTTTGCTTGGGCTTCGCGAAATTTAACCATTTTGCACTACTAATGGCGGGTTTCTTGGATTTTTGCGGAGATTTTTTTGCCGCGAATTGCGCGAATGACGCGAATGGGCGGCCCATTCGCGTCATTCGCGCAATTCGCGGCTCAGATTTTGGCTGCGGCTTGCCGCGCTGTGAACATTCTGACCGCCAAGAGGACCTAGGCGCCAAGCCTTACTCGATCATCGCAGCGAATGGTGCCAACCCGCTCGACCGCCGCATACACGCCAACCTGTCCCTGATTGTGCTGGACCGCCGTGCGCAAAATCTCGCTATCCTTTGGGAGGTCTCCTTGCGCTAAGGTGGTCATCACGCAGCGGCCGCAGGGGCCCGTGATGCGCAGGCGCACCTCGTCGCCTATGGCTAGGGTTTGACCGATCCACGCATTTTCAACAAAACTCGGCGCAGTCGCCACAGGCTCCACCACAATGTTGGGACGAAAGCGTTGAACCTCGAACCGCCCTTGCGGATAGAAGTCCCGGAGCCGGTTGAGCGTGGCGGTGGTCAGGAGAAGGATCGTCGCACAATCGAAAAACGTCCCCGTTGGGAGCGGAAAATCGGTGACGGTGTCCCGGTGGTCGAGGCCTTCCATATCGGGCCAGTACTCTTCGGACTGCGACACAGAACCGCGCGCGGTTGCGGCAAGCGTGACCTCACGTTTGAGAGCCTTCGAGAGGGTCTGGTTGCAATCGCTTTGTTCACTAGTGATGATGCCGCCATCAGGCAGTGTAATCCGCACCGGAGGTACCTGCGCGGTGTTGGCTGATGGATCGAGAAAGGTGGCCCCAAAAGCGAAGAGATTCGGCCATTTTCTGGGGTTCTTGGCGGTCGCAACTTTCCCATCGGTACTGTCCACTAAGCCATAGGCGCGATCTCCGCGCAGCCCGTGGTCCCTCACCTGGGCCACACGCAACTCTTCCCCCAACATCGATTTGACGGGGTATCGCCACAGAGAAACTACCGTACCAATCTCAGTCTGCATTGTGTATGACATGTTGCAACCGCCTGGTGTCTCTTGGTTTCTACGTTTATTTCGGCGCTGCACCGATCTGCTGGAGGATGGTCAAGAGGTCGAAGTATTGATGCAGCTCCAATTGGTGTCTCCTTTGTTCATGTCGGCCTGGGAAAGTGTCTGCGTAAGACTAGACGATCACTCGCGCCAAAGCGAAGTTTCTTTGCCAGCGCTTCGAGAAGACTCAAGCGAATTAAGGAGAACTCTCGTAAGTTCTGCGGGGCGGTCCAGCATCACGTCATGGCCGCAGGAGATGGTGAGCGTCGTCCAGCCCTTTGCCTTCGCTCTCTCGTAGAACGGTGGGAAAGGGGAACCGTCGACAAACTTGGTCGCAAGGATGAACGTGACGTTCTTGATCTTCTCAATGCCTCCCCCGAGGTTGATACGCTGCTGAAAACACTCCATGGGATGCATGGTGCATTGCCGGTTCACCCATTGGAGGTCCTCAGTATTTACTTTGAATACTTCCGCAGGAATGGGCGGGACCTTCCAACCTTCCCCCACCTTTTCCACACCTTCGACGAACTGCCGGTTTTGGATTTCCGGGATGTGCTGGGCGAGATTTTCGCCATTTTCGAGGACGAACGCATCAAGGTAGACAAGTGAATGAATTCGATCCGGCATCCGGTCCGCAACGCCGCTTATCACACACCCGCCGTACGAGTGGCCACACAGTACCACCTCAGAGAGCTCCTCCCATCGCATCAGGTTGACGACATCGAGAATATGCGTTTCCAGGTTCACATCGCGGGATAGGAGATGCGAACGCTCCCCCACGCCTGTCAGCGTGGGTGTGAAAACATCGTGCCCTTGCTCTTGTAACGCTCGTCGGACCCGCTTCCAGCACCAACTGCCATGCCATGCACCGTGTACGAGAACGAATGAAGCCATTGCAACCTCCTTCCTGGTGGGCGGTCATTGCCTGCGATATATGCAGTGGGCTCGTAGTCGCGGGCTTTATGCCCGCGCCGTACGCTACCGAATCTACCGTTACAGTGCACTAGCCGGTTTCTGAACATCGCCGATTCGCATTCGCCGATATTCGCCGATCGCCAATGTCTAACAGCCATGTGTAATCAGCCAAAGCAATTGCTGAGGATATTGCACATCTTTGTTGCGTACCTGACGATTGGCGATTGCAGATTTCAGATCTAGCTGCGTGGCCGTTCCCGACCTTTTGTGCAAAGCCGTGCTAGCCCCAGAGGGGGGAAAGATGCTATGTCGGAATCTTACGCCTACACGGCTGTGAATCCATTAACAACAATGTCGAACGACTTGACGTTTCTACATTAGTACGCCATCGCGTAACAGTCTCGACGCGGATCAGCGCCGGCGATCCGATTGCCGCTGGCCGGGTCGATGAGAACCGCCGTCGCGCAACTGGAGATGCTGAACTGCCTGACCCTGCTCACGTCATGGCCACGCATCTGCAGATCTTTGAACACGATATCGGGAATCGTCGACTCGACGTTCAATTTGTTGAAACCCGCGCTGTGGGGCCAGAACGAGCCGTAGAAATGCAGCGTCTGGACACGTGGCCACTCAAATGCAGCGTGGAGGTTCGGGTACCAATCGGGCCAGAACTCCACAACGTTGAGGAATGCTTGAAGGATCGTCTGGTCCTGGTTGTCGCCTCCCGGTGTGCCAAGCGCCATGAACGGTTGGCCGTTCCGCAGCACGATGCTGGGCGTGAGCGTGTAACGCGGCCGCGCCCGCGGCCGGAGCTGAGCGGCCCGCGTTTTATCCAGCCAGAACTGCTCGCCCCGGACGCTCATTCCGATACCGGTCTCCCCAAGAATGACGGCGCCACCGATCCAGCCGCCACTCGGCGTGCTGTCAAACATGTTGCCATTCTTGTCGATAACTGAAATGTGGGTCGTATCCTTGATAGTGCCGCGTATCGGCTCGGCATCGGGTACCGGCTGTCCCGGCCTGGCGCCGTCCGCGATGTTCGCCACCCAGTACTTCCATTCCTTCACCTTCGAATCGAACGGCAGCGGGTTGCCGGCAATAAACGCGCGTGATGCGTGCTTGGGATCAATGAGCTTCGCGCGTTCTTTGGCGTACGCCTTCGATAACAACCCCTCCGCTGGCACCTGCACGAACTCGGGATCGGCATAGTAGCTGTCGCGGTCCGCGTAGGCGAGCTTGAGGGCTTCGACCACGGTATGAATGTAATCGGCGCTGTTGTGTTTCATCGACCGCAGATCGAACTGCTCCAGGATATTGAGCGCCTCCAGCAGCACCGGTCCCTGGCTGCCGAATGAGTGCTTGTAGACTTCGTAGCCACGGTAGGTCGTCATGGCCGGCTCCTCGACCTTCGCAAAAAAATCGGCGAAGTCGGTCAGCTCAAATGGCGCCTGGTGCTGCTGCAGAAATGCAACCATTTCGCGCGCAATGTCACCTTTGTAGAACCGGTCGCGTGCCGCGGTAATACCCGCCACGCGGCCTTTGCTTTTGTTCGCGCGCTCGGCCTCGACCATTCGCGTCAGAGTACGCGCAAGCGTGGGAAGCTTAATTGTCTCCCCGGGCTTGTACATCGATCCATCCGGCTTCAGCCAATAGCGCTGGTTATCGGGCCATCCCTGGAAGAACTTCAGATTACCCTCGATGGCTCTCGCCGTGAGCGGCCGCATTGGAAAGCCCTGCGCTGCATAGTCGATGGCCCGGGCCGATACGTCCTCGAAGCTCATGGTGCCCCAACGCTCGAGTACGGTAAGAGCTGCATGGAGCGCGCCGGGGATCACGGCCGGATCGAGACCTGCGCCGTCCAGGTTCTTGCCGCGTGATGCATACCAGTCGATGGTGGCCCCCTTCGGCGCCCAGCCCTGACCGACTACCGAGACTACTTTGCCAGTGCCGCGAGGATAAACAAGGACCAGACCTTCACCGCCCAGACTGAAGAGGTCCTGTTCCACGACACCACCGACGAGGAGGGCCGCAACACCAGCGTCAAACGCGTTGCCACCGCGCGTCAGGACCTCGAATGCGGCCGCCGTCGTCAATGGATGACCTGCCGAAACTCCGCCGTTCGGTCCCATCACCGGCGGCCGCTCGGCCGCCCGGCCGGCAAGCCCCAGGACGGAAAGTGTCAGCAGTACGGCCAGGACGCCGCCATGAACCGCCCTTCGGCACGCCGCGGATCGTAATTGAAGCGATACTCTGAAGAATATTCGTAAAATCATGTGACCCCCGTGTGTAAACTCGCACATGCTACTCCAAGTTCTGCCATATGTGAACGAATTGGCAAGGCGCGTGTACTGCAGAGTCCCCTGTCCTGTCCGCCGTATCGGAGATAGTGCGAACCATGGCGATAACCGTATCTGTCCTGGGAAGCGGCAGCCGTGGAAATGCCACGTTCATACGAACGGAGCGGCTTCGGCTGCTTATCGATGCCGGTATGAGCCGGAAGGAAATCGCGAAGCGGCTGGAGATGATCGGCGAAGAGCCGGATGGCATCGACGCTGTGCTGATCACCCATGAGCACAACGATCACGCATCCGGACTAAGGACCTTAGTCAAGGAATTACCTGTCCAGGTGTTTCTCACCTGGGGGACGATCAGCGCGTTGCATGCGGAAGAATATGAGCTCAATGGAGCACAGATCGTACCGGTCCAACCCGGTGTTCCGTTCATCGTCGGGGATGCGCAGATCCTGCCGTTCAGCGTGCCGCATGATGCGGCGGAGCCGGTAGCGTTCAGTATCACGTGTGGAGCAGTGAAGGTCACGCAGCTCACAGATATCGGATCCATGCCCGATCTTGTCGCAGAGCGGCTTCGCGGCTCGCATATGTTGATACTTGAATCGAACCACGATCTCGAGATGCTTCGAGTGGGGCCCTATCCCTGGAATCTGAAACAGCGGCTGATGGGACGATTTGGTCACCTTTCGAACATGGCTGTCGGCCGCTTCATCCGCGAACAACATGACGGACTCGCGGAACACTTTGTCCTCGCACATCTGAGCTCGAAGAACAATCATCCGGAGCTTGCCCGGCAAGAAGCGGCTCGCGCGCTCGGCCACCGGGGCTGGAGTGCGGATCGTCTTCAAGTCACATCACAGGACCAACCGATGGCCCCAGTTCAGTTATAGTTGAAAAATGATTCCCCGCTACACCCGCGCGGAAATGGGCAGGATCTGGGAAGACCATAACAAATTTCAACGCTGGCTCGATGTGGAGTTGGCGGTGATTGAGACGCTTTCGGAGGAAGGAATCATTCCGATAGATGCCGCCGCGGAGATCAAAGCCAAGGCGGCGTTTTCGGTTGATCGGATCAATGAGATCGAAGCCGAAGCGAAGCACGACGTGATTGCGTTCACAACATCGGTTGCCGAACATGTGGGACCGGCATCGCGATATTTTCATTTTGGCCTGACATCGTCGGACGTGCTGGACACGGCCATGGCGCTTCAGGTTGCCGAAGCGTCATCGATCATCCGCCAGGATCTGCAGCGCCTGCTCGATGTTCTGAAAAGACGCGCTTACGAATTCAAAACGACGGTGATCGTCGGGCGTACTCACGGAATACACGCCGAACCTACAACGTTTGGTTTGAAGCTCGCTTTATGGCATGACGAAGTCCGCCGGCAGCAGGCGCGCTTCAAGGAAGCCGCCGAGACGATGCGAGTCGGCAAACTCTCGGGCGCGGTCGGCACTTTCGCGCATCTTTCGCCAGGCATCGAAAAGAAAGTCATGTCCAAGCTGAATCTGCTGCCTGCGCCGGTTGCATCGCAAGTGATCCAGCGTGATCGTCATGCTCATTACATTTCGACACTCGCACTAATTGGCGCCACTCTGGAGAAAATCGCCGTGGAAGTCAGACACCTCCAGCGCACGGAAGTACGGGAGGCTGAGGAATATTTCTCCCCCGGGCAAAAGGGATCATCGGCAATGCCACACAAGCGGAATCCGATTACGTCCGAGCAGATCGCCGGTCTGGCGCGTTTGCTCCGAAGTAATGCCGTGGCGGCTATGGAAAATGTTGCGCTGTGGCATGAGCGGGACATCTCGCATTCTTCTGTGGAACGCATCATCTTCCCGGACTCGACGATCCTGACCGATTACCTGCTCCATCGCACGGCGACGCTGATCGAACGGCTTGTCGTGTATCCGGACCGCATGAAACAAAACCTCGAACTGACTTACGGTCTGATCTACTCGGGTGAGCTGCTGCTCGAGCTGGTGGCAAAGGGCGTTCCCCGTGAAGACGCCTATCGTTGGGTTCAACGGAATGCTATGCGCGTCTGGGACGAGGGGGGCATCTTTAAAGAAAAGGTTTTGAGCGATCCGGAGATCCAGAAGAAGCTGACCGCTGCGGACGTCGACAAAGTCTTCGATTCGGGCAGACTGCTGGCCAACGTCGACAAAATTTTTGAAAGAGTTTTTGCGCGAACCGACCCATGTGGCGAAAAACGGCAAATCCGGTAGATATCGGGATTGGGCTTCTGGTCATCGCATTGGCCATCGTCTTGTTCCGTGACGGCCCTCACGTTTACTCCCTGGAACAGCCGTCGTTGGACGTTTC
>WNGD01008925.1_pt1 | contig 11343 bp, 12 predicted proteins | sample 5400671 | NCBI WGS metagenome assembly WNGD01 (sample SAMN13153369, study PRJNA577476) | soil metagenome | isolation source: 40 cm soil or saprolite under grassland replicate 2 | place: USA:California | collected 2016-06-15
CTGACGTCTCCGGTTTGCAGCCTTAGGTTGCCTCCCCGATCGAGATTTCCATTCCTTCACGGGCAAGCACCGCATTGGGGAACCGTTCCTGACACAATCTTTCGATGCGCTCGAGAAACTCGTCGTCGTGGTCCGGGTCGTGATGCGTCAGGGCCAGGCGCTTCACGCCGGCCATTTCCGCAAGTTGCATGGCTTGATCGAAGCTGCTGTGTCCCCATCCGCGCCGCTTCTGCAGTTCCTCGGCCGTGTATTGCGCATCATGGACCAATAAGTCCGCGCCGCGTGCCAACTTCACCAGCCGCGCATCGATCTGCTCGCCATGCTCGACATCCGTGCAAATGACGAGCACTTTGCCGTTCCGCTCGATTCGGAAACTATATGCTCCACCGGGATGGTTGTGCCTTTGAGCGGTGACTACGGTTTCCACATTGTTGATGCCGGTAAAGTGTTCGCTGGCATCAGCGATTTGCAGGAACTCGAAATTGGCCCCCATGTGATCCAATTGCACCGGAAAATATTCCGCCTGCATTTGGACTTCGAAAATCTCCCGCAAATTGGTGATTGTCTGGTCCCGGCCGAGCGTCAGCAGCGTGATTTTCTGTTTGGGATCATAAGCCGGGGCAAAGAACGGAAAGCCCTGGATGTGGTCCCAGTGAAAGTGCGTGAACGCGATACGGATTTGCTCCTGCTTGTGGCCCATGGCGAGAAGGTCTCTGCCCAGATTTCGCAGTCCCGTGCCGGCGTCAATGATGGCGATTTGGTTCGTATCGGTGATTTGCAGGCACGTGGTGTTGCCGCCGAATTGCTGAAAACCGGCATCGCAGATGGGGATGGATCCCCGCGTGCCATAAAACTTGAGCTTCATATAATCGTTTTATGCAACCAAGCATCAGGCTGGAGAAGTTCCAATGGCATGATTGATTGTTTGCAGCGCCGTTGTTCGGCTCAGTTACAGGTTGAGTGGTGCTGCCAGCTGGAACTGCATTTTGGTTCCCGGGGTAATTAGCAATGTGCCCGCGGTATGTCCATACTGCGCCTGTCGTCCTGTCCTCGGTGAGCTACCCGGTTGGACGCTGCTCGTCTTTACAGGGATCCTACGTCCATTCACAGAGATCGAACTAAGCTCCAACTTGAGTGGCTCAGATTTGCGCGGGTTAGCGCGAGACGACTTAATCTTTCCGAACGTCTTTGTCCCAGCTTTCAATAGAACCTGTCCTTTGACGGCGACGTCCTGGTCGATTTGTGCCGCGAAGTTCCTGCCTACTGGATCCTGCGACGAAATGGAACTTGTAGTCTGCACGTTGAGCGTTGTTCCAGCGGGAATCGTAGCGGCGTTCAAAGACGACGCCGCAACGCAAGCGCAGGTTATAGCGATAACTGTAATCAATTTTTTTCGGCTCATATTGGTTTGAATGGTTGATATTTCAGGTTCTAACAGAAGGAAGGAGAGGAAAGGGTTACCGCGGCGTTTCGTACGGCGGCTCGTCTGTTGCGATCGGCGTGGTTTGCAGTGGCGGATTAATCAGCTGGAAAATCACGGCCGCGACAACGGCAGCCCCAAAGTTCGCGACCAGATAAATCCAAATATTGTGCCAGGCTGAAATACCAAGCAGCGTTATTCCAAGAGCGACAGCTGGATTGAACGCGCCGCCCGAAATGTCACCCACGGCGAACGCGCCGGTCATCACGGTCATGCCGATCGCAAGGCCATAAAATGAATTTCCTGAAGTGCCCTCCGCCGTGGCAGCGTTCAACACCACATACACCAGCGCGAATGTAAAAAGAAATTCCGCGAGCAGAGCCGGCCCAACGTGCGGACTGATTGGAGTGACAGCAGCACCGGCACGCAGAAATTTGGTCACTGCCACGGCGGCGAGCGCGGCGCCGGCGAGCTGCGCCACCATATAAGGACCAACGTCCGCTCCATTCACTTTGCCCCGGATGAAAACGCCGACTGTTACCGCTGGATTGTAATGCGCGCCGGAGATGTGGCCACCGGCGTAAACCATGACCATGAGCGCCGCGCCAATGGCCAGCGGAGCGATGACCCCCGCGCCGGCCCCGATTCCTGTGCAACCAATTGTCAGGACAAGAAAGAAAGTTCCGATGAATTCGGCGATGTACTTGTTCATAGTTATTTGTTACGCCAAGCAGCTTCGAAAAAGCAAGACTTGTCAGCAATGGGACTTTGGTCTTATCGACAGTGAGAAACGCCGAACCCTGAGCGCCGAACATCCAACATCTTCAAAATTTTAAGCTTGCGCTGAAGTTGAATCCGTCACCCTCGACGCGATTGCTGACGTCGAAGTCGTGAATCCAGCGCGCACTGAAATCGAGGTGACTCTTACCCAGCTTCGTGGAGTAGGTGACGATGGGGCCAATGCCGAAAGCCCGCCCGACAAAACCGTTGAGGGCGTCCGCCGCAGTGCCTTCATCGTCTGTGACCTGTTGGATCCAGCTTTCGATAAAGCCGATGCCGAAGCCGCCCTTGAAGCGTTTCATCGCCAGCACTGCCAGGTCGGACAGAATACCGTTCTGAAACTGGGTAGCGGGATTCTCCGTGTAGAACTCCATCTGCCAGATGCCGGTCAGTTCAATGTTGGCCTCGGGAAGAATCTTTGTGTAGGCCACGCCGGGAATGAATGTCCAATTGTTCAGGCTGAGGTTGACCAGACGGCCCGTTTCGAACGATCCAGTGGGTGCCCAAAATGTGAAACTGCAGGCCAGATGATCAGTCTGGCTGAAGTGATGACTCGCTACGATCGGAGTAAAAGCCAGATCGAACAATCCGAACATTTCCTCTTTCTTCCGGACCGCGAACGGCCCAAGAGACAGGTTGGCCTCGACTTCAACCCAAGCTAATGGAAAACTAACAGCTGAAGCAAAGTTCCACTCCTTTGTCGGCGTGGGCCAGATGTAAAACAACGCGATTGGGGTGAACGCCGCCTTCATATCCACGTTTGCGACAAGAAGACCTGCGATCGGCACGTTTAAGCCGCCCCCGATGGAGCCTTCATAGTAGGTTTCACCAGTAGCCACTGCCAGGCCAGGCTTAGGTGGAATCACACCGGCGAACGGAGCGATCTGCATGCCCGAAATGGGCCGCCCCAAGCCACCTTCCACAGCAAAGGCACGAGGGGCGAATGAAACGCAAAGTGATAGGGCGAATGCGCCTAGAACTCGTTTCATGAATGTTGTAGTCGCCTCGCTGTGTCGAGGCGCTTCGATGCTGTTACCCACGGGAGCACGGCGACACAGCGCCGTGGCTACAGCGTTGCAGTTTTGTGAGATGGCTTCTAGCAAAATTAGCCTGTGACGTTGATGTTTTGTTTTTATGTTTGGTTTCTGCGGTTGGCCTTATCACTGCCGCCACTGGCTTTCGCCACCAGCAGCTCGATCGGCACACCAAGCCATTTGGCGGCTTCTTTGCGATCTTGGAATACGCGGACGTTGATCGGAGAACCTTGAGTCAGTAAGGCGTGCACCTTGCCGTAGTAAATAAGCGTAGCATCCGTAGCAAGAATCGCTGATTTGATCGGCGGACGATTGCCATAGAAGCGGCGCCGATAGAGAGAAACGCGAGTAATATATTCGAAGTTGAGATCAACTGCATCGGCTCCGACGGTATCGGAAAAACGATTGAAAGGCTCCTTCAACGTGATCTCGAGTTCCCCGATGACAGTTATGATTTTGTTAACCGCCGCCTCGTTCAACAAACCGCGCGGCCGATAGACGAGTAAGCGAATGTCTTCGTGAAACTCGACATCAGGCGGAAGCTTCATTAGGTTTCTTTTTCCACGCAGGCGATTGGCTGCTCTGCCCAGAGCGTGCCGTCGTTATCGGAGGTCGCGATTCGCTCTTCAAGCCTAACGAAATCAGGCGAACCTTCCTGTGTTACTTTCTCGACAAAAGCGATAATGGCTTTCTTAGCAGCGGTATCATTCCATGATGGAAGCGGATCGGCTAGCGCCATCGCCGCGGCGATCAAGAACAGCGCCGCAGTGAGAACGGTCGATTGATAAGTGAATCTCATCCTCCGCCCCGTCTTCGTCCTGGTTCTCGAAATCCAGCACGAGAACAAGCACGAGTTGGTTAGTTACTACTTGCCTCCGCCTTGTGTTTCCGACATGTTCCGCATCACCTCGTCGAGATTGAAGCTCGCGGGTTTCTGGCGCTGCGGAAACTCCTTGAAGCTCGACAACCACTGCCCGACGATCGCCTGCGCCGGGACAAGCAGGAACGATCGTTCCATCATCCATCGTCCCTATTCGAAGGACTCCGGCCCGCGCTCGAATGGGTCCGCACGCAGATTATAGACGTTCGGCGCGCGAAGATTCGTGAACTCTCTCTTCCAGACATCCAGGCCCGTGTGCTCCTGTTCCTTGAAGGCGACCTTCCAATCTTTCACGCGAATTGCCAGCAAGTCGCCGTCGTCGCTCCAGTAGAGAAATTCTCTGCGCGGCGACTCCTTCACGTCGCCCTTAAAAAAAGGAATCAGGTTGTAGCCGTCGAGATGAACTTTGAATGTCTTGCCACCTACCGAGTAACCCTTGGCACACTTGGCCACAACATCGGGGTCGCCGCCTGCCGCGGCGAACGTCGGAAGGAAATCTTCGTGAGCAAAGAAATCACTGTAAACGGTGCCCGGTTTAATGACTGCGGGCCAGCGGATCAGGCAAGGCACGCGGAACCCGCCTTCCCATCCTGTCGCCTTCTCGCCACGGTATGGAGTTGTGCCGCCGTCCGGCCATGACATCACCTCGGCGCCGTTGTCCGTGCCGTAGACCACGATCGTGTTCTCGGCGATCCCGAGGTCATCGAGTTTCTTCAGTAATTGTCCAACCATGCCGTCGTGCTCGACCATCCCGTCGGGGTAGATACCAAGGCCCGTCTTCCCCTGTGACTCGGCCTTGAGGTGGGTGAAGACGTGCATGCGCGTGCTGTTGAACCAGACGAAGAACGGCTTGCCTGCCTTTTGCTGGCGATCGATGAAATCGAGCGCACCGGCAAGGAACTCCTCGTCCACCGTTTCCATGCGTTTCCTTGTCAGAGGGCCCGTGTCTTCGATCTTGCCATCGGCATACGAATGGATCACACCGCGCGGACCAAAACGCTTCTTGAAGGCAGGATCCTTCGGATAGTCCGGATTCTCTGGCTCTTCTTCTGCATTAAGGTGGTAAAGATTGCCAAAGAACTCATCGAATCCATGCTTGGTCGGAAGGAATTCATCTTTGTCGCCGAGATGATTTTTTCCGAACTGTCCGGTCGCGTAACCCAAGGGTTTAAGTTAGTTCTGCAATCGTCGGATCTTTCCCACTCAGGCCGACGTCGGCTCCGGGCAAGCCAACCTTGGTCAACCCGGTGCGGATCGGTGACTGCCCAGTAATGAACGCTGCGCGTCCCGCGGTACAACTCTGTTGTCCGTACCAGCAGGTAAACATCGCGCCTTCCTTGCCGATGCGATCGATGTTTGGCGTCCAATACCCCATGTCGCCGCGGTGGTAGATGCTCGGGTTGTACCATCCGCTGTCATCCCCCCAGATGACGAGGATGTTAGGTTTCTTGCCGGATGACGGTGAAGGTGATTGCGCGCTGGCAATGCCAGGCACGATTAACACGCACGTTAGCGCGAGCTTAAGTATGGTAAGGAGTAGTTTTGCTGTCACAGGTTTTGGTTTGTTAGTGGTTTGATCCGCGAATAGGCAACTCGATCACGAAGGTTGCGCCTTTCCCCAGTCCTTCGCTATGAGCACGAATAGTGCCGCTATGCATTTCGACGATTGCTTTACTGATCGCGAGACCGAGTCCCAGTCCTTCGCTATGCGAATCGGCTTGTTCGAAGGCGTAGAAGACTTTTTCTACAAATCGTGGCTCGATACCGATGCCATTGTCGCTGATCTCGATGGTGATCCTTCTCGGGCTAGGATTGTACGACCGCACAGAAACCGTGCCATTTTCGGGAGTGAATTTGCACGCGTTGTGCAACACGCTCCAGAAAACTTGCTGCAAGCGGGGTTCATCGGCGACCAACGCGTGCCGCGAAGCCTCCAGGGCAACGAAAGGCGTGAGATGTCGTTGTTCAATGTCGCTGCGCACGATCTCCAGTGCAGACTGCAGCAGCTCGTGCGCGTCGGCCTTGCGCAATTGCAATGTCAATTTTCCGCGCGCGATCCGGCTAAGATCGAGCATGTCTTCGATCAACCGCATTTCAAGTTCGACATTGCCGCGCACCATTTTTAATCCTTGCTGGACGTCTGGCCTCAGGTCGGATTGTTCTGCAATTTTGCCGGCCCAGGTGAGGACCGGCGTAAGCGGCGCGCGCAACTTGTCAGTTAATAGCCCGAGGAATCGATCTTTTGCCGTACTTGCCGCCCCTGCGTTTTCCTTATGACGCTGCAACTCCTGGACGATTCTGCCTCGCGCGATGAAGAGGCCGATCTGGCTGCCGAGTGCCTCAACCATCTGAAGCAAATCTTCATCAGGCTCAACAACGTTATGGCTAAACAATTCCATTATGCCGTCGATCTCGCCTTGAAAGAAAAGGGGGAAAGCAAATCCACCGTGCAGATCCGCCGCTGCCGCATACGGAGCTCGGGGAAAATTTGGATCGCGGGTAACGTCGTAGACCCATGTTGGTTTCTTTGAATTCCAAACACGTCCGGGCAGGCCCTGGCCTTCGGGAAGGGTAATTACGAGAGATAGATCAGAGAACTTCTTCACTCGCTCTGACGCCTCATGCCACACGTTCCGGCAGCGCAAGCCGCCGGCTGCCTCGTCGCAAGTCCAGATTGCAGCGAATGCCCAGTCGCCACTCGAGGCCATTGCTTCCAAAAGTTCGGTGGCCACTTCGGCTAGCGTCCATGAGGCAGCGAGCAGGTTTGTAACCGCGTACTGGGTGGTGCGTCTGCGTTCGGTCCGAATACGTTCGGTTATGTCACGCGCAATTTTTGACGCGCCGATAACGTTCCCGGTCTCATCTTTGATTGGCCAGACTGCCAGCGAAACGTTCAGCGCGGTGCCGTCCTTGCGGAAGTACACCGTCTCGTAACGAAGGACCCGCTCTCCTTGGCGAAGCCGTTCGATAATTCCCAGCTCTTCATTGTGGCGATCGGGCGGAACGAGAACTGTGATCGGTTTGCCGATAATTTCATCAGCGCTGTAGCCAAAAAGCCGTTCCGCTTCCTTATTCCAACTGGTGACTAATTCATCGAGATCTTTGCTTATGATCGCATCACCCGAAGACTCAATGATCGCAGCCAACCGACGATTAGTTTCTTCAGCGCGTTTTCGCTCGGTGATGTCGCGCAAGTAGGCCGTGAAAATCGGGGACCCATTGACCTGGGTTGCGTTGATCGCAAGCGCCACCATAATCTCGCTACCATCCCGACGCAGCGCCTCGATTTCGATTAGCTTTCCAATCAAGGGACCTTCGCCAGTTTTTAGATAACGAGCCAGCCCTTGTCGGTGTCGCTCCCGAAGTCGCGGCGGGATAATCAGTTCAGCGAGCTCTTTGCCAACTGCCTCACTACGACTAAAGCCGAATACCCGCTCCGATGCCGGATTGAACTCCTGCACCCGCCCACTCGCGTCCATGGTGATGATGCAATCGAGTGCCGAGTCTAGAAACGTGCGGCTGAGCGCCTCCAGCGTTCCGGCTGGATCCAACGTTCTGTCTCGCTGCTGTAGTTCAGGTGACACCGGGTGCGCGCCTCAAAGAACGCCGTGGAAAAGATGAAGGAGAAAAAATCGAGCGTAGAGGATTGTTCATTCTCTCAAACTCCTCGGGCTGCTTTGCATTGATTGCCATGATTCGGAACACAGCAGTGCTAGCTCCTCGATAAATCATGCCGATGCTACCTCCGCATTTTTATAGATTACAAGTTCGTAATTGTTACAATCGCATTACAAACTTATTAGTTGTTGCTAAGGCGGGCCATCGTAGAGCCTTGTCGTCCTCTTCGTCTTTCGTTCTTGTCTCTAAATCGTGGCGATAGCTGGTGACACCGAGGGAGGAGGATGGCGGACGAAAACGAGAGGGCTGTTTTCATTTCGCAACGGGTGGGAAAATTGTTTTCCAATCGTCTTTCATGCTCAGAACGATCCAGCCTTTGGCGTTGGCTTCATCGAGTGGCTTTCAAGTCTGCCGACCTGCGACCGGAGATGATAAGTCCCGCTGCATGGCAGCTTGAACGGCACGTTGTGATGGCGTACTCTGTGCGGCACGCAATGAGGGACCCGCTCGCTGTCATTCAAGCTCATGTCACTGAATTCACTGCGCTTGGAGCGCGGCGAATCGGCGTCTTCGGCTCGTTCGTGCGCGGCGAAGCGCGCGGCGACAGTGATGTCGACGTCTATGTTGAATTCGACGACCAGCGGCGCACGTATGACAATTTCTTCGCGCTTCACGAACTGCTCGAACGCTTGATGGGGCGGCGCGTCGACCTCGTCACGGACAAGGCCCTCGACGATGGGAAGGCCCGGCTTATCCTGCCTACGGTGCGCTATGCCACCTATCGTGGTTGAGCTGTTGCGGGATATCCTTCGGGAGGCTGAGTTTCTTTCGGCGCAAGCCGCTTCAACCACGCGCGAAGTGTTTCTGAAAGATGAAGTCCTCAAACGCGCGTTTGTGCGCAGCGTTGAGGTTATCGGCGAAGCAGCCAAAAAAGTCCCGGAAGAAATACGTTTGCAGCTTCCCGAGCTTGAGTGGCGGAAAATGACTGGGATGCGTGACCGACTCATACACAATTAAGGAGGAGTGGATTATTTGATTGTTTGGGATGTAGCAGCCAACAAGGCCCGCGCCCTAGCAGCGCAGGTGAAAACCGTCCTCGCACGCGCCAGCTAACGATCTCGCCATTTCCGGCAAGATTGATGCGTTGCGTGAAGCACTCGATGCAGAAGTGCGCGCTGAGCAACGCTAAGCGACAGGCGTTCATTTTACAGATGGAAAATGGGTTTGCGGTCATGTTCGGATCTTGCAGTTCATTTCGCGGAGGGTGGAAAAATGGTTTTCCAATCATCCTTCATGCTGATGACGATCCAGCCCTTCTTCTTCGCCTCAGCCATGAGCGCATCGCTGAACGTTCCGATCTTCGAATCGGCGCCGTAGGCGTACTCGCGCTTGGCATCGTCGTGATGGACAAGCATCATCAGTCTCGCGCCATCGCCCGCCCCCGTGTATTCGAGCATTTGCTGGTCGCCGGTTGAGTTCCCGAACGCACCTTGCGGGCGACGGCCGATAACCATGTTAATGCAGCACCTCAGGCAGCTTGATCAGCTCCGGTCTGCCATTCTTATCGTACTGATATTTTACTTTGCCCATGCTGCCAACCACTTGTTCGGGCGGCACGCCGTAAACGCGCTCGGCAAAAGCACGCACAAACTCCTGTCCGCCGCCGGTCACGATGTAGGTCTTGAACCCGTTAGCCCGCAGGTATTGCATCAATTCGATCATGGGTTGATAAACGCACTCGGTATAAGGCCGTTTGAAGCGCGGATGCTTCGCTTCGGCTAGCCACTTCTTAACGATTTCCTGGAACTGTTGAACCGACATCCCGCTGTGGGTAACAGCGACAACCTTTTCGAAATCCTGGATACTGAATCTCTCCATCGCCTCGCGATCGTGCGCCAGGATCGACTTAAACGGCTCGACTTCGCGCCACTCCGGATGTTGCGGCGCCAATGCAATGACTTGGTCGATGGCGAAGGTTACTTGTGTGTAGATCGGTTGCTCAACCCAGAGGGTGCCGTCGTTGTCGAACGTTGCGATTCGCTCGTTCAACTGGACAAAATCCGGCGAACCTTGCTTTGTTACGCGCTCGACAAAATCGATGATCGCTTTCTTTGGTGCCGTTTCATTCCACGATGGCAAGGGATCTTGCGCGCAAACAATGGAGGCAACGCAGAACGCTACTGCTGCCGCGAGCGTGATGAATTTCGCTTTCATTAGTGCTCTTGGCCGTCACGAAACGAACAACAAACGCGTTTTCATGGTTTCGATTGGGTTTTGGATGGTGCTGGTTAGATGAGTAAAAGAGAATTCAATCTGTCTTTGGCGGCGTACAGCGACTGCTGTTCATGGTAATCTCTTCCGGGCCATGCGGCGTGGAGCATTCCGCGGTCGCAAAGCCCTGATATCAGGAAAGCTAGCAGTACGGCAAGAAAAAAATGGACCGCGGCCCAAACGACTGTCAATCAACCGAAACCGTTTCCTTCTGATCGTTGGCCGGTGTTTTACGCAGCGGAAACAGAGATGATTTCTTTCACTGTCGGGTTCACCTTTCCACGGCCGCGTGGCTCATACCGTTTGCAACATTGTTGACGGCGACGCCCTAATGGGCGGTAAAGATCGCGACGGCCTCAGCGAGAGCGAAGTTTGTTAATGTTCCAAGGCAGCCACCTAAATTTTCTACTTCCCAACCACTATCCCAAAAAAATATAGGATTAGCTTTCGTCGATCGCGCGTAGGGACTTTGGTCCAATGGAAGTCGTCGGAGAGAAACGTTATTCTGAAGCCATAAATCAAAAGAGACACGCTATGAATACTGTTAAAAAAATCGGGATTTTGCTGCTTGTCCTCGTAGTTATAACGGGATTCACACGGGCGGCTGGTAAGGAACACAAGCCAGACGCGATCTTGCAGCTAAGCGGAGGATCCATCGCAGCGGGGATCGGCTTTAGCTGGGGGTCAGGGACGCTTACCTACAAGGGGAAAGACTATCCCGTCTCCGTAAACGGACTCTCCTTAGGCAAGGTCGGAATTACCGGGGGTTCCGCTTCGGGCGAAGTTTACCATCTCAAGAAGCTTGAAGATTTCAACGGTCATTACAACGCGGGTGGCGCGGGTATGACGATTACAGGCGGGCGGAATGCCATGGCAATAAAAAATCAAAATGGCGTGAAAGTTCTTCTTGCCTCCACCACCCGGGGCGTTGACCTCACCCTTGCAGGTGGCGGTGGTTGACATGCAACTCAAGAGATAACGGAATTGCTTAATAAATAAATCTGCGTGGCTGTAATTGATGGCAAAGCTATCCTGATCCGCTGTTGCAGTTGAAATCGCAGCCCCCCCGCGTAATCAACTACCATGTCCTGCTAGTTAGCAAACCAGCTCCTATAGGGTGACTGGTTGCAAAAGCTGGAACTGCATCTTGGTTCCAGGCGTAACAGTCAATGTGCCGGCAGTATGTCCGTACCGCGCTTGGCGCGCTGTCCTTACCGGGCTGCTCGGTTCAACGCTGTTGGTCTTTACCGCGACATTGCGTCCGTTGACCGAAACGGACGTTAACTCCACAGTCAGCGGCTCATTCTTGCGCGGATTATAACGAGACGACTTGATCTTTC
>WNGD01006323.1_pt1 | contig 11342 bp, 12 predicted proteins | sample 5400671 | NCBI WGS metagenome assembly WNGD01 (sample SAMN13153369, study PRJNA577476) | soil metagenome | isolation source: 40 cm soil or saprolite under grassland replicate 2 | place: USA:California | collected 2016-06-15
TGGCCCTGGCCGTCAAGATCTGGCCGCAGCTCGACCTCGTGGGGGTGGGATCACGGGCCCCCGAGTTCCGCGCCGTCAACCTGCGCAGCGGGCGCCCGGCCTCGCTCGCCGACTACCGTGGCAAGGTCGTGCTGCTCAACGTCTGGGCCACCTGGTGCCAGCCGTGCCGCATCGAGATGCCGTCCATGGAGCGGCTGCATCGCAGGCTCGCCGGGAACGACTTCGCCGTCGTGGCGGTCAGCGTCGACGAGGCCGACAGCGCCGCCGTGTTGCAGTTCACGCGGGAGCTCGGGCTCAGCTTCGACATCCTGCACGACCGCACCGGCGCCATCCAGCGACTCTACCAGACCACGGGGGTGCCGGAGAGCTTCGTGATCGAGCGGGACGGCATCATCGTCAAGAAGGTCATCGGCCCGGCGGAGTGGGACGGGCCGGTGAACGAGACCCTGATCCGGAAGCTCATCGATGCGCGGTAGCCTGGGGCTCCTGATCGCGCGCAACTGGCCGATCAAGCTCGCGGCGGTGTTCTTCGCGATCATGCTCTACATCGCCGTGGCCGCGCAGCAGCCGCTCACGCAGACCTTCTCCCTCCAGCTCGCGGTCGCCGTGCCGCCGGGCCGCTCCCTGCGAGAGCAGCCGCCGGGCGTGACCGTGGTGATCGCCGGCAAGGGGAGCGAGATCATCAAGCTGCGCTCGTTCCCCCGCGTCGTGCGCAAGACGATCCCCGACACCTTCTCCGCCTCGGTGTGGCGCGTTCACCTCCAGCCCTCCGACGTGGAGCTCCCCAAGGGCACGGACGTGCAGGTCGCCGAGATCACGCCGCGGGACATCGACGTGCTCCTCGACTCGGTCGCCCGGAAGGACGTGAAAGTCGTCCCGCTCGTCCGCGTCGAAGCGGAGTCGGGCTACGTGCTGCGCGGGCTGTCCCTCGTGCCGAGCGTGGCGCACCTCGTGGGACCCGAGCAGAGCCTCGCCGGGCTCGACTCGGTCTCGACCGTGCCGGTGTCGATCTCGGGCGTCGGCGGACCGTTCTTCCGCACCGTCCCGATCGACACGTCGGCGCTGGGGGTGGTGCGCATCTCGCCGCGGGAGGTCCGGATCGCGGGCGAGGTCACGGCCATCGTCGAGCGCTCGATCGACGAGGTGCCGATCGCCGCTGCGGCATCCGGGTTCGCGGGGTTCCAGCTCGCCCAGGAGCGCGTGTCGGTGTCGGTGCGCGGTCCCGAATCGAAGGTGAACACGCTCACGCGGGACAGCCTGCGGGTCGTGGCGCATCTGGTCGGGACAGGCACGGGCGGGTACGCGCGCCTCACCGTGACCGCGCCGCCGGGGATCGTCGCCCGCGCCAGGCCCGACTCCGTCATCCTCAAGCGCAGGGTCGGCCGTGGCTGAGGTCGTCCTCGGCATCGAGACTTCTTGCGACGAGACCTCGGCGGCAGTGCTCGTGGGCGAGCCCGGCCGCCCGGAGCTCGCGAGCCTCGTCATCCTGTCCCAGGACGTCCACAAGGTGTTCGGCGGCGTTGTGCCCGAGCTCGCGAGCCGCGCGCATCTGGCGGCGCTTCCCGCGGTGGTGGACCGCGCGCTGGCGGAAGCGGGCGTGGGGTGGGGCGCCGTGGAAGCGGTCGCGGTGACCCAGGGGCCGGGGCTCGTGGGCGCGCTGCTCGTGGGCGTCGTGTACGCCAAGGCGCTGGCGTACGCCCGCGACCGTGATCTCATCGGCGTGCACCACATGGAAGGACACCTCTTCGCGCCCGCGGTCGAGGACTCCGAGCTCGCGCCGCCGCTCGTCGCGTTGCTCGTCTCCGGCGGACACACGCTGCTCCTCGACGTGCCGGCATGGGGTCGCTATCGTCTGCTCGGACAGACCCGAGACGACGCCGCCGGCGAAGCGTTCGACAAGATCGCCATGCTGCTCGGACTGGGCTATCCCGGCGGTCCCGCGATCGAGCGGCTGGCCCGGCAGGGCGACCCGGCGCGGTTCACGTTTCCGCGGCCGATGCGGGACGACGGGTTCGATTTCTCGTTCTCGGGGCTCAAGACGGCCGTGCTGCACGTCGCCCGTGCGAGCGAGGACCTCGAGCGCGACCGTCCGCACCTGGCGCGCGCGTTTCAAGACGCCGTGCTCGACGTCCTCGTCGCGAAGCTCGAGCGTGCGGTCCGGCTGACGGGGTATGGCACTGCCGTGCTGGGCGGCGGGGTCGCGTGCAACCGCACCCTGGCTGCGCTCGCCGCGGCGCGCCTCACCGGGCTGGCGCGAGTGGTGGTCGCGAGTCCGCGGCTCAACGCGGACAACGCGGCAATGATCGCGCGCGCCGGCTGGTTTCGCCTCGGGCGCGGTGAGCGCAGCGACTGGACGCTCGACGCCCGCGCCGATCTGCCGCTGCCGGGGTTGGAGCCGGCGGCGCCGCAGGTTCCCGTTCCCCCCAGTCCCCCGGCTCCATAGCCATGAGCGTCTATCCTCTCAAATTCCTGATCCCGCTGCCCCGCGTCGACATCCTCTTCATCCACCTGGGGCCGCTCGAGGTCACGGGGTACGGGCTGATGATGATGGTGGCGTTCCTGATGGCAGGGTGGGCGATTCAGGCGGACTTGCGAAGCCGCCAGGCGAGCGAGGACTACGCCGCCGACATCGTATTCGCCGCCGTGATCGGCGGCATCGTCGGAGCGAAGATCTGGTACGTGCTGCTCACGGGCGAGTGGGACACGTTGTTCCGGCGTGGCGGATTCGTCTGGTACGGAGGGTTCCTGGGAGGCGTCATCGGGGTGCTCCTGAACGGCTGGCGCAAGCGCGTGCCCACGCGGTGGACGATGGAGCTCACCGCCGCACCGCTCGCGCTCGGCTACGCGCTCGGGCGGGTCGGCTGCTTCGTCGTGAACGACGATTACGGAATCCCGTCCTCGCTCCCGTGGGCGATGAAGTTCCCCGAGGGACTGCCGCCCACGACCGTCGAAAACCTGCAGAGGCTCCACGTCACGTTCCCGCCCAACCTGAACCCGGCGGACGTGGTCGCGGTCCACCCCACCCAGATCTACGAGACGGGGCTGATGATGCTCGCCTTCTGGTGGCTCTGGCGGCTGCGGGACCACCACCACGGCATGGGGTGGCGGCTCGGCGTCTACCTGGTGCTCGCCGGCAGCGAGCGGTTCCTGGTCGAGTTCGTGCGCGCCAAGGACGACCGGCTGCTCGGACCGTTTACCGTGGCGCAGGCGGCCAGCGTGCTGCTCGTGCTCGCGGGCCTCTACATCACGCGCCGCCTGCGCGAGCCGGACCGGGACGCGGCAGAGCTGCCCGCGCCGCTCAAGCTCCATACGGCGAAGGGAGTAGCTTCCGCCTCAGGGGAATGACGGTCGCCGGCGATCCTGCCCCACGCCGGCGAACCGGTGCCGCTGCAGCCACACGACCGCCACGATGAGGAGCACGATCAAGAGCAGCTGCAACGCCAGCGACTCGAGCGTCGGGTAAATGCCGAGTACGGGAATCCGGGGCGCCCATTCGATGACGCTCGTCTTCACGAGGCCCGCTTCCTGGAGGTCGGCGACACCCTTCCCCGCGAACACGAACGCCATGTAGTAGAGCATGGCGCCGCTGATCCCGAAGAACGGCCGGAGCGGCACCTTGAGGCCGAAGCGGTAGATCCCCAGGTAGACCAGCGCCAGGGCCACGGCGCCGACCAGCAGACCGCCCACCACCGCTGCCGTCCCCGACCCCCCCGCTCCGGGCGAGCTTCCCGACGTGAGGAGCGCCTTGTAGAAGAGGATGGTCTCGAAGCCCTCCCGATACACCGCCAGGAACGCCACCGACGACAGGGCGAAACCCGACCTGGTTTGGAGCGCCTCCTGCATTCGGCCCTTCACGAACGCGTTCCACTTGGCCACTTCGATCTTGGTGAGCAGCCAGTAGCTCACGTAAAACAGCACGGCGGTGGCGAGCAGCAGCGTGACGCCCTCGAACGCCTCCCGTTGGCCCGGCGTGAGCTCGAACAGCGCCTCGATGAGCACGGCCGTGACGGCGCTCGCCGCGACCGCCGCCCAGGCGCCCTGTGCCACGTGGCGGCGCCGCTCGGTCGCACCCGCCTTCGCGAGGAACGTCATGAGCGCGGCGACGATGAGGATCGCTTCGAACCCCTCACGCAGCAGCAGCACGAAGGATTGCATGAACAGGTTCGTGGACGAACCCCTGTCCGCCACCAGGCGCTCCGCCCGCTCGAGCCCGGAGAGCAGCCGCGCGTGGATCGCCTCGAGCTCCTCGCCGCTCGCCCCCGCCGCCGCGCGGGTGCGCAGGGCGGCGAAAGCATCCTCGAGCTCGCCCGCGAGCGCGGCGTTTCGAGCGCGGACGTCCGTCTCCACCTCCTCGAAGGTGAGATAGGCGTCGAAGGCCACTTTGTCGGAGCGGAGCGCAACCGCGGAATCGAGCTGGCGCCGCACGGTCGAAAACGTGGCGGCGGCGGGCGAGGCCCGGTATTGCTGCCGCTCGGCGGTCGGCAGCACCCGCAGGAACGCCACGATCCGGTCCGCCGCATCCGGATCGAGTGCGCGGGCGAACCCGGGCATCGGCGTGCCGGGACGGCCGCGCAGGATCAGCTGCTGGAGCTCCTGATCGGTGAACCGCCCCTGCACCGCCAGGTCCCGCAGGGCCGGCGGGCGGACCGAAAGCGACGCCGCGAGCAGCCCGTCGCCTGCGCCCACGACACCGTGACACGCGGCGCACTCGACCGCGTACAGCCCCTCACCCTCGCGCACCGCGCGGTCGTTCGCGCGGAACGTCGCGATGTAGGTCGCGACCGCCCAACGATCCGCGGGCGTCAGCGTCTCATCGAACTGGGGCATCGCCGTCCCCGCGACGCCGATTGTCACCTTCCGGTATACGTCCACCGGCGAAACGGTGCTCATCGCCGAGCGGTCGGCGAGGTTCGCCGGCGGCGGTCCCTTGAGGCCCTTCGCCTTGGGACCATCACCCAGGCCTGCGGGACCGTGGCACTGGAGGCACTGCTCACGGTAGGCCGCGGCGCCGCGCGCCAGCGGAGGCGGCCGCACGGGGAAGGGGTCGAGCGCACCACCCGCGGCCGCGGCGATGCGACCGACGAGGGCTTCGGCCCGCAACGAAACCGAATCGGGAGGCGCGGCACGGTCGATCATTGCTCGGAGCCCTGCGAGCTCGGCGTCGGCGACTGCCTGCACCGCGACCGGCAGGTACGGAACATCGAGCCGGGCCTGGTCCAGGAACTGCCGCGCTTCGTCAACCTCGGCCGGCGCCGTGACGCGGACCGCCCTACCCATCCCCGTCTGCGGCGCGACGCCTGCGGCGTATTCCTTCCCGGCCAAAGACGTTGCGGCGACGATGCGCCGCGCGACGGAAAGAGAGTCCCCCTGCCCCACGGCACGGACCGCGAGGCAGGCGCTCAAGAGCAAGTCGAGAAAGAGGCTACGGTAGATGAGAACGGTTCTGATCCAGGGGCCCAAATACTAGAGTAAATTTGTCGGGAATTCAATGCCCTGAAGTACTCACGCGCTTTCCAACACCGCCACCGCGACCGCCGCCTCGTGGGTGTGGGACAGAGACAAGAGCACCCGCTGCACGCCGAGCTCGTGAGCCCGCGCGGCGGCAGCCCCGGTGAGATTCACGTCCGGGCGGCCGTCGGCCGTCCGCGTGACCTCGATCTCGCGCCAGCCGATGCCGCGCGCCGCCGCGCTCCCCTGAAGCGCCTTGTACACGGCTTCCTTGGCGGCGAGGCGTACGGCAACGTGGGTGGCGGGATCCGGCCGGCTCTCGCAATACTGGCGCTCGGCGAGCGTGAGCAGCCGCGCGAACACGCGTGACCCCTTGTCCCGAATGATCCCGCTCACCCGGGCGACCTCCACCAGATCGACGCCGACGCCGATCGCGGACACGGCGGCGCTCTCTAGAAGCCCAGCAAGGCGGCGAGCCAGGGGGGCGCGGGGAGGTAACCACCGAGGACGAATCCCAACCAGAGCAGCGCCGCCGCGACGGGCGCCCAGAGGGCCAACACCGGCCAGAGTCCCGGTCGCCAGCGCTCGATGGCCTCGATCTCCGGAGCCCAACGCCGCTCTTCCTCCGCCACCCCGGCTTCGAGTGCGAGCCAAGCCGCCTCGAGCCGCCGCGCCGCGGTGCGCACAGCGTCCTGCCACTCGGCGTGCACGCCCTTGTCGAGCACGCTCGCCTCCCGCACCCGGCCAGCAGCGGCGTCGAGGGCGTCGAGCGCGCCGACTAGGTGCTCACCGCCCGACGCCAGTCGGGCGGCGACGGCCCGCTTCTCCGAGGCCGAGAGCAGCCCGCGCCGCCACCGGCGGCGCGGCATCCGTACCCGGCGAGCGGCGCGCTCCATCCGGGTGTCGAGCGCGGCGGTCACGCGCTGGGCGGCGCGCCCGACGGCGTGCTCCCACGCCGCGAGCCACGCCCGGCGGCCTACCGCTTCGAGCACCCGTTCGCGATCCTCACGCACCGCCGCGGCGCGGGCCTCTCCGCCGAGCTCGATGACCCGCGTCGCGAGCTCCTCCCGGACGTCGTCGATTGGCACCCAGGGCTCCGCCAGGCGGCGCGGCACGAGCAGGCGGCCGAGCGACGGCGCCAGCTCGGGCACGCGCAGGGGCATCAGGATCTTGAGGGGCGCGGTCATGTCACAGGCGGTATGACGTGCGCCCTGACACCGAGCTCATCAATCCGACGGAACCGCTCAAGCGAAAATGGCGTCGAGCACCGCCGCCGTGTCGGCGAGCGTTTCGAACACGTATGGCGCGCCGGCGGCGCGCAGGGCAGCTGCGTCGTAGAATCCGGTGGCGACGGCCAGGGCGCGCGCCCCGACCTGGCGACCGCACGCCACGTCCTCCGGCGTGTCGCCCACCACGACGACTTCCTGCCCGGCAAAGGTGTCCCCGGTGAGCGCCGCCGCCCGGGTCGCCGCGACCAGGGGGAGGTCGGAGCGGCGGTGCGAGTCCGACCCGAACGCTCCGACGCGGAAGCGCGCCGGGTCGAGCCCCGCCGACCGCAGCTTGAGCGCCGCCCCGGGCGCGAGGTTTCCCGTGAGCAGGCCCACCAGTGCCCGGCCGTCCCTCTCCGCCTCCGCTAGCGCGTCGAGCAGCTCGACGATCCCCACCATGAGCTTGGTGGACTGCGTGGGCTTCGCAAGCTCCCCACTCAGCAGGGCGACATAGCGCCGGCACACGGCCTGGATACGGGCCTCGTCGCTCGCGTCCGGATGCCCCGCGAGCGCGAGCAGCTCTCGCACGATCTGGGGGTCCGTCTTCCCGTCGAACCGATAGCGCTCGATCGGCCCCGCCGTCCCGACCTCGTCCAGCAGGGCGCGATGAATCGCGCGCCGGCCGGCGCCGTCCGTCCACAGCAGCGTGCCGTCGATGTCGAAGAGGACGAGCTTCATCGGATGAAAGATAACGCGGGTCCTCACCCCCCAACCCCTGGCCCCCTCTCCGTACCGGAGAGGGGGAACGACCACGGCCGTTTGCTAACTCACTCGCCGCACCGCCACGAGACCGTCCCGTAGCCGCTTCGCCTCCGCGCTGTTCGCAAACAGGTCGTCCGAGCCGACACCGCCACGCGCCAGCGCCGCGTGCACGATCCGGCCGGCTCCCGCCCACAACGCCACGTGTGTCACGCGCGGCCCGTCCGCGAAGAACAGCAGGTCCCCCGCCTGGTAGCCCAAGCCGCTCGGGTCGATCTCGACCCTGCATCCCGTGACGGATTGGAGGTCGCTATCGCGCGGCAGCGGGACCCCGCGCGCGGCGTATGTCGCCTGCGCGAGACCCGAGCAATCGACCCCCCACTCGGTCCGCCCGCCCCAGAGATACGGTGCGCCGGAGAGCCAGCGGAGCGCCCAATCGGGTGCGGCAACGAGCCGCGCCTCGGCGCGCACCTCCGCCTCGCTCCGCATGATCCCCGCCGCCACGTCCCACACCCGCCCGTCCGCCGTCTCCACACGACCGTCCACTCGAAGCGCGGCGCGCGCCCCGACCGGGAGCCGGAGGCGTCCGTTCTCCGAGCGCAACTCGGCGCCGAGCGAGCGGGCCGCAGCGCGCTTCCCCCAATCGTCCGCCCAGGCGGCCGAGCCGGCCGTTACGTAGCCCGCGTGAGTCCAGGCGTGATACCCGTCCGATGTCCGCACCCGGAGCCACGCGCCGCGCCGCTCGAGCACGCGGAGGGTCTCCCCGTGGAGCGCCTCCGTCACGCGGTCCGCGCTGATGCGCGGCTCGCGCAAGAGGGGCGCGATCGCCGCAGTCACCAGCGCCTCCGCGCCGTCGCCGACCGAGCCGTCGGGGAGCAAGCGGATGTCGGCCGCGACACCGGCGCCCGCAGCGAGGCCTCGCAGCGCCGTGAGCGCCTCACGGTTCGTCGTGCACCCCGCCAGCCCTGCCGACGTCACCGTCACGTCGAACACGCCGAGCCGCGAGTCGGGCACCCATTGGCGGGCGACGTCGGCGACGTCGCGCCCCAGCTGCTCCGGTACCAGGGTCACGCCCCGGACATCATGAGGCACCGTCCGCCAATCCGGGAATGTCGCCCACGCCGCGCGCGAGGCGGACCGCGCGCTCCACGGCTTGCGGCACCGCCCGCGCCGCCAGCGCCTCGACCTGGAGCGGCGTCGCGGCCGCGACGGCGGCGGTGCTGGCCGCGAATACGACGTCGCCGTCGAACAGCGTGCCGTAGGGAACGATGCGGCGCGCCAGCGCGTCCCCCGCCGCGTGCGCGAGCGCCTCGAGCGCCACGCGGTCGAGGGCGGCGTTGGTGGCCACCACGGCGAGCGTCGTGCTCCGGCCTGCCCCGAACGGCGCGCCCCCTCGGGCGAGGTATTCGAGGGCGTCCACGAACCTGCCGGTGGCGTCGCGCGCCCCGGCGAGGATCGCCCCCCCGGCGTCCACGACGTTGCCCACCGCGTTGAGGACGACCAACGCGCCCACCACCACGTCGCCCGCCGCCTCCGCCCACGTCCCAACCCCCCCTTTCATGGCGCCCCGCGGCCCGAGCGCCTTGCCCACGGTGGCCCCGGTCCCCGCGCCGACCGATCCCTCGGCGATCGCGCTCGAAGCCGCGGCGCAGGCGCGGTAGGCATCGTCCGCGGTCGGCCAGCGATCCGCCTTGGCCCCCGGTGCGAGATCGAAATCGAAGATCACAGCGGTCGGTACGATCGGCACGACGCCCGCCGCGCCGACGGGGAAGCCACGGCCCCGCTCGCGCAGCCAGCGCATCACGCCGTCCGCCGCGCCCAGCCCGTAAGCCGAGCCGCCGGTGAGCAAGATGGCGTCGATGTGCCCGACGAGGTGGCGCGGATCGAGGGCATCGAGCTCGCGCGTTCCGGTCGCGCGTCCCCGGAGCGCGCGGGCGGCGCGCATGCCGCCTTCCGGTGCGAGCACGACCGTGCACCCGGTCGCCCTGCCAAGGTCGGTCCAGTGTCCCACGGTGAGACCACGGACGGCGGCGAGATTCGACGCAATGGGAGGGGGAGCCATTGGGTGCGCGAAGATAGCGCGGCTTGCTCCGATTGTGGAGGGCGCGTACGTTAGCGCGTGGCCACGCACGACGCGCCATCCACGCCCACCACGGTCCTCGTCGTCGACGACGAGGAAGGCATCCGCCAGGCTCTCGACCGCTTCCTCACCCGTCTCGGGTATCGCGTGCTTCAGGCCGCAAGCGGCGCGGAGGCGCTCGAGCGCCAGCAGGACGGACATCCGCAGGCGATGCTGTCCGATATCCGGATGCCGAACATGACGGGCGTCGAGCTCGTCCCCAAGGCACTGGCCCTCGACTCAGACATCGCCATCATCATGCTCACAGCCATCGACGAGCCCCGCACCGCGATCGAGTGCATGAAGCTCGGCGCCCAGGATTACCTCATCAAGCCCGTGGACCTGGATGAGCTGGAGCTGTCCCTGGAGGCCGCGCTGCGCCTGCGTCAGCTGGAGATCGACCGGCGCGAGCTCGAGCAGTGGCTCGCGCACCAGGTCGCCGAGCGCACGCGCGACCTGGAGGAGCGCACCTCGCTCGCCGCGGAGATCGCGCTCGACGCGATCGCGGCCGCCGGCGAGGAGTGGGCCGACCGGGAGGAGGCGATCCAGAAGCTCGCGAAGGAGCTCCGCACCGCACCCCAGGACCTGGTCCAGGAGGTCGAGAAGCGGCGACGCTTACGCTAATCCCGAATCCCCGTGATCCCCGGCGACGCGCAGCCTACGCCCGCCTCGCCGCTTGCGCCTTGGCCTCACACGCCTTGCAGCGCTCGATCCCCCGGAACGAACAGATCAGGCAGATGAACGTCCCGCACTCAACGCAGGGATATCCTTCCGAAGCCCGCTCCTCGTTGCCGCAGTAGCGGCAAACCATCCCGTCGTGCTCTTGCAGCGCCGGTTTCTCCGTCATTGTCCACCTCAGAGGTCGAGCCCGTAAGCCTTAATCTTATCTCCGCCGCGCGGTAGGGCCACTCCTGCAAGATAGCGGCTCTCAAGCAAACGATCCGGCACCACGCCTGTTCGTGAACGGTAGGGACCGCAGCACACAAGATCAGTTTCGGAATTCGAATCGGAGTTGATCCGCCGAAGATGAAAGTCTTTGAATCAACCTTAAGAGTACCCTTGCGTTTTCCGCTTAAGAGCTTTTAAGGTGGCGTACAAAGACCAGCGCCAAGAAATCGGTATAGTGGGCTGATCAGGGTCCCCGGTTTTGACGACCGCACGGCCTCTCGCTCCATCTCGGAGTTGGGAGGTCGTGTTGTTTTCAGGGAGGACGTAGATCAGTGAGCAACGGAGGGTTTCCCGTGATGTTCCGGTGCCGGCGAGACATCTGGTTCAAGTGGAAGACCCTCGCCAAGGCCAATGGGTGCTCTGTCGAAAAGGCCACAGAGATACTCATCGCCGAGAAGCTCCGGGAGTTCGGAATCGAAACGAACAACTTACCCGGTGACCACCAAGAACCCACGAGACCGATGGGTAACTCACAGCCTTCCTTCAAGGGAACTGCCCGAGTTGCGGAAGAGGGTGCAGTGTGATGGAACACACAACTTCGATGGGAAAACTCCACGGTTCTCGCCCATCTCGTGAGAACCGTGGTGTTGTGTTTTCAGGCGAGAGTGAAAGCCTAATGAAGATCTGGGGTTGCGCCGTGAGAACCGTGTACGTTCTGAATACTCGTAGAGTACGATTTCAAGTAATACCGGGTGATATCGATAGTACTCTACTACTCTCAAGATCTTCTTCTCAAAAACTACTCAACTCGAACGTTCAGAACTTCCACGGTTCTCACTCAGAGTGGAGGAGGCCCCGGTGTCCATGAAGGGTCGGCACCATACCCTCGAATCTCGAGAGAAGACTCGCCGTTCGTTGAG
>WNGD01027882.1_pt1 | contig 11341 bp, 11 predicted proteins | sample 5400671 | NCBI WGS metagenome assembly WNGD01 (sample SAMN13153369, study PRJNA577476) | soil metagenome | isolation source: 40 cm soil or saprolite under grassland replicate 2 | place: USA:California | collected 2016-06-15
GCGTGTAAACGGATTCGCGCGCGACAGTATTACTCGTTGCGCAATCAGATTTTCACTGCCGCGCTGTCAATTCCGGCGAACATTGCAGAGGGACGTAGAAAAACAACTGAAAAGGAATTCGTCCGATTTCTACGCATTTCTCTGAGTTCCGCCTCCGAGCTGGAGTCTCACCTGATCTTTGCGCACGATGCAGACATCATTTCTGAAAGCGAGTTCGTCTCGCTTGTCACTGAAACAATCCGCGTCCGGAAGATGCTTTACGCGCTAATCAAGCGTGTCTCGAGCCCGAAGCCCACAGCCGCTCCGCCCAAAGCCCCTAGCCGGTAGTCGTAAGTGGCCGTTAAAAGAAAGCCCCGCCAGGAATGGCCGGGCTTTCTGTGTGCGCCGGAGGCGCACGCGCCCAGTAGGTGAGGAGTTACCGCTTTGGCGGATTTACCTTGACCGTCGGAACCTTGATCTGGGCCGTGTCCTTCTTCACCTGGACCTTCGGCACCGTAACCTTCGCGGTGTCGGTTCCAAGGTCCACCGTCGGAGTGTGGATAGTGTCCGTCTGCGTTCCAACGACCGGCTTCTCAACCTGGTACTCTCCCTCTCCCGTCTTCTTGCAAGCCGAGATCGAGACAACGGCCAGCACGGCCGCAACTGCTGCGAACTTGCGCACGAGACGCCCTCCCCCTCCAAAAAGTGTGTTCGCCGGAAGACCCGGCAACATCGCCAATGATACTCAATCCTCGAACGCCTCGCGCTGCATCTTCCGCACGCGGCGAAGCTCGTACACCTGTGCTACCTCGCCGCCAATGATGAAGATGAAAGAGGCGTAGTAGACCCAGATGACTACGATTACCAGTGCAGCGACCGTGCCGCTGTAGAAGGAACCGGGGTTGAAGGAGCGCACGTAAGCTGAAAACGCACGTTTTGCCACCTCGAGCAAAACGCTCGTGAACAGCGACGCGATCAGCGCCTGCTTCCAGCGAATTTTTCGGTGCGGCAGAAACTTGTACAAACAAAAAAACATCGTTGCGATGAAAGAGAACGCCAGCAATTGACCAAGGTTGTACTCGAGCTGACCCATTAGCTCCTTCCGCAGGCCAAGGTCCGCCAGAACCAGAACTCCACGCGTCGTTGCAATCGCCAGATACGCGCTGAGAGAGGTGTACGCCACCAGCAACAGGCTCGAGACTAGGGTCATCTCGATGTCGAAGATTTTGCCGGCGATTATTCCGCGATCCGTATCGATATCGAAAATCGCGGCGAGCACTGTCCGGAGAGACCCGAACAGGCGCGTCGAAAACCAGATGAAGCCGATGGCGCTGTAGATGCCGAGCGCGCCGGTTCGCTTGATGACTTCATTCAGAATGTTTGCCGCCGGGCCGGAGTCTCCGGGTGGATGCGGCGGAAGAAATTTGTCGACGATCTGCAGCACTTCCGCCGAGGTTGTATCCGGCGACTGATTCAGCAGGTAGACGAGGCCGGTCGCCAGCAGCAGGAAAAAGGGCACGGCGGCGAGCAGAATGTTGAACGCAATTCCGCCCGCCAGAAAAAAAACATTGTCTTCGCCGCTGTTGTCCCAGACTCGCTTCGCATAGTCGCGGAGGAGCCACCCAAGCCGGGCCGCGAGCCCGCGCTGAGGCACTAGCTGTCTTTGTAGGCCGCTTTGCTCTCGGCGATGCGCTGCTCCAGCTCGCCGCGCGCTTCACGCGCCGCAGCCCGCCCTGCATGGAACGCGTTCGACACCCGCCGCCTCTTGTCGTCGACCGCGTCCAGTGTCGCGTCGATGCGCTCTTCAACGCTGGCACGTACTTCCTTGAACTTGTCGGCGACCGTCCCACTCACATCTCCGACAAAATCCTGGGCCGCATCCTGAGCCCGGCGGGCGCTTCGCGCGATGCCCCGGCGGGTCTCCTCGCCACTCTGCGGCGCGAATAGAAGCGCTGCACCCGCGCCCAGTGCGAGACCAATGAGGAAGGGGCCGATTCCTGTCTCGCGCCTTTCGACGATGACGTAAGGCCCGACGTCGTAGGGCTCGTCGTCCTCGTCGTCCTCGTCGTACCAGTCATTCTCGTCCATTCGCGTCCTCCACCTCATTAGCGCTTCCTTGCCTTTGCCTTTGGCGGGGTCGCCGAAGCCTTCGCGGGAGACTTCGCTTTACCCCCCGGTGATGCTGACTCCGCATTTCTGGAAACAGTCTGCGCGCCATTCGCCGTGCTTCCAGTCGCTTGGCCTGCGCCGGCTGTTCCGTTGAGCAGCGATGCAATCTCCGCGCGAACATCGGCAGGTGTCATTCCAACGATCGTCGCGGTGCGCGTGTAGTCGCCGTTGGTCGACGCAAAGGCGCGAAGCACGAGCTGTCGGCGCGTGTCGGCCAATGTCGCGCCCGGCGGCACAGTGATGGGCATCGGGATATCGCTACCCCGACGCAGATGCCGCGGCATGATGTCAGCCGCTTTGATTTTGTCGCTGCGGCTCATGATGACGGCCCTTTCCACTGCGTTCTTCAGCTCGCGGACATTTCCCGGCCAATTGTAGGACAGAATCCACTCCCACGCCGGGTCGTCAAACCCCGACATTGGCTTGCTGTTCTGCTCGGCAAAGCGCGCAAGAAACTCGTTGGCGAGCAACTTGATGTCGCCGATACGCTCGCGCAGTGGCGGCAGAAAGAGCTCGACCACGGCCAGGCGATAGTAGAGATCCTCACGGAGGTCGTTCTCTGAGAGCGCTTTCTGTACGTCGCGATTGGTGGCTGCGACGATTCGGATATCGACGTCGATCTCCTTCTTGCCGCCAAGACGCCTGACGGTTCTGGACTCGAGGGCGCGCAGGAGCTTCACCTGGATGTCGGACGGCATCTCGGCGATTTCGTCGAGGAAGATCGTGCCCCCGTCCGCCATCTCGAACGCGCCCGGTTTCTCGTTGACCGAGCCGGTGAAGGCACCCTTCTCGTGACCGAACAGCTCGTTTTCGAGAATGTCCTTCGGCAACGCAGCGCAGTTGAGGGCGAAAAACGGCCCCTTCGCCCGGTCGCTTTTGGCGTGGATGGCTCGCGCTACCAGCTCCTTACCCGTGCCAGATTCGCCGAAGATCAGGACGCTTGCGGTTGAGGGAGCAACCGCCTCAATGATCTGGTAGACCGCGCGCATTTCCTCCGACTGACCGGTAAGCTCGCCGTAATGAGTCAACCCCTCGAGCTTCGATGACAGCTCGCGATTCTTCTGCTGCACATTGAATTTGTCGAGCGCTTTGGGAATGAGCGCCTTCAATCGATTCAGCTTGTCGGCCGTGAGCGGCTTCTCTACGTAGTCGTAGGCGCCTTCACGCATCGCCTGTACTGCGGAGTCGACAGTCGCCTGGCCAGTGACGATGATGCATTCGGTCGGGATGGCGCGGTGCTGCAGCTCTTTCAGCAGCGCCAGCCCGTCCACCTTCGGCATCTTGAGATCGGCGAGCACTACGCCGAAGGCCTCGGCCCCGAGCTGATCGAGCGCTTTCTGACCATCGACAGCGACCGCCACCTCATATCCCTCATCGCGCAGTATCGCACTCAACCCTTCGGTGATCGAACGGTCGTCGTCAGCGATGAGTACCTTGGCGTGCTTAGCGTCAGCCTTTGGAATCGGATTTTCCTTCGGATAAGATGGTTAATATAACTCTCTGATCGTCCTGCTCGACCCCGACACCAATACGACTCGTCAACCGTTCGATGTCGGACACAAGGGTGGACGCCGCGTCGCCGTAAATCATTAGCTCTATTCGACTTCCTGCGCCATGGTGGCCTGGCGATTTGAGGGTGCCGGCTGCCTGGGCGGTCAGCACCGAATTGACGAGGGCGAGCAGTCCATCGGTAAGCGCGCTCACCTCACCAACCTGAATCATTGCGTGTTCAGCGAACGACGCGAGGTCGCGTGACGACGCGTCGCCGCTCGACCTGCTCCGTACCACCTCCACATTTACCGCGACGCCGTTCAAAGCGTTCCGGATCTCGTGTCCGGCCCGCCGGATCATCTCACGAATTGCCTGCGGCGCCTCCCCTGCTCGGCGACGAGCGTCAGTCACTCAGATCCGCGTCATCAGGCGCTGCTTCCACCACGGCGAGATCAGGATGCGGCTGCGCCTTGTGCTGCTCGACCGGTCGAACGAATCGATCAACGACGTCACGCGTGTTGGTCACCGCCAGCTGGGTGAAGAGAAAGCTGAACTTCTCTTCGTACGCCCTGGCAAGGCGATTCTTCACATCTGCCGGTAGATCCCAACACCTCTTCTTGAACGGTCCGAGCGCCTTCTTTCGGGTCTTGTAGAAGAACTGCTCGTCGGTATCCGTCGGCTTGCGCTCATCCTTCGCGTTCTGCCTGAGCCACTCGTAAATCTCGTTGCGGAGCGCTTCCGGAATGTTGTCGTACAACATCGTCTGGAAATTCGTGGCGAGGTGGATCTCGCAGGTCTCGGTGCGCGGGAAATTGTGAAATGCGTTGTCGGGAAGCGTGGATGCACCGTGCTGGACGGCGCCGGCCAGCCCGTACTTCTCGCGCGCGACCTTTGACAGGCGCGCCAGCGTATCGAAATCGATCTTGACGTCGGCAATGCTTCCGTCGGCGAGTACTACTCCGCCGTGCGTCGTCCCCGATTGCACGCTGATTTTGGACAGGCCCTCGGTACGAGGCGAGCGTTTCGCCAGAGTTTCGTTGAAGCCGTCCATGTACGTCACCAATTCTTCGACGGTCGAATTCTGGGTGCCTACTTCCCCGATCTCGCCACCGATTGAGATAGTCACGTGCTTAACGCCGTTTACCTCGGTAACTGGATCGACGGCAAACTTCTTGGCGTTGACCTGGAAGTGATCGCCTTGAATGAACACGGGGCCGCGAAAGCCTTCGCGCAAAGCTGCAGCAAGCATCACCGCCACGTACTCGGCGGGCCGCTGGTCGGTGTATGCGATCTCCGAGCGCGCGATTTCCAGTATCAGTGCGCCAACCTTGAGCTTGATCGCCGAGCGAAAAAGTGCGCGTCCGGTGTCGTACGCCATCCCGCGAATGTTCATGGCGGGAACCGTGAAGCCGCCCGTTTCGCCGCGGCCGCGCGCGAGATAGAGATCGTGGATGGACGACGCCTGGACGCCTACGGCCTGGCCAATCTCCCAGATTAGCCAGCGCGCATCGTCCCGGTCGTCGGGCTCACCAAATACCGCGGTGTACGCGAGCTTGTCCATCGCCGGAGACGCGATGGCCGACTCGTCGTGAACGGTGAGGCGTCCGTCGAGGACGCTAACTGCTTTATTGAATGGATTTGCGAACATAAGTGACAAGGTCGTTTGGGTATTGCGCGGTCGCAAGGGCCTGGCTTTCTAGACGCTCCAGCGCGGATCGCTCTTCGGCAGCGTCTCCCATTCCTTGCGGGCAGCGTCCGCGCCGGGACGGCCGAGAAGGGCATAGGCAAACTGTTTCCCGAGCTCGACACCCGGCTGATCAAAGGCATCGATTCCATACAACTGACCCGCGTACGCCGTTGCGATCTCGAGGAACATCATCAGCTCACCGACGTGCGACGCGTCTACCCGGTCGAGATGAATGGTCATGTTTGGCCGCCCGCGCCTGGCAAGCGCGCCGGCAGTCGCCCGCTGTTCGACGTCAATCAGCTCTCCAAGCGTGTGCCCAGCGAGGTAGCCCAGCTCTTTCACGTCCGGGAACCCGCCGGGAATCTTCACATCAGTCCCCTTCACCTTCACAGATACGAAGGTGATGGTCTTGTTGGCGGGACCTTCCATGAAAAGCTGAACCTGCGCGTGCTGGTCAGTCGCACCGAGCGCTGCCAACGGTGTCGAGCCGACGGACGTTCCGTCCGGCCGTGTCTTCCCCAGACTCTCCGCCCATAGTTGAACGACCCAGCCAGCAAAATCGCGCAGTGGGTCCGAGTACGGCATGAAGACGGCGATCGATTTATTCAGCTCAGTGTGCGCCAGCCATTGAAGCATCGCGTAAACGCCTGCCGGGTTCCCGCTGAGATCCGGATTGTCGCAGCGCCTCGCCATTGCGCCCGCGCCCTCGAGAATGGATTTCACATCGATCCCGATGAGCGCAGCCGGCAGCGTTCCCACCGGTGTCAGGACGCTGAATCGCCCTCCGACGTTTGGCGGAATGTCGAGCGCGGGCACATTCAGCCGCTGCGCCAACGGACGCAACGCGCCCTGTTTTGGATCGGTAACGAAGACCAATTGCTTCCGAACGTCGAGCCTCGCTGACACGATTCGATCGTGCACGATGAGAAACTGCGCCATCGTCTCGGCAGTCCCGCCCGATTTCGAGGTAACGATGAAGAGGGTGCGCGCGAGCTGGAGCCGGTCAAGAAGGGCAGCAATCGTCTCGGGATCGACGTTGTCGAGCACGTGCAGTCGCGGAAATCCACTTCGCGCCTTCTCGTCCAGCATGTTCCAGCCGCTGGGCCGCAATGCTGTGCGTAACGCGATCGGGCCGAGTGCGGATCCGCCGATCCCGAGGATGACCACATCGTCGTATTTGCCGCGTGCCGCGGCAGAAAATCGCGTAACCTGCTCCAGCAGGCCTCTATCGTTTGGCAGATCGACGAAGCCAACCGTGCCCGACGCTCGCAGCGAATCGAATCCGCGCTTGGCTTCAGCGAACTGTTTTCCCGCGCCGGCCCCCGTTCTCTGATCGATCCCGCCGGGCGAGATCATCATGTTGGAGTAGTCGAGTCTGAGCCCCATCAGCCGATCTGAATGGTCAGGCCGTCGAATGCAGGAGCGATACCGTGGGGCAGCTCCTTCTCGAGCGCGGCGTGGGCGGTGCGGTGAGTCAGATGCGTGAGCCAGGTCTGCCTTGCGCCGACGCTCTGTGCGGCGCTGACGGCCTCCGGGACACTAAGGTGTGTCGGGTGGGGAGTCCGGAATAACGCATTGAGCACGAGAACATCGACACCGCGAAACGCGCGCACCGCGTCTTCCGGCAGCTCCTTCGCGTCGGTGATGTAGCCAAGGTTGCCGATGCGGTATCCGTACACCGAGACGGGACCGTGCGGCACAGATACAGGAGTGACGTCAACGTCACCGATACTGAAGCTCTTTCCGGCCGGCACCGGGTGCGCGCGTCCTTCCGGCTTGCTGGTTCCCGGAAGCGGCCGGATGGAATCGTCGAAGATGTACGCGAATCGCATGGCCAGCCGTGCCATGGAATCCGGCGGCCCGTACATCTCGATCGGCGCATCCGTCCGATCAGAGAGTGCGCGCACATCGTCTATTCCCTGGACGTGGTCGGCGTGATCGTGCGTGAACAGGATCGCATCGACACTGCTGACGCCGGCGCTGATCAACTGGAGTCGCAGCTCAGGAGGGGTATCGATCAGGATGCGCGTGCCGCCATCAGTCTCTACCAGCGCGCCCACTCGTGTTCGGCGATCCCGTGGATCCGTCGACCTGCACACTTCGCACGTACACCCGATCTGTGGGATGCCAAAGCTTGTTCCTGTTCCCAGGAAAGTGAGCTTCAGACGGTCTCCACCTTGAGCAAATTGGTGGTTCCCGGCATGTCGAAAGGGACGCCGGCAGTGACGATGATGCGGTCTCCGTTCGATGCCAGCTCTCTATTCGCGACAACACTCTTGGTTTGCTCCATCATCTCGTCGTAGTCGGTGCAATGGGGCACGAGCTCGGGCACCACGCCCCAGACGAGTGACAGCTGGCGATACGTCCTGGGCTCGTCGGTGAGCGCGAGAATCGGAACGGGAGGCCGCTTCGAGGACACCACGCGTGCCGAAAATCCGCTCTTGGTGAAGACCGCAATGAGCGGCGCGCCCAACATTCCCACGGCGGCGACGGTTGCAGCCGCGATTGCACCCTCCGTCGTAACCACTCCGTCGGCCTGCTCCGCTCCGGAGAACGGCGCTGCCGGCGGATGCGTCTCAATTTCCTTGATGATGCGCGTCATCGCCTCAACCGCCAGCCGCGGGTACGCGCCCGCTGCCGTTTCCGCTGACAGCATCACGGCATCAGTTCCGTCCATGATTGCATTGGCGACGTCGCTCGCTTCGTCGCGTGTCGGTCGGGGATGCTCGATCATCGATTCGAGCATCTGCGTCGCGGTAATCAGCGGACGCCCGTACTTGTTCGCCAGCCGTATGATTCGCTTTTGCGCGCCGGGAACCGCTTCGAATGGCAGCTCGACGCCGAGGTCGCCCCGCGCGACCATCACAGCGTCGCTGGCTCGGACGATCGCGTCAATGTTGTGCAGCGCGACATCTTTTTCGATTTTCGCGACGACGAGCACCCACTTCGGTATCAGCTTGCGCAGCGACTCGATGTCCTCGGCTCTCCTGACGAAGCTGAGCGCGAGGTAGTCCACCTGCTGCTCGACGGCAAACCCTATGTCGGCGGCGTCCTTTTCCGTAATCGAAGGGGCCGATACCTGGATGCCCGGAAGGTTCAATCCTTTGTGGCTTTTCAGTTCGCCGCCATTGAGAACCCGCGCCTTGACTCGGGCATTTCCCACATCGAGTGCGACGAGCTCGAGCAGTCCGTCATCTATGAGGATCCTGTCGCCGACGCGTACGTCGCTCGCGAGCTGATCGTACGTGACGGGTATCTCGGCATTCCTTGCCTGACTTTCAGGGACGAGCACGAAGTCTTCACCGACCTTGAGCGTGATCGGGTTGTCGAGCTCTCCGATTCTGATGCGTGGACCCTGCAAGTCGCCAAGAATGGCGATCGGTCTTCCGGCTTCGTCAGCCAGGCGTCGAACCGTTGCAATCGTCGCCGCGTGCTGCTCGTGAGTTCCGTGAGAGAAGTTCACGCGAGCGACGTTCATGCCGGCCTCGATCAGCCCGCCAATCGTTTCATCGGTGGCGGTCGAGGGTCCGAGTGTGCAAACGATCTTCGTGCGAGGAGTGTAGATGCCCGTCACTTCCCGCCAGGTGCGAGTGAGCCGACTTTCGCCTCGAGCCCTGCAATCAGCTCGTCGAACGACTTCTGGAAGCTTGCGATTCCGTCGACCAATCAAGTCTTCGACGTACATGACGTCGCGGTATTCGGGATTCTTGGTGCTGGTGCTCGCCCAGAGCGGCCGCTGTACGCGCGCGCCCTGTCGCGCCAACGCTTCCCAGCGCGGTCCAGCAAACTTCTGCCTGAACAATCTGTAGGCGAGCTTCGCGTTGGCGATCGCGGCGCGCCCCTTGAGCATCTTCAGGCGCTCCTTCTCCGCCGGTTCGGCTTTGGCGATCAGCCCGTCGAGTCGTTTGTCGACTTCCGTGTCGACCCTGCTGACGAAGAAGCTGGCGACTGAGGCGAGCCCATCGATCGGCTGTCCTGCCTTGATCCGATCCTCGAGCCCGGCGATGTAGGCATCGATTACGCGCTCGTGAGCCTGGAGGGCGAAGAGCAGCGTGATGTTGACGTTGACGCCTTCGGCGATCAGACGGCGCACCGCGACCGCACCCTCGGTGGTGCCAGGCACCTTGACCATCACGTTCGGCCGATCGACCGTCTTCCAGAGGCGACGCGCCTCCTCTACTGCCGCGTCGGCATCGTGTGAGACTCCGGGGGAGATCTCAATTGAGACGTAACCGTCAGCGCCACGTGACGAGCTGTAGACACCCGCAAATCGGTCGCAAGCATCGCGTACATCGGAAGTCTCGAGCAGCTCGAAGAGCTGCCAGCTGGTCAGTCCCTGCTCTTCCGCCTCGGTGATCTGATCATCGTAAGCATTGCTTGACGACAGGGCCTTCTCAAAAATCGTCGGATTGGACGTCATCCCGGTAAGCGCATCTTCGCGGATGCGGCGATCCAGTTCTCCGTCGTGCAGCATTCTGCGGTCGATGCTGTCGAGCCAGATGGATTGGCCGACGTCGTGAAGCTCTTCTAATCTGTTCTTTGCCATGAATTGACCCCCTTCCAATTCTAACGCTAGCGGCGGCCCGGCGCTCCTCCCGTCATCGCGGCGAAAGATTTGCTTCACGTTCGCTCGTGCGACGACGCCAAATCTTCCTGCTTTCGCCGGCGAGCTGCGGCGGGAAGCGTGCCGCTCTCCTGTTCAATGAGCGGGCCGAGTTCGACATCGCGAAGCGGGTGCGGAGTGACGACGGGGCGCCACTCGGCGAGGTCTTCAGCTTCCTGAGCGGACTCTATTTCAGGGGCAAGCTCACCTATGCCCGCATGTTCGAGGATCCTCCCCCACGCCGTGCTTCGGGAATCCACATTATTACGCCAACCGATGGGCTTTGCTCGCCGTACGTGACAGTGACGCTCCGTGATCTCGAGAGGTTCGCGACGGTGCCAATCGAGGCCGAAGAGTCGCGTTACAGGTGGCCGCTCGAGCGCGACGCCAAAAGATTAGCGGAAAAAATCGGACTGAAGTGCGACGTCGTGCTGCTGGGGAGCGTCGCGACTGGAAAGTACGTCGACGTGCTGCAACCAATTTTTGGACAGAGGCTGCTGTTTCCCGAGGAGTTCGTCGGGCACGGCGACATGGCTCGCGGGGGAATGCTGCTGCAGCGTGCGGCGTCCGGCGTCGAGCTCACCTACATACCCGTCTCCAGTCCAAGTCGGCTGGGAATCAGAGCGACAAAAAAGGCGCGCGCCGAGTTCGACGCGCGCCTCGGGGCCAACTCTTAGCGTCCGACTCGCCAGTCCGCCGAGAGCTCGGTGTTGCCCCAGGCGAATTTCAGAATACCGTGCGGGAAGGTCGTGGAAGGGGGAGTCTCTATAGCCGGGATCAGCCAGAAGGTCAGACTCTCAACAGGCTCTGCGAGCGTGCGCTGGCGGAGGTCGATCCGCGCGAAATCCTTCGACGCGTCATAGTCGGTTCCCCACTGCAGAACCTCTTTGCTCACGATGAGTTTCCAGCCATTCCGGGTAGGCAGTGAGAAGAGCGTATAGACGCCGCGCGGGATAAAGGTGTTGCCGATAGTAATGTCGACCTCGGTGGATAGCTGAGTCGACATGTTGGCGCCCGTGCGCCAGACGCTGTCCCACGGAACCACCCCTGCCATTCCGATGACGTTGCGGCCGCGCATGTGTGGTTGGCCGTAGTCGATGGCGATCCTGGCGGGCCCCGCCAGATTCAGGGCACCGAACCATCCTCCTTCACGCGCGTCCCAGCGGCTGTCGATCAGTACCTGGACCGACGCGCGGCTGCTCGCGGTCGCTCTGGGAATTCGCGGCGCAGGTTGCGCTGGTGCGGCGGCAGGCTGAGCACCGGCCGGCGGCTGCTGCGCCTGGGCGGCTGACGCCGCAGTCAGAGTAATGGCGGCGAGGAAACGGGAGAAGCTCATTTGAGGATCCCTCATCTTCATTTTGAGGAAACGGAAAAGCTGTCTAGAAGTCCCTTTTCTTCATTTCAGAGAAAAA
>WNGD01010184.1_pt1 | contig 11339 bp, 10 predicted proteins | sample 5400671 | NCBI WGS metagenome assembly WNGD01 (sample SAMN13153369, study PRJNA577476) | soil metagenome | isolation source: 40 cm soil or saprolite under grassland replicate 2 | place: USA:California | collected 2016-06-15
AAGCGGCCAGCCACCCTTCCCGGGCATCAGCGGTTGGTGCTGCGCGCGCTGATCGGTTGGCCGGAGGGGCAGCTCACCCAGGCCATCCCTGGTGGTGGGCCCGCACCCGCTCGACCTCGGCGGCGTTCCGCGGCCCGTAGGTGGCGTGCTTGGCGCCGATCTGGCGACGAATCTCCTCCAGCTCGCGGCGCGTGAACTGACACTCGTCGGTTCGCGGCTCGATCCCGTAAACGCGGGCGCCGTTCCGGCCAAGGATCTTCGCCTTGCGCTCGCGGGTCAGCTCCGGGTAGCCGAAGCGCTCCTGGAACTCCGGCGAGATCTCGAATGAGCGAAGGGTCTGGATCTGGTCCTGTGGGGAGCCGTAGAAGATGCAGTCGGTTCCCCAGAGCACGTTGTCCTCGCCGACGTAGCGGAGCAGCTTGCCGAGCAGGTGGGAGGCCTGCGTGGGGTCGCGCATGATCGTCCACCAGGTCGAGCCGAGCTCGGCGTGGACGTTCTCGTTCGGCCCCACCCCGTGCTTCCGCATCGCCGTGATCAGGCGGTTGACGCCTTGGTCTGCAGTCGTACGGGTGTACGGGCCCTCGCGCGTTCCAACCTCGAACCCGGAGTGGTAGACGATGAAGTTGACGTCGGGGAAGTCGCGAGCGGCGCCGGGCACGTCGTCGGGAGACGCGTACCGGCTTCCCGCCCCGAACCCCTTGTGGGCGCAGATGGTCTTGATCCGAAGCTCGCGCGCCTTGTCGATGAACGCGTGCCCGACCTGGGGTAGGCCGGGGTCGGCGTCGTCCAGCCGCCAGGCGTTGCCCGGGTCGCCGAAGGCGTCGGGAAAGTGGGTGAACACCTTCCACGCGGCGATCGGGTATCTGCGCGCGTTCGCCTCCATCTCGTCGAGGTTTGCCTCCAGCGGCCCGTAGTTCGGCAGTGCCTGAGCGTGGAGCAGAACCGAGTCCCAGCCACAGGCGAGCTCGGCCGTGTGGCGGGTCTCCTCCATGATCGCCGCCGAGAGCGGACTCCCCTTCGGCGCGATCGGAAGTGCCGACAGGGTGACCATGTTCGTGTCGCTACGGAGAAAGAAGTCCTCCAGGAACACCTCGCGCGCGAAGCAGGCGCGAGGATCGTCCTTGCCGCAGTTCACCTGTGGGAACACCGAGCCGAAGAACGGCTCGGTGCGCGTCGACGGCATCAGGTCGTACTCGAGGTGGTGTCCCTGGACGTCGAAGATGAACTCCTCGCCGGCGAGCGCCGCCCGAGCGGCATCCTGGTCCTTGCCCGCCTCGGCCGGGACGCTGTAGTGGCCACCCGACGAGTTGCCCGAGTCGCCGAGGCATCCCTGGAGCGTCAGCAGGGTCGTGGCCGCGGCTGAGGCCGTGAACAGGAATTTGCGCCGGGACATGCCGACGCTGCGCGCGTTCTCGCCGCACGCCAGGCGGGCCCGGCGGATCGCCTCGCGCTCGACGGCGCTCAGCGGCGGCGGCACGAACTCCCCGTTCGAGCACGGCCCGAACTTGATCGGAAGCCCCGGATCCTGCGACGCGGTCACACCCCACATACGGCCGCCTGGCGGCGCGAGGTCCATGAGGTAGCGCGGTGCGCAAGATTCCTTCCCTGGGCGGCGGGTACCCAGGAAGGAAGGCAAAGTTGGCAAACTGAGGAACGATGGCTAGGGCGATTTGGAGCGGATCGATCAGCTTCGGGCTGTTGAACGTGCCCGTGAAGCTGTACAGCGCCGTGTCGCGCAAGTCGGTCAGCTTTCGCGAGCTGCGCCAAACCGACAGCTCGCGCATCCGGCACAAGCGGGTCGCCGAGGCCGACGGCGAGGAGGTCCCCTACGAGGAGATCGTCAAGGGTTACGAGGTCGCACCCGAGCAATACGTCGTCCTGACCCGCGACGAGCTCGAGGAGCTCGATCCGAAGAAGACGCGGGCGATCGAGATCCAGGACTTCGTGGATCTCGACGAGATCGACCCGATCTACTTTGACCATCCCTACTACCTGGGGCCCGACAAGGGCGCCGAGAAGGCCTACGCCCTGCTCGTCAAGGCAATGGCCGACTCGAAGAAGGTGGCGGTGGCCCGGTTCGTGCTCCGGAACCGCGAGCACCTGGCCGCCATCCGGCCGATGGGCAAGGTGCTGACGATGGCGACGATGCGGTTCGCGGACGAGGTGGTCAGGCCCGAGGAGCTCGACGACGTGATCCCCGAGGACGGCCGCAAGCTCAGCAAGCGCGAGCTCGAGATGGCCAAGCAGCTGATCGAGTCGCTGAGCACCGGCTTCGACGCCGACAAATACCGCGACGAGTACCGCGAGGAGCTGGTGGCGCTGATCGAGCGCAAGGCGCGGGGCGAGGAGGTGGTGGAGGCCGTCTCCGAGGAGCCGAAGCCCACCAAGGCGCCCGACCTGATGGCAGCGCTCGAGGAGAGCCTGGCCGCGATCCAGGGTGAGCCACTCGCCGCCGGCTCGAAACGCGACGGCGCCAGGCGCGACGCCGCCAAGCGGCCCAAGCGGACCGCCGCCACCAAGTCCGGCTCCAGCTCCAAGAGCCCCAAGACCAGATCGAGATCGCGAAGCAAGGCCAAAGCCGCGAAGTAAACGTAGACGGGCACCGGCTCGAGCTCACCAACCTCGACAAGGTGCTGTACCCGGCGTCGGGGCTCACCAAGGCCGAGGTGATCGACTACTACGCGCGCATCGCCGACGGGATCCTCCCTCACCTGGCTGGGCGGCCGCTGACCCTGAAGCGCTACCCGAACGGGGTCGAGGACAAGTTCTTCTACGAGAAGCGCTGCCCCAAGCACCGGCCCGACTGGGTCGAGACGGCGCCGGGGTGGAGCGGGCGTAACGAGGGCGAGATCGACTACTGCATCTGCAACGACCGCGCGACGCTGATCTGGCTGGCCCAGCTGGCAGCGCTCGATCTCCACCCGTCGCTTTCGCGCGCTCCCGAGATCCAGCGGCCGACGGCGATGGTCTTCGATCTCGACCCCGGCCCGCCGGCGAACATCGTCGACTGCTGCCGGGTCGCCCTCCGGCTGCGGGAGATGTTCGGCGGGCTGGGACTCGAGTGCTTACCGAAGACCTCGGGGTCGAAGGGCCTCCAGGCCTACCTGCCGCTGAACGTCGACGGCGTCACCTACGAGCAGACGAAGCCATTTGCGCACGCCGTCGCGCAGACCCTCCAGCGCGACGACCCCAAGCGCGTCGTCTCGAAGATGGCCAAGGACGTGCGGAAGGGCAAGGTGTTCGTCGACTGGAGCCAGAACGACCAGCACAAGACCACGGTCGCCGTGTACTCGCTACGGGCGAAAGAACGGCCGACCGTATCGACCCCGGTGACATGGGACGAGGTCGAGGCCGCGGAGGAGTCGGGCGACGCGGACTCGCTCAGGTTCGAGGCGCCCGAGGTCAACGAGCGGCTCTCGGAGCACGGCGACCTGTTCGCCCCCGTGCTCGACCTGGTCCAGGAGCTGCCCGACTCGCCGGGATAGCCGACCGCGAAGCTGGTCAGTGCTTCCCACGGGCCGGATGCGCTGTCAACTATCAGGGCTGGCCGAAGAGCGGCTGACGGACGATGTGGCGGCGGCTCGCGGTCGCCTCGTCGAGGCGACGGACCGGGGTCGTGTACGGAGCGGTGCGGGCGATCTCGGGGTCGCGCTCTGCCTCCGCGAGGATCTCCTCGACCGCATGGGCGAGCTCGTCGAGCGCCTCCCTGGTCTCGGTCTCGGTGGGCTCCCACATCAGCGCCTCGTCGACGAGGAGGGGGAAGTAGATCGTCGGCGGGTGGAAGCCGAAGTCGAGCAGCCGCTTGGCGATGTCGAGCGTCTTGACGCCGAGGTCGCGCTTCGCCGGCGCGCCGGAGAGGACGAACTCGTGCATGCAGAGGCGGTCGAAGGCGACTGGAAGGTGCTTGCCGGCGCGGCCCTGCTTCAATCTCGCCATCAGGTAGTTGGCGTTCAGGACCGCGGTCTCCGAGGCCTCCGCGAGCCCGTCGCCGCCGAGGCTCCTGATGTAGGCGTAGGAGCGGACGAAGACCCCGAAGTTGCCGGCAAAGCCCCGCAGCCGTCCGATCGACTTCGGGCGATCGTGATCGAGGTCGAAGCGAGGCGTGGCCCCGTCGGCGCCCTCGGCGCGGACCAGGCGTGGCACCGGCAGGTAGGGCTCGATCCGGTCGGAGACCGCGATCGGCCCCGCCCCGGGCCCGCCGCCGCCGTGCGGCTGGGAGAACGACTTGTGGAGGTTGACGTGGACGATGTCGAACCCCATGTCGCCGGGTCGCGTATGCCCCATGATCGCGTTCAGGTTGGCGCCGTCGTAGTACAGGGTGCCGCCCGCGTCGCGGACCATCCTGGTGATCTCGGCGATGTTCTCGTCGAACAGGCCGAGCGTGTTCGGGTTGGTGAGCATCAGGCAGGCGACTTGCTCGTCGACCTTGGACCGCAGATCGTCGACGTCGACGCCGCCGCGCTCGTCGGTCGCCACCTTGACCACCTCGTAGCCCGCCATCGTCACCGAGGCCGGATTCGTCCCGTGGGCGGTGTCGGGCGTCAGCACCTTGTGTCGCTCCTCCTCGCGATCCTCGTGATAGGCGCGCGTCAATAGCAGGCCCGCGAGCTCACCGTGCGAGCCCGCCGAGGGTTGGAGGCTGACGTTCTCGAGGCCGCAGATCTCGGCCAGGGCGCGCTCCAGGCGCCACATCAACTCCAGGGCCCCCTGGGCGCGCCTCGGGTCCTGGGCCGGATGCAGCCGCGCGTGGCCGGGCAGTGCGGCGACCCGCTCGTTGAGTCGCGGGTTGTGCTTCATCGTGCAGGAGCCGAGCGGATAGGGGCCAGTGTCGAGGTCGAAGTTGCGACGCGAGAGGCGGTTGTAGTGGCGAACGATCTCCGGCTCGGAGACCTCGGGAAGCTCGGGCGGGCGCTGGCGCAGGAGTCTCCGCGGGATCAGCTCGTCGAGGGGGCGCTCGGGGACGTCGGGCGGGGGCAGGGTCGCCGCGCGGCGTCCGGCGACCGAGCGCTCGAAGATCGTGGTTGCCCGTTCTCGCTGCTGCGGGGCCGGCGTATCGGCCGTGGTTGGCGGCGGCAAGGTGGCTTCCGGCGTCATCGGGCGATCTCCCCTGCGAGTGGCGCCTTCTTGCCGCCATCCGGCAACAACTCGCCATTCTCGGCGACGGCCCGGGCAAGCGCGTCGGCCAGCCGGTCGATGTCGGAGCGGGATCGACGCTCGGTGATCGCGACCAGCAGGCCGTCGCCGTACTCCGGGTACTCGCACCCGAGCGGATAGCCCCCGGCGATCCCTTCCTCGCTGACTCGGTCCAACACCGCGGTCACGGGCATCGTCAGCCGCACGGCAAACTCGCGCGCCACCGGCGCGTCGTGGAGGAGCTCGACGCCGTCAAGCTCCGCCAGGCGCTCGCGCGCGTACGCCGTTCGCCGACAGAGCAACTCGCCGAGCTCGACGATCCCGCGCTTGCCCAGCCAGGCGAGGTAGACCACGCCTCCGAGCGCGTTCAGTGCCTGCGAGGTGCAGATGTTGTGCGTCGCCTTCTCGCGGCGAATGTGCTGCTCGCGGGTCTGCAGGGCCAGCACGAAGCCGCGCCGCCCGTCGGCGTCCACGGTCTCCCCCGCGATCCGGCCCGGCATCCGGCGCAGGTGCTCCTCGGTGGCGCAGAAGAAGCCGAACGAGGGACCTCCGAAGTCGAGCCTGCCTCCGAGCGGCTGGCCCTCGCCGACCGCGATGTCGACGCCGCATTCCCCGGGCGGCCGCAGCACCCCGAGGGTCAGCGCGTCGACCGCGGCGACCGTGAGCGCGCCCGCGTGCTTGGCGGCCCCGGCGAGGGTCTCGAGATCCTCGACCGCGCCGAGGAAGTTCGGGTTCTGGACGAACAGGGCGGCGGTTTCCGCGTCGAGCGCGGAGCCGAGCTCGCTCGCGTCCGTGAGGCCGCCCTCGAGGCCAACCTCGACCACCTCCGCGCCGAAGCCGCGAGCGTAGGTGCGAAGCGTCTCGCGGCTGTGGGGATGAACGCCACGGGAGACGACCAGACGCCGGCGCCCCGTGGCGCCGATCGCCAGGTAGGCGGCCGAGGCCACCGAGGAGGGGCCCTCGTACAGCGAGGCGTTGGCCACCGGCAGCGCGCAGAGCTCCGAGATCGCGGTCTGGAACTCGAACATCACCTGGAGGCCGCCCTGCGAGACCTCGGGCTGGTAGGGCGTGTACGGGGTCAAGAACTCCGAGCGCTGTGTGATCGCGTCCACGATTGCCGGCACGTAGTGGTCGTACATCCCCGCCCCGAGGAAGCAGAGCTCCGCGTCAGCGCCGGCATTGCGCTCAGCGAGCGAGGCGAGATGGTCGAAGCACTCGGATTCGGAGAGACCCGAGGGGAGGTCGAGGGGACGGCCCAGGCGCAGCTCGGCGGGGATCTCGGCGAACAGGTCGTCGATCGAGCCAACGCCGATCGCGTCGAGCATCGCTCGGCGGTCGGCGTCGGTGGCTGAGGTGTATCTGGTCACGCGCGACTCACTCCAGCCATGGATGCTAGCCGCGGTGCGGGCGCGTCCCAAACCCGGGGAGTGCCGCGAGTACCGCCTACTCGTCCTCCAACAGCTTCCGATACGCGTCGGCGTCCAGGAGCTCGTCGGCCTCGGAGGGATCGGAGAGCTTCACCCTCACCAGCCATCCCTCGTCGTAGGGGTCCTCGTTGATCAGCTCAGGCTTGTCGGCAACAAGGTCGTTGACGGCGACGATCTCGCCGGACAAAGGGGCGTACACGTCGGAGACCGCCTTCACCGACTCGACCTCGGCGTAGGCCTGGTCCTTGACCGCCTGCGAGCCGACCTCGGGCGGCTCATAGAAGACGACCTCGCCGAGCGCGTCCTGCGCGTACCAGGTGACCCCGAAGGTCGCCTCCGCGCCTTCGACCCGGGCCCAGTCGTGCTCGGGGTGGTAGCGGAGCTCGTCCGGGTAGCTCTCCTTGGCCAACTCAGGTCTCCTTTCGGTACAGGGGCTTCGACTCTATGCGCGCCGCGCGAAGCTTGCCGCGGACGTCGATTTCGACCTCCGTGCCCGGCTCGGCGAGCTCGGCGGCGACGTAGGCCATCCCGATCCCAACCTCGAGCGAGGGGGACAGCGTGCCGCTCGTCACCACGCCCACCTCCGCGCCGCCGGAGACGACGGTGTTCCCCTGCCGCGCAATGCCCGGCCCGGTGAGCACGAACGGGGCAAGCTTCTGCTCCGTGCCGCTCTCCCGCGCCGACGCGACCGCCTCCGACCCGATGAAGCCGGTCTCCGGCTTGCAGCACCAGCCGAGCCCCGCCTCGATCGGGTTGCGGTGCTCGTCCATGTCGTTGCCGTAGAGGTGGAAGCACACCTCCATGCGCAGCGTGTCGCGGGCACCCAGGCCGGCGGGCCTGGCCCCCGCGTCCGTCAGCGCCTCCCACACGTCCGCGGCGCGCTCCGCTGGCAGCAGGAGCTCGACGCCGTCCTCTCCCGTGTAGCCGGTCCCGCAGACGAGCATCTCGGCGCCGGCCACGCTCAGGGTCGCCGTGCGCATGCGCGACGGCAGCTCGCCCTGGGCCAGCTCGGTGACGATCGGGCGCGCAGCCGGCCCCTGCACGGCGAGCATCGCATAGTCGGCGATCGCATCGCGGACCTCGGCGTCGAAGCCGCCGGAGTGCTCTTCGAACCAGGCGAAGTCGCGCTCGTGGTTGGCGGCGTTGGTGACCGTCAGGTAGCGGTCGTCGGCGAGACGATAGGTGAACAGGTCGTCGAGGATCCCGCCGTCGGAGCGGCAGAGGACGGAGTACTGCGCGCCGCCAACCGCAAGCGTCGACACGTCATTGGACAAGAGCCGCTGGAGCAGCGCCTCGGCCCCCGGTCCGGAGGTCTCTACCTCGCCCATATGCGAGACGTCGAAGACGCCGCAGGCCGAGCGCACCGCCAGGTGCTCCACCCGCACGCCCTCGTACTGCACCGGCATCTCCCAGCCGGCGAAGTCAACCAGCCGGGCGCCGGCGGCGACGTGGGCCTCGTACAGCGGGGTCCGTTTGAGCGCCGCGGTGGCCACGCGGCGCAGGCTAGATGACTAGCGGCCCTTCAGGAAGGACGGGACGTCGATCTCGTCCTCGGAGACCTGCAGATCGCGCCGCTCGCGATCGCCGAGTCCGCTGACTCCACGCCGGCGGGCGCGGTCGCGCACCTGGATCGGGCGGCGGGCGAGGGTCTCGAAGCCCTCGAAGCCGGTGGCGATCACGGTCACCCTGACCTCGTCGGCCATCGTCGGGTCGATCACCGTCCCGAAGATGATGTTGGCGCCCTTGTCGGCGGTGGCGACCACGATGTCGGCGGCCTCGTGGACCTCGAACAGGTTGAGGTCCTCCGAGCCGGTGAAGTTGAGCAGCATCCCCGTGGCGCCCTCGATCGACTCCTCCATCAGCGGCGAGGAGACGGCTCCCTTCGCCGCTTCGGCGGCCCGGTTCTCCCCGGAGGCGGCGCCGACGCCCATCATCGCCGAGCCGGCCTCGGACATGACCGCGCGCACGTCGGCGAAGTCGAGGTTGATCTGGCCGGGGGTCGTGATCAGGTCGGTGATGCCCTGTCACCGAGGTCTGGCGCTCCACCACCTGAAGCAGCTTCTCGTTCGGGACGATGATCAGGGTGTCGCACTTGGCGCGGAGCTTGTCGATCCCGTCGAGGGCCTGCTGCATCCGGCGGCCGCCCTCGAACTCGAATGGCTTGGTGATCACGCCGACCGTCAGCGCACCGATCTCCTCCTTGGCGATCTCGGCGATCACCGGCGCCGCGCCGGTGCCCGTGCCGCCGCCCTCGCCAGCGGTGACGAATACCATGTCGGCGCCCTTGAGCGCCTCCTTGATGTCGTCGCGGCTCTCCGCCGCGGCGCCCCCGCCGATCTCCGGGTTGGCGCCCGCGCCTAGCCCCTTGGTGAGCTGGTGGCCGATGGAGAGCTTGATGTCCGCCTCGCATGCCTGCAGCGCCTGGACGTCGGTGTTGATCGCGATGAACTCGACGCCCTTGAGGCCGGCGTCGACCATGCGGCTGACCGCGTTCGTGCCGCCGCCGCCTGCACCAACGACCTTGATGACTGCGAGATACGAGGACTCGACCATTGACTCTCGACTGTCCTAACTTTCCGTCTTTGCGCTCCGAGGCTAAAGCGGTGCTTGAGAGTTTCGGACCGCACTCCAGCCTCAAGCCTAGGGCGAAGGTAAGGCATCCGGCGGCCCCTGTCAACGCAGGGACAGCTTAGCGGCACGGAATCGTGCAAACCAAAGTCTCAACCAAGGGTTGAGAATTGACGGTATCTGCGTATCTCAGGCTGCGGTATAGGCTCGGGTTTTCAGGGGGTCGTGGTCGGGGCAGCGACGGGCGCGGTCGACGTCCCCTCCACCGCGGGACGATCGGGCACGCGGACGTCTATGTAGGTGAGGCTCGTGAGGTGCCGGTCGGCCAGGATCGCGGCAACCGCCTCCCACTTCTGGTCTGCGCCGTCGCCGGTTCCGAAGCGCAGCTCGATCCCGCCCCGCATCGTCAGCACGACCCCGTAATCGTGGGAGAGGGAGGCGGTGGCGATCAGGGGGAGGAGCGGCGCCGGAGCGGCGCCGACGACCAGGGCCTCGGTGAGCGGATCGCCGCTGAGCTTCCCCGAGGTCGGCAGCTGGTCGATGCTCAGCTCGGGCAGGCGGTCCTTCACCTTTACCCCGCGGAGCACCGAGCCGTCGGCGGCGACCGCCACCTGACGGTCGCCGGCGCGAACGATCAGCGTCGGCTGGCGCTCTGAGACCTGAATCGTGATGCCGTGCGGAAAGCTCGTGTCCGCGCTCACCGAGGCAACCGTGGGGAACTGCCGGACAGCGCTCTCGAGACGGTCGGTCTGCACGTGGAGCGTCGTCATTCCACGCGCGGAGTCGGTCAGCGCCGCCACGATCCGGTCATGGTCGGCGCTGCTCACTCCCTCGACCTTGACGTCGCGCACGGCGACCAGCGAGGAGTCACGGAACCATCCGAAGTAGGTGAGCGCCAGGGCGCCCGCGACCACGGCGCCCATCAGCGCACGGCGGCGCCACGAAGTGGAGCGCAGCAGCGCGACGAGGGCCACTGGCCGGACGACGGAGCGCCGCACGGCGTGGCCGCGGGTGGGCCTCCGCCGCGCCCGCCGAGTCGCCGCCCTGGGCGCGCGCCGGGCGGGACGCTTCGACGAGGGGCGCGAGGGAGAAGACGGCGCTCGATTCCTTGCCGGGCCAGCCGTCGGGCCGGCGCCGCCCGCGCGCGCTCGGGCGCGCCGTTTGCCGGCAGCCGTGGCGGCAGGGGTGCTCACACCAGGGTGATTCGCGCTCTGTGGGGGCGGCTCCTGCCCAAGCCGTGTCTGAATCTGGTCAGCCCGGTAGATCCCAGGTGTCGGGCCACTCGAGCTCGCCCAGCACCTGGACCTCCGGCTCCAGCGAGATCCCGAAGCGTGCGTGGACTCGACGGCGCCCCTCGGCCATCAGGGCGAGGATGTCGGCGGTCGTCGCGCCGCCGGCATTCTCGACGAAGTTCGCGTGCTTCTCCGAGAAGCGGGCCCCGCCGATCCGCAGCTCACGACAGCCGGCGGCCTCCAGCAACTGACCGGCGGTCCGCCCCTCGGCGCGCCTATCGTCCGCAGGGTTCTTGAAGGTCGAGCCGAAGGTCTTGATTCCCGAGGGCTGCGCGTCGCGCCGCTTGCCGCGCATCTCGGCGAGCGTGCCCTTGATCTCCGCCACCTCACCTTCGCTGAGCCGGAAGGAGCCCCGGGAGACGACCTCGCCCGGCTGGAGATTCGATCGCCGGTAGGCGAAGCCGAGCTGGCTCGGCTCGCGTCGCTCGACGCCCCCGGCGGTGCAGACGTTCACCCACTCCAGGACCCGACCCAGCTCGCCGCCGTAGGCGTTGGCGTTCATCTTCACCGCGCCGCCGACCGTCCCCGGGATGTTGATCCCGAACTCGAGCCCGGAGAGTCCCCAGCGAGCCGCCTGGGCCGCCGCCGATGGAAGCCGGGCGCCGCCGCCGCAGACCAGGCAGGTCCCCTGGCGCTCGATCCCGCTCAGCCGACCGTCCAGCTTGACAACCAGGCCGCGATATCCGGCGTCCGAGACCAGGAGATTGGACCCCGAGCCGACCACTGCGACCGCGAGCCCCTCCGACGCCGCCCAACCCAAGAGCTCCGCCAGCTTGCGCTCCTCGTCCGGGCGCGCGAACAGCTCGGCCGTACCGCCGGTCCGCACGGTGGTCAGCCGCGCCAGCGGGTAGTCCCGCTCGACCCCGTCGGGAAGCATCATCCGGCGGCTCCTCGGTCGACACCGTCCTCCACCAGCATC
>WNGD01006329.1_pt1 | contig 11338 bp, 8 predicted proteins | sample 5400671 | NCBI WGS metagenome assembly WNGD01 (sample SAMN13153369, study PRJNA577476) | soil metagenome | isolation source: 40 cm soil or saprolite under grassland replicate 2 | place: USA:California | collected 2016-06-15
CGACGATTCCGCCCACGAGGGCGAACGGCAGGTTTGCGAGTGTGAGCAGGGTGTGCCGGATCTTTCGAAACACACTCTGGAGCAGCAGGATGATACCGGCGCCTGAGAGCAGAGAGTAGACCAGAATGTCGCGCTGAGCTTGATCCCTCTGTGAAACCTCCGTGCCCTCCGTGTCTCCGTGGTGAAACAGGACGTGTTGCCACTGCAGGGTCACTGTCTGAATCGCAGCCGCGCAGCGCTCGGGACGGAGTCGAGCTGCCGCCTCGACCAGTACGGGGAGCCGGCGTACATGTCGGGCTTCAAGGCGAAGTCCCTATTGCGTGTTCTTTGGAAAGAAAGCGTTACTCTATTTTGTGAAAAAGGGCTACGTTAGCTGCAATATCTTGGAGCGGAGCTGAGTGCGTTGGGGACTGTTTTCTCCGGGCGGGTGATGGAACCTATCGACCTGCCTGCAAGGTACAACGCTTCGACCACGTTTATTGACGCCAACCTGCGCGCTGGGCGTGGCGGCAAAGCCGCCATTGTCTGCGGAGCAGAGGAGTTGACCTATGCGCGGGTGGCGGCCCTGGTCAGCCAGGTGGGAAATGCACTGAAGGGCCTAGGCGTGCGCATGGAAGAGCGCGTCATGCTGCTCCTGCCCGACTCCCCTGAATTCGTTGCAGCTTTCTTTGGCGCGATCCGGCTCGGCGCGGTCCCGGTTCCGGTCAACACGATGCTGCGGCCGTCCGACTACGAGTACCTGCTGAACGATTCGCGCGCGACCGCCTTGATCGTGAGCGAGCCGCTGTACGCCCGTATCGAGCCGGTCCGCGCAAATTTGAAGTTTCTCCGGCACCTTGTGTTTGTTTCGAAGGAGGGGGGGACGCCTCGCGGAGCGATCGATTACCGCGCCTGCGTCCGCGACGAATCGCCGGATCTCACGCCGGCCGATACCAGCGTGGATGACGCGTGCTTCTGGCTCTACTCTTCGGGCACGACGGGGTTCCCGAAGGGAGCGGTGCATTTGCAGCACGATATGGCGTGCTGCGCGGAGCGGTATGCGCGTGGCGTGCTGGGTATCCATGAACAGGATCGGATGTTCTCGGTGTCAAAACTGTTCTTCGCCTATGGTCTTGGCAATGCGCTCTACTTTCCGTTCTATGTGGGGGCCACGACGATTCTGCATCCGGGGCCGCCGGCGCCGCTGGCAGTCTATGAAATAGCAACCAGGCAGCAGCCGACACTGCTCTTTTCGGTGCCGACGGGCTACGCGGCGCTGCTTGCAGTTCCCGATGCCGAGAAGACTTATTCTCTGAGGTCGGTGCGGTTGTGCGTCAGCGCCGGCGAGGCTTTGCCCAAGGTGATTTACGAGCGGTGGCGCGAAAAATGGGGCATCGAGATCCTCGATGGCATCGGCTCGACCGAGGTCCTCCACATTTTCATTTCGAACCGGCCAGGCCGCGTAAGGCCCGGAGCCTCGGGAGAGGTGGTGCCCGGTTACGAAGCGAAGATTGTGGACGAGACGGATCGCCCGGTTGGGCAAGGAGACGTGGGAGAGCTTCTGGTCAAAGGAGATTCCATCTGCGCCCTTTACTGGAACAAACATCAGAAAACGAAGGAGACCATTGCCGGCGAATGGATCCGCACCGGCGACAAATACCTGAAGGATGCGGACGGCTTCTATTGGTACCAGGGGCGCAGCGACGACATGCTCAAGGTTGGCGGCATGTGGGTCAGCCCCATCGAAGTGGAAGCGACGCTGGCTTCACACCCTGCCGTGCTGGAATGCGGGGTGATTGGAACCTCCGACACCGGCGAGTTGGTCAAGCCAAAGGCGTTCGTCGTCCTGAACCCGGGATTCACACCCTCGGCGGCGCTGGCGGAGGAGCTAAAAGTCTTCGTCAAAGAAAAGCTGGCGCCGTACAAGTACCCGTGCTGGATCGAATTCATCCAGGCCCTTCCCAAGACCGCGACGGGCAAGATTCAACGATTCAAACTGAGGGAGCTCGACAGGACACGGATTCACAATGAAACCACCGATGAACGCGGATGAACACGGAGCAGCGAAGCCGCAAACCAAAACTACGGCCCACTGTGCTCTTTGGAGTGCGGCAGCTTGCTAAGCTTGCTGCCGCTTTTGTTCGCGTGGAGTTGCTCGGGCTCCGAAAAGCGCAAGCAAGCTTGCGCACTCCAAAGAGGACGCCCCAAGAGGGTTGGAAAAAATCCTTGCCAGGTTGCAAAGGATTTTCGGGTTAGTAGTACGGCGCAGCCGCAACCAAGAACTTGGCGATTCTGTGCGTCTTCGCTGTCTTCGTGGTAGGAGCTGTGTTCGATCCACCACGAAGGCGAAGAATCCCTCACTCCCTATCTACCTGGAGCCGCGCTTTTCCCTGCTTATCTGCGCCGCTATTCGCTCGGCTTCGGCCATGACGCGGAGGGTGTTTTCGCCGAGGATCTTCTTGATATCGGCCTCCGTGTAGTTCCTGCGCAGCAGGGCGTCCGTGATCTTCGGCAATTGGCTGACATCCTCCATCCCATCCGGCATGGTGGCGCCGTCAAAGTCGGATCCCAGACCCACGTGGTCCACGCCTGCAATACGCGCGACATGGTCGATGTGCTCGACGATTTTCTCCCAGTTTACCTTCGGAGACGGCCCGAACTGCCGGCCGGTTTCTTGTTGCCTGCGGATCGCGTTTTCATCGCCCGGGTACTTCGTCAGCAGCTCGTCTCTGAACTGCTGTGTCTTCAGCCAATATTCGCTCATGGCGTTATCGAGGTACGGGGTGTTGTAGTTGATCTGAATTACACCGCCTTTTTTCGCCATAGCGCGAATCATCTCGTCCGTCATGTTGCGGACATGGCCGGAGAGCGCGCGGCAAGAGGAGTGCGAAGCGATGAGCGGCGCGCGGCTCACTTCCAGCGCGTCCCAGAAGGTTTTGTCGGAAACATGGGAAATATCGACGAGCACCCCGAGCCGGTTCATCTCGCCTACGATCTCTTTTCCGAGCGCAGTCAGACCGTTATGCCTGGGCGGTTCCCCGGAAGAATCCGCCCAGTCCGTATGGTAGAAGTGTGTCAGCGTGATGTAGCGAACGCCGAGCTTTGCATACATCCTCAGGATGGGAAGGCTGTTGTTGAGCATGTGCCCGCCTTCCATTCCGAGAAGGGCGGCGATCTTTCGCTCTTTGAAGGCGAGACGCACCTGGCTGGAGGTGACGCAGAAAGCCACTTCGTTCGGCAAGTCCTCGGCCAGTTTGTGGATCGCGGCGATCTGCTCCAGCGCGGCGTTCACCGCCGCCGGTCCGGTAATGGTTCCCCTCACGACGATGCCGAAGAAGAGCGCCCCGAGGCCTCCCTCTTTTATCCGCGGGAGGTCCACATGCCCCTCATGCAGATTCGACTCCGGTCTGGAGGAAATTCCCGGAGGCATGTGGCCGTGTTCGGCCGTGAAATCCCAATCCGGCCTCCTGACTCTCAGAGTCGTGTCGATGTGCGTATCGAGCACCAAAGAGGAAAAATGGAGTTTCCGCGCCCGCTCCGAAATTGCGTCCGTTTGAGATTCCGCTCGCTGCGAAGCGCTCCAAATCGCGAGCAACAGGAGCATCCAAGCGGTCCGCGTGTTCTTCATAGGATCCTCTCGCAGTTCTTTGCGACCTTCGCGCCTTAGCGCCTTGGCGGTGAGACTGATCCCGAATTAACCGCTGAGACGCGAAGGCCGCAACATGGGGCGGCTTACTTCAATCCAGCTCGAACGCCAGGAACCTCAGTTGTCCGAATCGCTGCACCTGGAGAACGACGGGGCTGCCGGAGCTCAATTTCTTGAGCATCGCCCTCAGCGCGGCGACATCTTGCACCGCCTCGCCATTGAGCGACACGACCAAATCGCCTGGAAGCAGATTCTCCTCGATATAGGGAGCGAAGGCGACTCTCCCGGCGACCACGACGCCGGCAGGTTTTCTCAACGGGGGCAGCAACTCCGCGATTTTTTCATCGATATCGAGGGCGAGAATGCCCAATCGGGCAACCAGGTTCTTCTCGCGGCTGACCATGCCCATGAAGCGGGCAGGATCATCCATCCGATCGGCGACTCTTACACGCTTGGTCAGCCTGTCCGCGCCCCGTAGGATCTCGACGGATGCGTACTCTCCGATGGGCTGCTGGTAAAGGTTGACTTCAAACTGGCGCGCATTCTCCATCGTCTTGCCGTTGAGGCTCAGCACGATATCTCCGACCTTCAGCCCCGCCTCTTCCGCCGGTCCGTTCGGAAGGATATCTTCCAGCAGCGCTCCCCAATCCCTGGAAAGCTTCAGCCCCGCCGCCAGCGTTGGCGTTATGGTTTGGGCGCGGATGCCGATCTGGCCTCGCCGGACGCGGCCCAACTTTCGGATTTGGGTGTATACATTCCTGGCGATGTTGCTGGGGAGGGCGAAACCCAGACCCTCATTTCCGCCGGACTGCGAAAGGATAAACGTATTGATTCCGACCACCCGGCCTTCAGCGTCTACGAGCGGTCCTCCGCTGTTCCCCGGATTTATGGCGGCGTCGGTCTGGATGTAAATCACAGAGTCCTCGGGGCGCAACTGGCGCGCTACGGAGCTGACGACCCCCATGCTCACCGAATTCTCGAGCCCCAAAGGGCTTCCAAAAGCCAGGACGACCTGACCCTGGCGCAACGTCTCGGAGTCGCCGAGCGCCAGGGCCGGCAGCCCCTGTGCGTCGATCTTCAGGACGGCGAGATCCGTCTCCGGATCGATCCCGGCCGTTTGAGCGGGGACCAACTTGCCGCTCGGTTTCAAGATCGACCGCCACTGAGCCTTGCTGTCAGGGGAGCGAGGGAGAAGCACCTCCACGCGCTGCGCGCCTCGCACCACGTGAGCATTCGTAAGGATGTATCCCTCTGGGTCCAGTATGACGCCCGAACCGCTGCTGCGCTGGCTCGCAATAACACCCGGGGAAGTGTCACCCCCTTGGGCCGCCGCCAAGCCGGTGCACTGGATCTGAACGACGGCAGGGCCGACGCGCTCGGCGAGATGCTGGAACGATTCGCTGAGATTTGCGAGGGTCGATGGGTCTTTTCTGGCCGAGACCGATTGAGCCGCCGGTTCCGAAACGGAGGATCCCGCCGCGGAATGAATTACCAGAACAAAGGCAACGAGTCGAATGGGAATCAGCATGAATGTCATTATACGAGATTGTGGGATGCGCGCAGGGTCTGTATTTCTCGAGCCAATCTTTGGCCACGCAGCTGGGGCGGAGGGGCAGAGGAGCAGAGGAGATGTTTTTCCCCTCCGCTCCTCTGCTCCCCTGCTCCTCCGCCGCCCCTCCGCCCCCCAGCTGTGTTTCCGTGTCTCTGCGGCTAAAACGGTTGACAGACTGACATAGCGAGTGCCGTCGATGGCAATCCGCTGGATGACATCCGGGCGCTCACAAGGGTAGTATTCGTGATGAAAGGCGGACAGATCTACAAATCGCCGCGATGAGGTGTAACATCCTGGACGTTGCAATAGCTGTTAAGGACTTGCGAAAAACATACAAAGCCCAGAGTGATCGCAAGCGCCAGGTGATGGAGATCCGGGCCGTTGACGGCATCACGTTCGAAGTTGCGCGGGGCGAGTTCTTTGGCCTGCTCGGGCCGAACGGCGCGGGCAAGACGACGACGATCGGTGTGCTGACCACGCGCATTCGGCCCACGGGAGGGACGGCCCTGGTGGAAGGCATAGACGTGGCGATTCATCCCGTAGCCGTGAAGCGAAAGATCGCGGTCGTGCCTCAAGTCAACAACCTGGACCGGAGCCTGACCGGTCGCGAGAACCTCCTGTTCCACGCGGAGTATTTCGGCATTGCGAAATCTGTCCGCGAGAAGCGCGCGGCGGATCTGCTGGAGCGTTTCCAACTCGCGGAGCGCGCCGAAGAAAAGCCGGGCAGCTACTCCGGCGGCCTCGCGCAAAGGCTGAAGATCGCCCGGGCCCTGATGCACGACCCTGAGATTATCTTCCTCGATGAGCCGACGACGGGCCTGGACCCGCAAGGGCGGCGCGCGATTTGGGACTTGCTCCGCGAGCTCAATGGGCGCGGGCAGACGATCCTGCTCACCACGCATTACATGGAGGAAGCGGATCAGCTCTGCCAGCGTATCGCCATCATGGATCACGGCAAGCTGCTTGCGATAGACCCTCCGTCGCGCCTCAAAGCGAGCGTTCCGGGCGGGTATGTCATCGACCTGAAGTTCCGTGCGGACGACAAAGCGGCGCTCTTGTTGCAGGCGGCATTGCGCAATTTGCCCGGAGTGGTCATGGTTCATTCTCAGGACGGCCGTATCCGCATGCACTCGGACAAGGCGGAAGGGCTGCTGGCACAGGCCATGCGGCTGGCGAGCGAACAGGGTGTCATGGTTACGGACGCCCACGTCGCCGAGCCGAGCCTGGAGAACCTGTTCTTGAATCTCACCGGACGCAGCCTCCGCGAGTGATGGACTTGGAAGAAGGCAAGGATTTTCGGTCCAATGACAAATGACCAATGACCAATGACAAATAGAAGTCAGAAGTCCGGACAACGAACTGCCATTGGGCATTTTTCATTTGTCATTGGTCATTTGCCAGATGTCTCTCTGCGGGCACTGCATCTCGTGCGGTGAGATTTTTTTTGGTTGGGCTATGCTGGGCGAAACGTCTCCGTGGTGAAAGAGGACGTGTGAAACGGCGGTTCGCTGGAGGATAAACAAAGGTGCATCCGACGCTGCTGGCTTTGTTGCACAGGGACCTACGCGTAGCCCGGCGCGAGTTCTGGTTCTTCATTCTGCGGGTCGGTCTGCAGCCGTTGCTCTTCACGTTTATCTTCGGCTATGTCATGCCGCGCCAGGGGATCGTCGCGCGCGGTTACACGAGCCTCCTTTTGCCCGGGATTCTGGCGCTGAGCATGACGCTCTCGGGGATGCAGGCCGTGGCGCTGCCGCTCGTGATCGAGTTCGGCTGGACCAAAGAGATTGAGGACCGGCTGCTGGCTCCGATCAGCATTGCTGGAGTCGCGTTCGAAAAGATTCTTATGGGGCTTTTCCAGGCGTTGGTGGCGGGCCTCGTAGTGCTGCCGATCGCATGGGCTATCATGGAGGAGGGTCTCAACTTCAAGCTGGCCCATCCGGTTCTGCTGGTCTCGGTCGCGGTCCTGACCGGCTGGGTGTTTTCGGCTTTCGGGTTGGTTCTCGGGACAATTACGGCTCCGCAGCAGATTGGTCTCGTGTTTAACGTGTTGCTCGGGCCGATGATCTTCTTCGGCTGCGCCTACTATCCGTGGGAAACACTGAAGATCATCCCGTGGTTCCAGAAGCTCGTTCTCGTCAACCCGCTCGTTTACGCGAGCGAGGGCTTCCGCGCCGCCGTGACCGCTCAGTTGCCGCACATGCCCCTGTGGGGAGTCTTCGGCGGGCTTATCGGTTTCTCGGTCCTTTTCACCTATCTGGGGTTGCGCAATTTCGAGCGCCGCGCCGTCGACTGATATTCCCCGCGATCCTGGTGAGATTTTTTTGGTTGCGGCTGGACGGGCGCGGGGCAGCCTGAAGGCTGGGCTCCAACCCTGGCACAAAGGCGTTCGTGGGCTCTCGTTTCTTGGTTGCGGCTATGCCGCGCCAGGTTCATCTGTGGTTTCATTTTGTGCAGTTTATGCAGACGAAGATTCTTTCCAACGCGATCCGGCTGTCACTCCGGAACGAGGGCGATGGCTTCAACCTCGAGCAACGCGCCACTACCCAAGCCGGCTTGCACCAGCGTGGAGGCTGGCGGGGCCTCCATGTTAAGGTAGTTTGCCCGAACCCGCCGCAACTCGGCGGTGTTGGCCATGTCGGTCACGTAGTAGTTGATCTTGACGATATCCTCGAACCTGCCACCCGCCAGGGCCAGACAGCTTCTGAGGTTTTCGAACGTGTTGTTTGCTTGTGAAGAGAAATCCTCGGGCAACTTGCCGTCCCGCGATGTTCCTCCCTGGCCTGAAATGAACACCAGGCGGCCGGATCGTGCCGTCACAACGTGGGTGTACCCCGGTGGTTTGGGTTTGCCCGCGAGGTTCAGGAATTGTCTTGCGGGTTTCTCCTGCGGCGCGCCGCTCCACACAGACGCAACGCTGATGAAGACACAGAATCCTGCAATGGGCAGTGATTTCATGCTTTTCTCCTGGACTGAAAGCTATTTCCTATTCCGGCCCTAATACGGCATCTTCAGGCCAAGCTGAATCTGCCGTGGGTCGCTTGAGATTTGACCGGCCGTTGCCCCATACGCAGAAAAACTGGTGGGACGTCCCCGTGTTCCCTACGCAACGAACGCAACGGACAGAGACCGCAGAGGTTCCGTGCCTGGGAGCGCACGCTTCCAGCGTGCTTCGTTTCTGACGCCCCGCACGCAAGATGCGTGCGCTCCCAGGGCGGATTTGCACATCAGTGGTACAGTACAGATCCGTGTTCATCTTTGCTTTCGTTGATACTTTTGTTACGGCCGGGCTGCGCCGCGTATCTCTGTGCCCTCCGTGTCTTCGTGGTGAAGCTGGGGTGGGGAAGCAGCCCGGGATGCGATAGAATATGACAGCCTTCATGAAGATTGCCACATGGAACGTCAACTCGATTCGGACGCGCCTGCCGCGGCTGGTAAGCTGGCTCGAGCGGCGCCGGCCCGACATAGTCTGTCTTCAGGAAATCAAAGTTGTAAACGAGGATTTTCCCGGGGAGGAACTGGGTAAGTTGGGTTACCACTGCCTCGTCAACGGCCAAAAAACCTACAACGGCGTGGCGATTCTCTCCCGGACACCGTCAACCGATCCATTCTTCTCTCTGCTTGACGAGGCGCCCGATGCTCCCCGCCGCCTCCTTGCCGCGACGATCGAGGGACTTCGGATAATCAATGTTTACGCGCCCATGGGGACCGAAGTCGGGTCCGAGAGATACGCGTACAAGCTCGATTGGTACCGGCGGCTGCGGGACTTTCTTGATTCTTCGGCGCAGCCGGACAGCGCCGTGGTTCTTTGCGGCGACTTCAATGTGGCTCCGGAGGACCGGGACGTCTGGGATCCCGAGAAATGGCGCGGCCAGATCCTGTTCAGTGATCCCGAGAAGGAAGCTCTGCGCAAGATTCTTGAATGGGGGCTCAAAGACGCTCTGCGCCTGCACCAGCAGGAAGGGGGCCTTTACACGTGGTGGGATTACCGCGCGGGAGCGTTCCATCGCGGGTGGGGGATGCGGCTCGATCACATTTTGCTGAGCGCGCCGCTCGCCGGGCGCTGCGCCGCCGTGGAGATTGACCGGAACGAACGAAAGGGAGAAAAACCCTCCGACCACGTTCCCGTAGTAGCCAGCTTGCAGTAACCGAGACGGATCTTCGTGACATGATCTCAGAATGTGAGGCACGGCTTCAGTCGTGCCGGATTCCGCCCCAGCGGGGCGAAAGGAGCTTAGACATAATGGAGTGACCGGTTCCGTCATGTAATATGCGTGGGTTGTGTTTGATTCAAACCACAGAGCCACATACAGGAGGAACCGGTCGTGTCTAATTGTATCACTTGGGTAGGGATAGATGATTCTGCGAAGAAATTGGATGTCGCGTTTGTTTTCAATCAGGAGGAGAACCCGCGCGAACAGTTCGAGGTGATGAACGACCCTGACGGGTTGGGAAGGTTCGTCAAGAAATTGAAGGCACAACGAGGCGAAGTACGTTGCGTGTACGAAGCAGGAGTTTGTGGATATACGCTGCAGCGCCTCTTGAAAAAGAAGGGTATTCCCTGTGACGTGGTCGCTCCGTCGCTGACGCCACGCAGGCCTGGGGATCGAGTGAAGACGAACAAGCGGGATGCCCGCAAGCTCGCGAAGCTTTACCGGGCGGGAGAGTTGACATCGATTCTGGTTCCAAACGAGCAACAAGAAGCCCTTCGGGATTTCTTGCGTGCTCGCGAAGACAGTCTCGAGGATCTAACACGGCAGCGTCACCGGCTAAGCAAGTTCCTCCTTCGTAACGGGATGAAGTACCGCACGGGCAAGGCTTGGACGAAAGGGCATTGGGGTTGGCTACGAACGTGTCACTTTGACGACCCGCTGAAGCAGGAAGTATTGATGCAGTGTCGTACGACCGTAGAAGAAACACAGGAACGGCTGAAGACTTTCGACGAGAAAATTGAGGAGATAGTAAAACGGCCGGAATACGCCCGACTGGCGAGTTACCTGATGGCTCTTCGGGGTGTGAAGGCACTTACGGCACTGACCATCATTGCCGAGGCTGTGGATCTGAAACGATACGTGAGTGCGCCGGCAATGATGTCCGCCATCGGGATAGTGCCAAGCGAGTACAGCACGGGCGACAGCCAGCGCCAGGGGGGTATCACGAAAACGGGTAACGGCCACTGGCGGCGGGTTCTGATAGAGAGCGCGTGGCATTACCGACATTCTCCGGTCACCAGTGGGGCACTAAAACAACGTCGAAAGAATCTGCCAGAAGAAGTGGTTGCTATCGCGGAAAAGGCGGACCGAAGGCTGCACAAGAAATACGTGAAGATCGTCAACAGAGGGAAGCGTGCGACGGTCGCCGCGGTTGCGGTAGCCCGCGAACTGGCTGGATTTGTCTGGGCGATCGGACAGTTGGCATAGACAGTTTCAGGAGGGCGATCAAATGTTTCTGAGGCTTCGTAAAACCGGGCCCCGGCTTGATGCATCTTGCCAGTCGCCAGGACTGGGGGCCAGCCCCCAGACCCCGGGATTTATCGCTTTGATCCCAATCCCGAGGCAAGGGGAACAAGCGAAGTGGGGTGCCAGCTAGACACCCCGCCTCGGTCTTGGGCCCTGAGTCGGCGCTCGGGTTGCTTCCCAGCATTGCCCTATCCTCCGCCCAGGCCGTGGGCCAGTTTAGCCGAGGACCGGGAAGTGCAGAACCTCAAATTTGCAACTTCTTAAGCTGGATGATCGAGAGCGTGAGACAGGAAAAGAAACGGGTAGTGAACGGAACAGGAGGTCGAGGGCCACGGCTTCGAAAGGAGAATCCTCGACCTGGCTATGCGGTATGGGAAACCAGAACCCGCGCACTTAGAGTGAGACAGCTCCCGACGGACCATGCCATTGCGGTACCAACCCGCGCATATCAGAATGATCATCGTCGCTGCTGCCAGCCTCGACCTTCTGTCCCGTTCACTACCAGCCTGCCTAAATCGGGGAGGGAAAAAACAATGAGGTGCTGAAACTCACGCCGAGATTTAACTTGACGGGTCACTCCATATCAGCCAGGGGTGAGCGCTCTTTGCGAACCCCTGGAGACGGCGCCAGCCAAAGACCCGCCCCGGCAGGGGCGGAGGACTAAGAATTTATTGGCAAATTCCGCACACTTTTCGAGCAGGGTCC
>WNGD01019952.1_pt1 | contig 11337 bp, 7 predicted proteins | sample 5400671 | NCBI WGS metagenome assembly WNGD01 (sample SAMN13153369, study PRJNA577476) | soil metagenome | isolation source: 40 cm soil or saprolite under grassland replicate 2 | place: USA:California | collected 2016-06-15
CATAAGGCGCCTCTTTGGTACCGGGACCAACTGCATCGCCCCTTCGGGGCTTCCCTTGTTACTGTGCTTGTTCCCAGGGCTTGCGCCCTGGGCTTTCCTGAGTCGCCCCTGCGGGGCTAGTTTCGCGCCAGAAACTAGTTAGGCGGCACAAGATCACGCAATCACCTCAATTCGACGCGTGATTTACGGTTGCGTTTTTTTGAATTTCGCCTTGCCGTTGGCCAGACTAATATTGCCCCCGTCGTCGCCAATAGTGAGTCTCACGGTCAATGGAACCAGTGTCCCCGTCAAATAGGCCCCTGCTCCACTTCCCTCGAACTTGAATTTACCCTCGCTCAAAGGGTGGATCACGACCTTTAATGCGACATGATTGATCACCCCTTCGAATGTAAATTCTCTTTTTCTATCCTGTGTAAAAGAACCTGCCGGAATGGTTGTCGAGAAGGCCCCAACTTGCAACCTCACGTCTTCAGTGAGAGGGTCAATCCCATCGCTGCCGTCACCCAGGGTGAAGGTTCCCTTCGCCTCGAATGTGTCATCGTTGGGCAAGGCCCCGAAATCGAGCGTAACGTCGGCGCTGAAAGCATGAAGTGGTACGCCAGAAGTAAATACTAAACCTTTGGGTGTGACTAATCCGCCGCCAGACGCGAAAACGTCGATGAACGCCCCCGTCTTACCGTCGTAGCGTAGCACGCTGTTGCCACTTAAACTGTTTACATACAGATTGCCGTCTGGACCGAAGGTTAAATAATCCGGAACGGCCAGGCCGCCACTGCTCGTTGGTACAAAGAGATCAACAAATGCTCCCGTCGTGGGGTCAAACCGCTCTATCCGGTCTGCATGGTATCTACTCGCGTAAAGATTACCGTCCGGACCAAAGACCAAGCCAGAATAGGCAGAATTTGCCGGCGGTTGGCCTTCACCGAAGGCATTCATAAACGCCCCGGTTGCCCCGTTGAAGCGTAAGATCCGCTGGCTGCCGTTGAACATGCTTGCATAGATGTTTGCATCCGGCCCAAAGGTGAAACCCACGAAACCACCGAGCCTTCCGTCAGAGATAAACGTGTCTATAAACGCGCCGGTCGTGCCGTTGTAGCGCCGGATGCTCCCTGCAAAGCGGTCGCTGACATAGAGATTCCCGTTGGGACCGAATACCACTTGGTCAGGGTTTGAAAGTCCGCCACTGCCAGAAGGCACGAAATCATCAATAAACGCCCCGGTCGTGCCGTTGTAACGCTTGATGCTGCCATTACTCCAGCTACTGACATAGAGGTTGCCATCGGGCCCAATAGTCAGGCCTTGTATAGTTTGGAGGCCGCCACTACCTGGAGCGACAAAGGTGCCGAGAAAATTTCCAGTTACCCCATCGTACCTCAGTACGCTGTCATTAGCTAAGTTGCCAACGAATAAGTCTATATTCGCTGCTTGCGCAGGTAGTGAAAGACCCGCCGCAATAACCAGCAGGACCAAGATTATCCGACTACGCTTGGTTTTGAACTGATAGAGTTTCATGGTATTTGCCTTCCCGGATTGCGTTCTTTAATTGGCTAGCGAAAAGGTTGGTGTAATGTTTCTACCATCTAGCTAAGCTAACCTAGCCTTGAGAACGGAATCAGGTGTTCGCTCTTGAAACCAAGGCGAGCAAAACTTCCCTGAAGCCGCCCGCAGGCGAGAACCTGCTCGACACTGTCGCCAGACTGTGTTGGATTATAGGACATTTTGTCTCGAGCGGAACGGAAGGTCTCGATGGACCAGCGGATGTGAGAAGCTTGTTGGGCAATGAAACCGGGTTCGACGAGGGAAGACTCTTCCCGGAGTCGCAAATAAAATCAGTTGAATCCCATCCCAGGAACCTCGTACCCTATTTCTGTACCTCCAGATACGGGATTTCACTCAGCAGAAGGGAAACCCTGAAGCGCCAGGTCGTCAACGTCTTCACCATGAATGGTTCGTATTGCCTTTTGAAATGGTCCGGTAGCTCTACCTTGGGTTCGACGGCCTGGCGGAGATCGCATGTCAGTTTGCTCGTGGCCCTCTCAATCCTGGTGTCAACGTCTTTACCTGCGTCCGCAGCTGAAGATCCCAAACCTGACCCGGTCTCGATTGAATTCTTTGAGAAGCAAGTCCGTCCGTTGCTCGTGAAGCAATGCTTCTCGTGTCATGGCCAAGACCAGCAGTTCTCCTCGTTGCGGGTCGATTCTCGCGAAGCGCTGCTGAAAGGCGGCAAGCGTGGACCCGCGCTCATTCCTGGCGACGCGACCCTCAGCCTGCTTGCCAAGGCCGTCAGGCATGAGGGCTTGAAGATGCCGATGGGCTCAAAGCTGGCTCCAGAGGAAATTGCTGATATCGAGAAATGGATCAACCTGGGGGCACCTTGGCCGTCTGGCAGCGCGGCTTCATCTGCTGCGGCTCCGGGCTTCTACGAAAAGATCAAGAAAGAGCATTGGGCGTTTCAGCCAATAAATCGTTTCCACTTAGATAAAGCGGAACCACAGGGCGGTGAGACCCCCTCCTTGGAAAAGGTGGTGGGACCAGCGAATGCCATTCATTCTGTCGATTATTTTGTCCGTGGGGCCCTCAGCAACGCGGGACTCAAACCCGCGGAGCCTGCCGACCGGCAAACCCTCATCCGCAGGCTGAGCCTGGTGCTCACCGGACTTCCGCCCACGCCCCTCGAAGTTGATCTCTTCGTGCGCGACGCGTCGCCCGAGGCTTATCCAAGACTTGTTGATCGCCTCCTGGCGTCCCCTCATTTCGGCGAACGTTGGGCCCGCCACTGGATGGACGTCATGCGCTTCGCCGAGACTTTCGGCAACGACTGGAACTACGAAATCAAAGGCGCCTGGCTTTATCGTGACTACCTGATTCGCGCATTCAATCAGGACGTTCCTTACGACCAGCTTATTCGCGAACATCTTGCCGGCGATTTGCTCCAAAAGCCGCGGATCAACGCCAAGGAAGGGATCAACGAGTCGGTCCTTGGAACGTCGTTTCTGCGATTAGGAGAACTGGGCCACGACGATTGCATTCGTTTCCGGCAGATACGCACGGACGTCGTGGACAATCAGATCGACACTCTTGGGAAAGCCTTTCAAGGGCTTACCGTTGCCTGTGCGCGCTGCCACGATCACAAGCTCGACCCCATCCCGACCTCTGACTACTACGCGCTTTACGGCGCGCTGACGAGTTCGCGCATGGTGATGCGCAATGCAGATACTCCGGACGTCAATGCCGCGGCGAAACAGCGTTTGCGAGAGTTAAAACCGCTCATCCGCTCGGAACTCGCGAAGCAGTGGATTCAAGAAACCGGTCTGATCCCGCGGTATTTGATGGCAGCGCACCGCGCCTGGAAGGGGCTTCCTCCGAAGGAGCAGGATCTCACAGAGCTCTCGCTCGACCGGATTCAGGCCTGGTTGGCGTTGCTCGAGAAACAGAAACCCGGCATGGAAGAGCCGCTCTATCCGTGGATTCAGTTGGCTGGCTCCGAACTCGCGCAGGAATGGCGCAAGCTGCAGTCTCGCTACGCTGAAGAGACGCGAAGCCGCGTGGCGTACAATCGCGAGAAATTCCGTCCCTTTGGAGACTTGGCCCGAGACGGGTTTGGGGGCTGGTACGCCGATGGAAACGCCTCGTTGGACGGCCCGTCGCCGAGCGGGGAATTTGCCGTCGCGAACAGTGGACCGGCTGCCGTCACCGGAGTTTTTCCTGCCGGCATCTATACACACGCGCTATCCGAACGTCTCGATGCTGCGTTGCGCTCGCCACTGGTTCCGAAAGACAAGAAGTTCTTAAGCCTTCAGGTGGTTGGCGGCAGAATGGGCGCGTGGCGGACCATCCTCGACAACTGCATGCTCAGCGAGGACTATCAGCTGCTGGACTCCGATTCCCCGCGCTGGCTGAAGATTCCCAATCGCGACGATCAGCCGGCGTTGCCTTTTTACGTGGAGCTGGTGACGAAAGGCAGCAATCCGAGAATTCCCGACCGGCCGGATCGCCTCAAGGTCACGCAAGCTCAGCTGGACTCGCCTTATTCCTACTTTGGCGTCGCGCGCGCCTATCTGCACGATGTGGACGAGTCTCCGCGCGACGAACTGTCTCATCTGGCGCCACTGTTTGCCGGCGCTTCTCCGGCCAGCCTGGAAGCGGTCGCCGAACGTTACGCCTCGATCATTCGCCGGTCGCTCGAGCGCTGGGCTGCGGGCAAGTCAACTGACGACGATGCGCGCTGGATTGGCTGGCTGCTGGAAAACCGGCTGGTTACCAATGCCAGTAGCCAGTCTCCGCGTTTGCAGGAACTCATCGAGGATTATCGCTTGGCTGAATCCCGCATCGCAGCCCCCAAGACCTTCAACGGCACGGCGGATCTCGAAACCGGCTACGACTTCCCGGTGCTGCCTGCTGGAGACGCCGAGCACCCTGGAAAGACTGTTCCGCGCGGATTTCTCCAGCTCATTGCAGGAACCCAGGAAGGTGTGAAGGCATTCGGAAGCGGCCGGCTTGAGATTGCCAACTTGATCGCAAGTCCTTCAAATCCGCTGACCGCGCGCGTCATGGTCAACCGGATCTGGCTTCATGTGTTTGGGCGCGGCATTGTGCCTACAGCCGACAATTTTGGTGTTTACGGCGAGCGGCCTTCTCATCCCGAGTTGCTGGATGCGCTGGCAGCGCAGTTTATCCGCGACGGTTGGTCCATCAAGAAGCAGATTCGCTTTCTGCTGATGTCGCAGACCTTCCAGCAATCCAGCCAGGCCTCGCCGGAAGCGTTGGCGAGCGATCCCCAGAACCGGCTTCTGTCGCATTATCCGGTCCGGCGCCTCGAAGGTGAATCGATTCGCGACACGATTCTGGCGGTTTCCGGCCGGTTGGACCGCACCATGTACGGTCCGAGCATTCAACCCTACCGGGAAGAGCCCAAGGACTATCGCAAGCTTCACCAGGGACCGCTGGATGGTAATGGCCGCCGCAGCATCTATATCAAAGTGACCCGGCACGAAGGTTCGCGCTTTCTCGATACCTTCGACTTTCCCAGCCCCACGGTCGCGCGCGGCAACCGCGATACCACCAATGTGCCGGCACAGGCCCTCGCTCTTTTGAACGATCCCTTCGTCCTCGACCAGGCTGCCTTCTGGGCCGACCGGTTGATCAAAGCTCAGGCGCCCACCGTGGAGGCGCGACTGGATTCCATGTTCCGCGCGGCGCTTGGAAGACTGCCCGATGACGCCGAGCGCGCTCGATTCGCGGGCCTTGCCAAGGAATTGGCGAACCTTCATAAGGCGACGCCTGAAAAGACGCTCGAGAGCCGGGAGGTTTGGAAAGACATGGCGCATGCCATTTTCAATCTGAAGGAGTTCATTTATGTGCGGTAGGTTCAAAGACCGTTTGCGTTTCTTGGCGTACTTCGCGTCTTTGCGGTGAATGCTGGGCTGGATTTTCACCGCGAAGACGCGAAGAGCGCAAAGGATTCGCGGCTTGATGGGGTAAGCGGGATCAGGGACAACATCAATCGAACGCTGAGTGAAATGAGCAGGAGCTGTGCCATATGAGTCGCCATTCGTCAGAATCGCAGTGCCCTGGTTGTGCGCCCCGCCCTCGGTCGCGGCGTGACGTTCTCAAATACGCGTCGAACGGCTTTGGACTGATGGCCCTGTCAGCGCTGATGTCCGACAAAGCTTACGCGGATCTGGCGGCGCCCAAGCTCCACTTCGAGCCCAATTTTCTGTTTCATGCCTGGCGCTGTTTCGCATGTGGACACGTTCGACCCGAAACCGAAGCTTGCGGAACTGGATGGCAAGCCCTTCGATGGCTTTTACCAGGTGGGCGCCAAGAAAGAAACCAATCGCAAGTGGGTGAAGAGTCCGTGGCAGTTCAAGCAGCATGGACAGTCTGGAATCTGGCTGAGCGAGCTGTTTCCGAACCTGGCCGGCTGTGTCGATGACATTACCGTGATCCGCTCCATGGTCTCGGGATTTCCACTCCACCCGCGCGCAAATCTGCTGATGCACACGGGACGCAACACCGGCGGATTTCCGAGCCTGGGCTCATGGGTCAACTATGCGCTGGGCAGCGAAAACAAGAATCTTCCGGGATATGTGTTATTGCATGCCGGCGCCGTGCCGCCGGGAGGTTTGGAAAATTTTTCCAATGGTTTCTTGCCGGCCACGTATCAGGCCACGCCCATGCAGGCCGATGGCAAGCCTGTGGTAAACATCGAACCGGCTGACAAGGATCCCTTGATCCAGCGCGCCAAGCTGGATGTCTTGCTTCAGGAAGACCGGCAGTTCCTGCAATCGATTCGCAACGATGATGCGGTCGAGTCCGCGATTCAGAATTACGAAATGGCTTACAAGATGCAATCGGTGGTGCCCGACGTTTTGAATCTGGACAAAGAGAGCGAGGCAACCAAGAACCTTTATGGATTGGACGCAGCCGACAAGAACAAACGGCTGTATAGCATGCAGTGCCTGCGCGCCCGGCGCCTCATCGAAGCGGGCGTTCGCTTTGTCGAGATCACCTGCCCGGAAGTATACGGTGGGAACAATGGCACCTGGGACCAGCATACTGAATTGAAGAAAGGCCACGAAGGCAACGCCCTCATCACGGATCAGGGTGTCGCCGCGCTCCTCAAGGACTTGAAGTCCAGAGGCCTGCTGAAAGAAACGCTGGTGGTTTGGGCGACCGAGTTTGGCCGCACGCCGCATGGCCCCAAACCGGATTGTCGCGATCACCACGAGACCGCCTTCACGGTCTGGATGGCGGGTGGGGGACTGAAAAGCGGCTTGGTCTACGGTGCGACCGACGAGGTCGGCATGCATTCGGTGGAGAATGTCACCGAAGTGTTCGACCTCCACGCCACGATCCTTCAGCTTCTCGGACTCGATCACAAAAAACTCACATACCGCTTCGGCGGCCGCGATGTGAGCCTCACCGACGTGCACGGGCATGTCATCCGTGGGATTCTTGCCTGAGGCAGTCCCTAAGACCGTCCTCCTCGTCCTCGATGTATCACGAGGACGAGCAACGGGAACAGCCGGGGTGGCCGCATTTTCATGCCTCAATAGTGCCGCACAGGGGCACAAGGATTAGCAGGCTCAAGGTCGCCTTGGATGCATCCAGCCTGTCACCTGGGAATTACATGCTCAGCGTTCTGGTGCCCGGCCTCGACGAACGGCCGATTACCCCCTTACGGCTCGGAACGGTCTTGAACACGAGTTTCCAAGGACGTGGTAGAGCTCGTCGCTGTTGATCTGAACCGGCGTAAGGTCACGGGAGTGCCGTTGAGTTTCGTCTTGGACCTGCTGGAGCAGTGCCTGAAATCTGCGCGGTCGCTTAGGCCTGCGCGAGCGATTTCGAAGCCGTTGCCTCCACTGGGCCACCGGGTCGTAAGGGTCCCTGGACCGCGCCGGACTCCATTTCATGCAGCCCAAGCGGTCCTCCATGGCTCGCTACCGGCCCAGAAATCCGCTTGCTCCTGACACGCCTTCGCGATAAAACCGAGTGAGTAGACGCGACATAACCGCCATTTTCGGAACCGGGGAGATATCGTGGTTGGGCGCGGAATCGAAAAATGCTTTTTTGGACTATCCTCGCATCTACGGCCGGGGAGGGCCCGCCGACGCCATCGACTCGGCACCGTCAGCGGCGCGAGGTGCACCACCCCGACGATGGGTCGCGACTTGAGCCAGACTGTGGATCGGCGACCTTGCAATTCGTAACCGCGGTAGGAGAATAAGAGAACGAAATGAGGATGGATACGTTAGGACTTGGGGCAGGGGGCACCGATAGCCACTTGAACGGAGCGCTCCGATGCAACCGCTGATCATTCGTGAACTGAAGGTAAAGAACTTTAAGACACTTGTAGACCTTTCCCTCCAATTGAGAACGAGGAACGTCTTGATTGGCCCGAACATGGCGGGCAAGAGCAATATCCTTTCCGTCTTTCGGTTTCTCCGTCGTCTCGTGTCTCCTTCTATAGGAGTTCATGGCGTGGGTAACGCGTTTGCGGATCTCGGCGGTTTTCAAGAAGTCGTCTGGGGCGGTGGAGATTCAAACTTGATCTCCATCGAACTCACCGGAGACATGCCAAAGTCGGAGCAGTTCGGTGACGAGCGCGCTTGGACCTACAAGATCGACATCGTTGGTGAACGCCGGGGCGGAATCATTCGCGTGCAAGACGAAACTCTAGCACTTACTGACGCAGCCGGTGAGCATCCGCTGATCGAGCGCGATCCAGGTTCAGGCAAGCGTATATTTCGGGCGCGGAGCGGCGAACAAATATCCCAAATCGACGACAACTCCCGCTCGGCTCTCGAATTTGAGCTTCCGAATTGGGAAGGGAATTTGCTCCGGATGCTCTTCGCCTCGTTCAGTTTCTATCAGCTGTCGCCGTTCGAGATGAAGCGTCTCAACTCCACATCCGCAATCGGTCCTCTGGACGAGCGTGGTGGCAATCTCTCTTCTTGGTTGATGATGTTGCAAACGCGCTATCGGCAGGAATCGTTTGATCGAATTGTTGCAGCGGCCAAGGATGCCTTCCCGGAACTCACTGATCTGCTTACGCATCCAACGCCTCAAGCCACTGTTTTTCTTGCATCCTCGGAGGCTGGCATAAGAAGCGCGGTACCTGTGTGGCAGATGTCCGACGGTGAACTTTGCTTCCTCGCTCTTCTCTCACTGATATATTGTCCCGCTGAGTTCGCGGTTCCGTTGTATTGCATAGAGGAACCGGAGAATTATCTGCATCCACGTTTGCTGGAGGCCCTCGTTGGTCTCCACAATCAGAGGCTAATGGCCCTGGAGACTGATCGGCGCCCTTCGCAGTCGTTCATCACAACCCATTCCTTACTGCTAGTTGACAAGGCAAATGTGGAGGACTTGATCGTGGTCGAGAAGCGGGCTGGTGCCACCGTATGTACCCGTCCCGCGGAACGGCAAGAGTTGCGGGTGTTACTGGAGCGCAGTGAACTCGGCCTGGGCGATTTGTATTATTCTGGGGTCCTCAGTGCCACTGAGTAGTAGCTACGGTTTGATAGTTGAAGGAATTTATGATGTTCCAGTTTTTGAGCGCCTGACCGAGAGACTTGTTCCGGGTGTCAAGTTCGTCAAGAGCTACCCTGCAGGGGGCAAGGCAAAGGTCATCAATAACTACCCAAGCCTGCTCTGGCGCTTTGCGAATTCAGTCATGGGCGCCGCCGTGCAGCGCGGTATCGTGATATGCGACTCTAATGGCAAGGACCCCATTGAGATCGAGACGACGATGGCCGCCCGGACCGACCTGAACAAATATCCGTTTCGGCACGGTGTGCAGTTCCATGCGACAAGTCAGGAAACTGAAACTTGGCTACTCGCGGATCATGTAGCCATAAATTCTGTCGCCGCCGAAAGAGGAACAGGTGCCTCTGTCGGACCCTTCTCGGAGTCGCATCTTGAGTCGCTTCCGAATGCGAAGGAAGAATTTATCAAGATTCTGACTGCCGCTAATTTGCCGTACACACCTGAGGTTTGTGGTGAAATCGCTGGAAAGATCGACCTCGTTCGTCTTCGCGCGGCGTGTCCGGGATTCTCGCGTTTCGAAGCGAAGCTGACCTAGCTGTTGTACGGCGGCTTTCCCTGAACCTCACCGGAGTGCCGTCGGCGCGGGAGGCCTAGCTGGCAGTTCTTCCGGTTCAGCGACTTGAGCAACGAAGTTCTCGAAGAAGTCCCGATCCGCCAGTACGTGGAATACGGTGCCTCTCGCAATGATCAAGAAACTTACGATCAAAAGATTCAAGTCCATCCGCGAGCTGAGCATCTCCTGCAAGCGCGTAAACCTGTTCATCGGCGAGCCGGACACCGGCAAGACGAACATCCTCGAGGCGCTCAACTTTCTCTCTCGACTTGGGTGGAACTGGCCGATCGACCGAACCTTCAGAGTGCATGGGAACACAGGCTTCAACGAACTCTTCCACCGCCAGTTCTTCGATAAGCCTTTCGAAATAAAACTCGATGGTTTCCATTTGCGCGCGAGCGTTGCCGGCCAGGACCGCCATCTTGAGGTCCAGTGTAGTCCGAATGGACGGAGGTTCACTCTCGGCTTCGACATGAAGGTACACTTACCCGCACTCTCATGGATCCGGTTCTATAGCTACACATCGTCGGCGGAGTGGCAGTACAGCACAGAGGGGCCGGAGGCCGACAAGATCGTCGCTACACCGCACGGGTCGAATCTTCTTTACCTGGCGCAGCACCACGGAAAAGCGAACGAATTCCTCAAAGAAGTGGTCTCAGAGCTTGACTGGAAGGTGAACTTTGACCCCACATCTAAACGATTCAACCTCTCCGAAATTCGGGAAGACGAAATTCTGAATTACGGTCTGGAGCTTCTGTCCGACAGCCTTAAGAGGTATTTTTTTTACGGTGTGATACTACTTACCTCTGCCAAAGCAACTCTGGTTTTCGACGAACCGGATGTCTTCGCGTTTCCGCCTTATCCCAAACTCCTGGCGGAGATGATCGCGAGAAATCGGTCAAATCAGTTTTTCTTGACTACCCACAACCCCTACTTTCTTGCTGCTCTCGCAGAAAAGACTCCCGGCGTAGACCTCAATATCTTCATCTGTTACCGGGGCGGTGAATCAGGTACTCAGGTACGACTGCTGACCAGGAAAGAAGTCTCAGCCCTTATCGAACAGGGAGCGGCAGTCTTTTTCAACCTTAAGGACTATGCGAAATCGTGAAACTGGTCTTTGCCTTCGAGTGCTTCGCGGATGAAGACATCTGGCACATCCTGGTTAATGAGTGTGGTCTTCCATTGAGAAAGCGCCACAGTGAGAGCAAGGGCAGAGTGGTAACTGACACATTGAGGAACTTTCGCGCACATCTCGGATTGGTCGACCAAGATCCAGGGGCCGTTGCACCCGAGACCCTTCAACAAGCGAAGCGTGTGCAGTTCGAAGGCGACGTGGAGCTCAGGACATTGAGGGATCACCATGTTCTGATACTGCACCCGCGGCTGGAAGATTGTTTCATGAAGGGCATGCGAGGTGTAGGTCTCAAGTCGGAGCTCGCGAGGACTGCGGAAGAGCTGCACCGTGTACTGGGAACGCCAAGCGCCTACCGTCACAATCTATTTCGGGAGGAACTGAGAACCCTGCGGTCGCAAGCGAAACGGAAGCGAATACCGGTGTTCCTCATCGATTTGGAAAAGATCGTGCGCAGATTAATGGTGTCCTTGCGGCAAGCGTGCGTGATTTCGAGTAATGCACTTTGATACCGTCAGGCTTCGGGCGCAATTAAGCGCCAAGGAGGCCAGTGTTTTAATCAAAGAGGTTAACCGCACCAGTTTTTATACTCTTTGACATA
>WNGD01006331.1_pt1 | contig 11336 bp, 5 predicted proteins | sample 5400671 | NCBI WGS metagenome assembly WNGD01 (sample SAMN13153369, study PRJNA577476) | soil metagenome | isolation source: 40 cm soil or saprolite under grassland replicate 2 | place: USA:California | collected 2016-06-15
AGGTAGCCATCGCCGTGCTTGTCCTGGACCTCCTTCAGCTCCCGTACGATGTAATCGGCTCTGGTCTTGAAGCGCGCGTCGCCCGTCGCCGCGAACATGAGACTCACTGCCGAGAGGTGATGGCCCGCGATGTGCCCGGTGAGATTGCGGCCGCCGCCGTCCCAGCCGTCGTACGGTTCGGCTTTGCGCGGCAGTCCCGCGCGCTCCCGGTAATAGGCGAGCATCCGGTCCGGATCGAGCCGCAACAGGTACTGCGCCATCAAGTCCTGCGCGTGCTTGAGCGGCCCGCCCGTGAGCCGTACCGCCGACAGGGGGAGCGGCCGGGCGCGGACCGTGCCCGTCTCACCAGCCGCGCGCGGAGCGGCGGAGAGCGCCTCGGCGAGCCCCCGGCCCGGGAGGAGCGCCGACGCGCCGGCGCCGAGGCCGAGCTTCAGGGCGTTACGGCGAGACAGCGTCATGGGAAAATCATACAGGCTTTGCACAGTTCTTGACACCCGTTTTGTGAGGTGTAGTCTCGGCTCGCTATGACCGGCCTCGACTGGGTCTTCATCGGACTGTATTTCCTGCTCCTGCTCGGGATCACCTGGTGGGTGATCCGGCGCGGTCAGGATACGGCGGCCGATTACTTCCTCGCGAGCCGTAACCTTGGTTGGTTCATCGTCGGCGCATCCATTTTCGCATCCAACATCGGCTCCGAGCATCTCGTGGGCCTCGCCGGCGCCGGCGCGACCAGCGGCGTCGCCCTCGCGCATTACGAGCTGCACGCCTGGTGCCTGCTGGTGTTGGGATGGGTCTTCGTCCCGTTCTACATGCGCTCGATGGTATACACGATGCCCGAGTTTCTCGAACGACGCTTCTCGCCGGGCGCGCGCTGGGTGCTCTCGATCATTTCGCTCGTCGCGTACGTTTTGACGAAGTTCGCCGTCGGCATCTTCGCGGGCGGCGTGGTTTTCGCCACACTGCTGCCTGAGGCTCATCTGCGCCTCTTCGGCGCGACGCTCAGCGCGTTCTGGGTCGGCTCGGTAGCTGTGGTTGCCCTGACGGGGATCTACACCATCGCGGGCGGCATGCGCGGCGTGGCGTACAGCGACGCGGCACAAACCATCGTGCTCGTGGTTGGATCGGTCCTGATCACCCTGTTCGGCCTGGCGCGGCTCGGCGGCTGGCACGAGCTCCGCGCCGCATTGCCTTCGGACATGTTCAATCTCTGGAAGCCGCTCATTCCAGCAGGTATGGAAGGCACGTGGGCGCCGGTGCGGGAGACCTCGCGCATCGCCTGGTACTTCAATGACTATTTCCCCTGGCTCGGGATGCTGTTTTGCGCGCCGATCGTCGGTCTCTGGTACTGGACGACCGACCAGTACATCGTCCAGCGCGTGCTCGGCGCCCCCAATGAGCAGCAAGCGCGACGAGGGTCCATCTTCGCCGCGTACCTCAAACTCCTTCCGGTCTTCATCTTCATCATCCCTGGGATGATCGCGCTCGCGCTCGCGCGTACCGGCAAAGCACCAGGGCTCGCCGGGATCGTGGACGCTTCCGGCAACGCCATTCCCGACGCCGCGCAGGCGGCGTTTCCGTTGATGGTGAAGACGATCCTCCCCGCAGGCATCCGCGGTCTTGTCGTCGCGGGTCTGCTCGCCGCCCTCATGAGCTCGCTCGCCGGCGCCTTCAATGCGTGCTCAACCCTGTTCACGATGGATATCTACCAGAAGCTCCGGCCCGGCGTGACGCAGCATCAACTGGTATGGACCGGCCGCGTCGCGACGGCGGTGATGGTCCTCATCGGGCTTCTCTGGATTCCGGTGATCCAAGGGGGGAGGGGCCTCTACTTTTACCTTCAGGGTGTGCAGGCGTATCTCGCACCGCCGATCTTCACCGTCTTCTTCTTTGGTGTCTTCGTGAAACGCCTCAATGCTCAGGGAGCGCTCGCGGCGCTGGTCGTCGGTTTTCTCCTCGGGGTCTTTCGTCTCGCTGTCGATACGCCGGTGAGCTTGCAGTTTGGCAGTCTCGCGCACGGCTACGCGCCCAGCTCGTTCCTGTGGGTCATCAACAACATCTACTTCCAGTACTACAGTCTCTTCATCTTTATCGTCTCGGCCGCGACGATGGTGATCGTGAGTTATCTGACCTCGGCGCCGGCGGTCGAGCGACTCGTCGGCCTGACGTACGCGACGGTGACGCCTGAGCAACAGCAGCAGTCGCGCGCGAGCTGGACGCGCGGCGACGTAGTGGCTTCCGCCGTCGTGCTGGTGTTGATCCTCGCGGCGTATCTCTACTTCCGAGGCTAATCCGTGCTCGCGCTGCTCCTGGCACTCCTCGCCCAGCGTCAAACGCAGAGCTTCGATCACGGGTGGCGATTCCATCTTGGCGATGTGCCTGGTGCCAACGCGGTGCCATTCGACGACACCGCGTGGCGCACGCTCGATCTGCCCCACGACTGGAGCATCGAAGGCGAGTTCAGCGAGCAGAACCCCGCCGGCGTGGCGGGCGGGGCGCTCCCGGGCGGCGTCGGGTGGTATCGCAAGACGTTCACCGTCCCCGCGCGGGACAGCGGCAAGGTCGTCTTCGTCGAATTCGACGGCGTGTATCGCAACAGCGAAGTGTGGATCAACGGGCAGTACCTCGGCAAGCGACCGTACGGCTACAGCTCGTTTCGCTATGAGCTGACGCCCAACGTTCGCCTCGGGGCGGGCCGCAACGTCATCGCCGTGCGCGTCGACAATTCCCAGCAGCCGAACTCACGCTGGTACTCCGGCTCCGGGATCTATCGCCACGTTCGGCTGGTCACGAGCGATCCGATGCACGTCGCTCAGTGGGGGACGTACATCACGACTCCGGTGGTGAGCGTCGATTCCAGCCACGTCACGATTCGAACGAGCCTCCGCAACGAACGGCAGGTCGAGCAGCCGATTGTGCTCAGCACGGTCGTGTACGATTCCGCCGGCAGGGAGGTGGCGGCCGTATCCACCATGGGCCGGATCCCCGGCGACTCGGTCGCCGAGCTGGTGCAAGATCTGACGGTCTCGCGGCCGGTCCTCTGGTCGGTCGAGCGGCCGTATCTCTATCGCGCCGTATCGCGCGTCAGGTGCGGGAACAGGCTGTGCGACACGTATACCACGCCATTCGGCGTGCGGTCGTTCGTCTTCAGAGCCGATTCAGGATTCTTCCTGAACGGGCGCCCCGTGAAGATTCGCGGCGTGTGCCTGCACCACGATCTCGGCGCTTTGGGTGCGGCCGTGAACACGCGCGCGATCGAGCGCCAGCTCCAGATTATGCGGGCGATGGGTGTGAACGCCCTCCGCACCTCGCACAACCCGCCCGCGCCCGAGCTGCTCGACCTGACGGACCGCATGGGCTTCGTCGTGATGGATGAAGCGTTCGACATGTGGAAGAAGGAAAAGACGCCGTACGACTACCACCTCGACTGGGACGCCTGGCACGTGCGCGATCTGTCGGACATGGTGCTGCGCGACCGCAATCACGCCAGCGTCTTCATCTGGAGTATCGGCAACGAGGTGATGGAACAGTGGAACAACGGCGACAGCACCGCCGCTCCGATTGCGCGCGAGCTCGCAGGGATAGTGCGCGCGCTCGATCCCACACGGCCGGTCACGCAAGCCGCCAATAACGGCAGTCCGCAGAACCCCGTCTTTCACGCCGGCGCGCTCGATCTCCTGGGCCACAATTATCACCACGAGGTGTGGGCCGATTTTCCGGCGCAATACCCTGGCGCGAAGTTCATCATCACCGAGGCGATGTCGGCGCTCAACAGCCGCGGCGTCTATGAACAGCCGTCCGACAGCATCGCCGTCTATTACACACCATACGAGAAGAACCGCGGACCGCAGCCGCCCAAGAATGGCCGGCTCTCTTCCTACGACAACAGTCGCGCGTTCTGGGGATCGCTGCACGAAGAATCGCTGCGGCTGTTCGAGCGCTATCCGTTCCTTTCGGGGATCTTCGTCTGGCAGGGCATCGACTACCTGGGCGAGCCCACGCCCTACGAGTGGCCGGCGCGCAGCTCCTACTTCGGCGTAGTCGATCTCGCGGGATTCCCGAAGGATCCCTTCTACTTATATCAGAGCGTGTGGACGGAGCAGCCGATGCTCCATCTGCTCCCCCATTGGAATTGGACGCCGGGCGATACGATCGACGTGTGGGCCTACACGAATGCCGACGAGGTGGAGCTGTTCCTGAACGGCACATCGCTCGGCACCAAGCGCAAGCCCGAGCCGGTGAGTCATCTGATGTGGCGCGTCGCATACACGCCTGGGACGTTACGGGCTGTCTCGCGTAAGGAAGGCCGCGTCTGGGCAACCGCGGAGGTGAGGACTGCCGGCGCGCCCGTACGGGTCGCGCTGGCGCCTGATCGCGCGCGCCTTCGCGCCAATGGCGACGACCTCTCCTTCGTCATGGTCACCGTTCAGGATCGTGCCGGTGCCCTCGTGCCGACGGCGGAGCCGCTCATTCGCTTTCGTCTTAGCGGTGGGGATGCGCGAATCGTCGGCGTCGACAACGGCGACCAGACCAGCCATACCTCGTTCAAAGCGAACCAGGTCCGACTCTTCAACGGCAAGGCGCTCGTCATCATCCGCGCCGGTACCAGACCGGGAACCGTCACGCTAACCGCGGCAGGGGACGGACTCACACCTTCCGCCGTGCCTCTTCAGCTCAGATAAAGGAACGGTCATCCATGCGGGCTCTTTTCGCGCTTCTGGTTGCGGCGTCCTCCATTCGCGTCGCCGCTGCACAGCAGGTGGACACGACACTGTGGACGCGGCTGCACTACCGCTTCGTCGGACCAGAAGGGAACCGCGCCATCGCCATCGTGGGCGAGCCCGGGAACTCACTCGTCGCCTACGTCGGCGCCGCGTCGGGCGGGATCTGGAAGACCGAGGACGGCGGCGTGCACTGGCGCGCGGTCTTCGACAGCGAGCCGGCGCAGGCGATCGGCGCGCTCGCCATCGCGCCCTCGGCGCACAATGTGGTGTGGGCGGGGACGGGTGAAACGTTCTTCATCCGGTCGATGACCGCGCTGGGCAACGGGGCCTACCGCTCAACCGATGGTGGCCGGAGCTGGCAGCACATGGGTCTCGATTCCACCGGGCGCATCGCCCGCATTGTGATCGATCCCACGAATCCCGACATCGTGCTGGTCTGCGCGCTGGGCCGCGCCTACGGGCCCCAGCAGCAGCGCGGCGTCTATCGCACCGCGGACGGCGGTCGCACCTGGACCCGCGTCCTGTTTGTGGATCCGAACACCGGATGCTCCGACCTCGCCATCGATCCCGGCGATCCCAATACGCTGTTCGCCGGGATGTGGCAGTTCGAGGTGAAGACATGGCACCTGCAGAGCGGCGGGCCGGGGAGCGGGCTGTGGGCGTCGCACGACGGCGGCCTCACGTGGAAGCGCCTGGTTGGTCACGGGCTGCCCGACGCGAAGCACGTCGTCGGCAAAGTCGCCGTGGCGGTCGCGCCCTCGAACCCGAACACGGTGTACGCGCTCGTCGAGGACCGCGACCCGACGCTCTACCGCAGCGACGACCGCGGCACCTTTTGGCGCGTCGTGTCGCGCAACCACGACATGGCCGAGCGCGCGCCGTACTACGTGCGCTTCGCCGTCGCGCCCGACGATGAAGAGCGGCTCTACTTCGTGTCGGTGCGATTCAGCATGTCGCGCGACGGCGGCCAGACGCTCGGACGCTCCGGCTTCCAGGCCGGCGGGGACAACCACGACATGTGGATCGATCCCTTGAACCCCGACCGCATGATGATCGCACACGACGGAGGCGCGAGCATCACGCTCACGGGCGGTAAGGCCTGGACCCGCGTCGTGCTGCCGATCGCGCAGATGTACCACGTGCACACCGACACGCGCGTGCCCTACTACCTCTACGGCAATCGCCAGGATGGCTCGTCCTACCGGATGCCGAGTCGCAGTCGCGCGGGCGGGTTGAACGAGGGGCAGTGGGGTCACGTGGGTGGGTGTGAAAGTGGCTTTGCCATTCCCGACACGGTGGATAACGCCACGGTGTGGTCGGGCTGCTACGACGGCGGGCTCGAGGTCTACGACGTCCGGACCGACCACTCACGGAACGTGCGCGTCTGGCCCGAAGCGGGCTATGGCTGGCGGCCCGCGGACATGAAGTACCGCTGGAACTGGACTTTCCCCATCGCTATCTCGCCCCACGACCACACGAAAGTGTACGTCGGGAGCCAGGTCGTGCACGTGACGAAGGACGGCGGCGCGAGCTGGCAAGTGCTGAGTCCCGATCTCACCCGCAACGACACGACGCACCAGCAGAGCTCGGGCGGTGTCACGACCGATAACCTCTACACGTTCGACGGCGCCACCTTGTTTGCGCTCGCCGAGTCGCCCGTGCGGGCGGGTGTCCTCTGGACCGGGTCGAACGACGGCCGCGTGAATGTGTCGATGGATGGCGGCGCCCACTGGACCGACGTGTCGGGCAACATCCCGAAGCTCTCGCCCTGGGCGAAGATCGTGAACATCGAGCCTTCACGCTTCGATGCAGGCACCGCGTATCTCGCGGCCGACCTGCACGAGCTCGACGACCTGGATCCGTACATCTTCAAGACCTCGGACTTCGGGAAGAGCTGGCGAAAGATTTCGGAGACGTTCCCGCGCTCGCCGCTCTCGTTCGTGCACATCGTGCGCGAGGATCCGGTGCGGCGCGGTTTGCTCTTCGCGGGAACGGAGAACGGGCTGTACGTGACGTTCGACGACGGCGCCCGCTGGCTGCCGCTCCAGACCAACCTGCCGCACGCCCCCGTGTCGTGGCTCACCGTGCAGCCGCACTTCCACGATCTCGTCGTCTCGACCTACGGGCGTGGCTTCTACATCCTCGACGACATTTCGCCGCTCGAACAGCTCGATGGCGCGACGCTGGCGAGCTCGGCGAGCCTATTCGTGCCGCCACCTGCCTACCGGCTGCGCGACCAGCAGGGAGTCACCAACGCACCGAACAGCGCAGTGCAGGCGGAGAACGGGCCGGCCGGCGTGCCGCTCACGTACTACGTCTCGACGGCGCTGGCGGACACCACGACCGGCTCAACCACCGCGCTAAGCACCACATGCCCCAGCCCCCAACCCCCAGCCCCCCCAACCCCCAGCCCCAGTGATAGCACGCGTCGCCTCAAGCCTTTGCGGCTCGTGATTCTCGACGCGCAGGGTGACACCGTGCGGGTGCTCGAGGGAGCGCGGAAGCCGGGACTGAACCGTGTCTGCTGGGACCTGCGCTACACGGCGCCGGCCACGCCGAAACTTCGGACGCCACCCCCCGGCAAGACGTGGGTTCGTGTCGGGGCCGACGGGACGCGCCCACTGGTCACCTGGGATCTGGATCTCTCGCTGCGCGGCCCGCTGGTGTTGCCCGGGAGCTATACCGTCAGCCTCGTAATCGCGGACTCGGGCACGACGCCTGTGACCTCGAAGCAGACGCTCACGGTCCTCAAGGATCCCAACACGACGGGAACGGACGCGGACGTGCAGGCACAGGGCAAGCTCGCGCGCACGATTCGCGCCGAGCAGGACAGCATCGCGCGCATGGTGAATCGCCTCGAATGGGTGCGCAAGCAGGTGCGTGACCTCACGGCGCAGCTTCGCGACTCAAGTCTAGTGGCCGACTCCGGAGCCAAACGCGTCGCCGCGCTCGCCGATTCGCTCGAGCGGCGCATCGTCCGGGTCGAAGGCGCGCTCTTCGACGTGAACCTGACGGGCGCGCGGGAGGATGCCTTCCGCAATCCGATCCAGCTCTACGGCCGGCTCGCCGCGCTGCAGTCGGACTTGGCGGAGAATGGTGCCGACTTCGCGCCCACCACGCAGCAAGTCGCGGTGCACGAGGTGCTGGCCGGACGGCTCGCGGACGCAACGGCGCGCTTCACTGACCTCATGACGAAGGGCGTCCCGCAGTTCGCCGCCGAATTGCGGCGCACGCCGCTCCGCGACGTGCTCAGCAGTGGCTTGGATACGGGCGCGGGAGCGCGGCCATGAAGACGCGGGCCCTCGGCGCGACCGGGTACCGCGTCAGCGAGATCGGCTTTGGTGCCTGGGGTATCGGCGGCCAGATGTGGCGCGGCGTGGACGATGCCGAAGGCCGCAAGGCGCTGCACGAAGCGGTCGAGCAGGGCATCACGTTCTTCGACACGGCGCTGGCGTACGGGACCGGTCACAGCGAGCGCGTGATCGGGGAAGAGCTGAAGCACGAGATCCGCGCAGGCCGCGTCGTCGTCGCGACGAAGATCCCGCCGCAGAATCGGCAATGGCCGGGCAAGGCGAGTTACCCGCTCGCTGACGTCTTCCCGGCGCAATACATCGCGTCCTGCACCGAACAGTCCCTCAAAAACCTCGGCATGGACGCGCTGCACGTGCAGCAGCTACATGTCTGGAATGACGCATGGCTCGAGGATCGTGACTGGGAAGCGTCCTATAAACAGATCGTGCGGCTCAAAGAAGAAGGAAAGGTCCTGCACTGGGGGATCTCGATCAACGATCACGCGCCGGAGACCGCACTCCGCGTCCTGACGGACCCGGTGTTCGAAACCGCGCAGGTGATCTACAACATCTACGACCGCGCTCCTGAGAAGGCGTTGTTTGCGCTCGCCAAACAGAAGCCGCTGGGCATCATCGTCCGCGTGCCGTTCGACGAAGGCGCGTTGACCGGCCAGATCAAAGCCAATACGGTATTCCCCGCCGGCGATTGGCGCGCCGAGTACTTCGCGGGCGATCGCAAAGCCGAGGCGGAACGGCGGGCGAAGGCGCTGGCGAGCGTGCTCGATCATCAAGTTGAAACGCTGCCTGAGCTGGCGCTCCGCTTCTGTCTCTCATCGCCCGAGGTGTCCACGGTGATTCCGGGGATGCGCCGCCCGGCGCACGTACGCCAGAACACGGCGGTGTCCACGAAGGGATCGCTGCCGGCCGCGATGCTGGCGAAGCTCAAGCCGCATGCCTGGGACAAGAACTGGTATCCGGCTGATTAGGGGGAACGATGAGATTGAGAGCAACCCGATTCGTCCGAATTCTCAGCCTGGCGCTCCTCATTCCGCGTGTGGCGACCATGCAAACTGGACGTACTCAAGCGTTGCCAGCACATGCTCTAATCGCGGGCGTGCCGTTCATTAGCTGGGGGGATGCGGCGAGACTCGATTATCAGAACAAGAATATTCTTAATCCATCTATTCCGGCATCCATGGCAATGATGTTGGAATACTGGGGCGGAAACCGCCACCAATTAGCAGAGTCCTTCGCCGCGCCTTCGGGATGGACGACGAGCGGTGGCGTTGGCGGCACGATGGACTCCGTGAGATCATACGTAGCACGTGGGATTCCAATCATGGTGATCGCTGCCCTGACGCCCATAGCACATCAGGTTGAGCCTATGGCGGCGGCTATGGCGGCCGTGGTCGGTTCGGGCCAGCTCACTGGAGGAGGAAACCTCACGGCGTCCCAAGGTCGACACGTTCAGGATTTGGTTTCCGAGTATGCGGGATTCGGGTCAGGAGTGATGGGGAAGATGGTAGCGCCTGACACGCTGCGACATTGGGGAGAATTGCTGGGGCAAGACATTTCGCAAGAGACCTTGTTTGAAGCCGCTCGCGTTGTCATCGGCTACGATGACGTGCGGAAAGTCGTAATCCTGCAGGACCCGTCATTCGGCCCCGCGTGGGAAGTCAGCTACGACGACTTCGACACTATGTGGGCGCTAATGGGGCGCAATTTCGCCGTCACCTACCCGTCGGGCTCTCCGCAGTCGGCTGTTCGGTCGGGCACCGGCGCGTACGCGGAACGCACGCCGAGTCAGCGCGCTGCCGAGACGTTTGTCTTCGGTTATGCGCTTGCATCCACGGGCCGATTCGCGGAGGCGAAGACACGCCTGAGTGCGGGACTCAGCTCGACGGCTGTCCCCGTGGGGTACCGGCATCTCTTCCTGCTCGAGCTAGGTCGCGTTGCGGCAAGCAGCGGCGACACAGCGGAAGCCATTACGGATTATGAGCAAGCGGGGGCGTTGATCCCAGAACATCACCGGCCGTGGCTTTTCCTATCGCGCCTTTACGCAGGTAGCAGTCGAGCCGAATCGCGCGCAAAATCCGCAGATCTGCAGAGGAGAGCCGCGAAGTTGTGTCGCGACGCAAAGACGCGTGAAGCCGCTAGACGTGCTTTGCCGCATGATTTCACGATGATGGGATGTGACGGCCTACTGTCGCCTACGTGATCATCTCGCATCGTTCAACTTCCTTTGAGTCGTTTCAGCAGAAACCGCTTTTCCGGCTCTTCGACCGCTAACGCGAGCGCCCGTTTGTAGGCCGCAGTCGCCTCGCTCTTGCGGCCGAGTCGCCGGAACAGATCCGCGCGCGCGGCATGCGCGAGGTGATACTCCTCCAGCTCACCGCGGGCGAGAATCGCGTCGATGAGCGCGAGCCCATGCTCGGGGCCATCGCGCATCGCGACGGCGGCCGCGCGGTTCAGCTCGACGACGGGCGATGGGTCCATCCTGAGCAACACGTCGTACAGTCCGACGATCTCGCTCCAGTCGGTCTCCGCTGAGGACCGCGCTTCGGCGTGCACAGCCGCGATGGCGGCCTGGAGGGCGTAAGGACCGGCGCGACGCGTTTGGAACGCGCGGTGCACGAGCGCCACCCCTTCCTTTATCTGTTCCTGGTTCCACTGCGAGCGGTCCTGCTCCTCGAGCGGAATCAGCACCCCACCGGTCGTTGTCCGCGTGGCGCGGCGGGCATCGTGCAACAGCATCAGCGCCAGCAGGCCGATCGCTTCGGGCTCGGGCAGCAGCTCGACGAGCAGCCGGCCGAGCCGAATCGCCTCCGTCGCGAGATCGGCGCGCGTGAAGTAGCCCTGATTGAACACGAGGTAGACGACGTGCAGCACGCTCGCCAGGCGCTCCGGAAGATCGGGCAGCGACGGTACTTCATAAGGGATGTGGGCGTCGCGGATCTTTGCCTTCGCGCGGACGATGCGCTGCGCGAGCGTCGGTGCGGTGGTGAGGAACGCGGCCGCCACCTGTTCGGTCGTCAGGCTGCAGACCTCGCGCAGCGTCATCGCGACCTGCGCGTCGGGATTCAGCGCGGGGTGACAGCAGGTGAAAATCAGGCGCAGGCGGTCGTCGGTGACTTCGTAGTCCTCGGTGTCGCTCAGCTCTAGCGGCACATCCGCGGCGTCATCCACCTCGCGGCGCGTCTTGCGCAGCCGGTCGATCGCCTTGAATCGGCCGGTGGAGATGAGCCACGAGCGCGGATTCGCCGGCACGCCTTCGACCGGCCAGCGCTCGACCGCCGCCGCGAACGCATCCTGCAGCGCCTCCTCG
>WNGD01006332.1_pt1 | contig 11336 bp, 16 predicted proteins | sample 5400671 | NCBI WGS metagenome assembly WNGD01 (sample SAMN13153369, study PRJNA577476) | soil metagenome | isolation source: 40 cm soil or saprolite under grassland replicate 2 | place: USA:California | collected 2016-06-15
ATTGGGCCAGCATCTTCGCTCCTATTCAGCCAGTAATCTCCTGTTCTTCCGTCGCCCTTGCCTGTGCTATGAAGGACACCCGCTCTAGTGGAGTAGCTGGTATGACTTGCCACACCGTTCTCTCCGACAGGCTGCTAGTCCCCTGGCACTACCCGTATGCAGTATACTGTAACAACGTGGGAACTTTCTTCTACTACAGCAATACAAAATGCTTCTTAGTACAAGCTACCGCAAGTTCGTGCCAAGCTTGGTACCCTTCCCACGGCTTCGTGCCTTGTCTTACGGTGGAACGCATATGCGGTAGGCTGTACTTAGAAGAAAAGTACGTCGTGATCGATCTGGGCAGTGATCCTAGCCATGCTTCTGCTGAGCTTTGAAAGATGGGCAGCAACTCGGCGATGAGGTCTCGTATACTCCTCGTCGGCTCACTCCCGACAACGTATAGCGAACAAGTTTGAGCTCGATCATCGTCACTTTTTGGCACCAGAAGGAGAAACGCGTCTACGCTAGTAGAGCCGCATGGCGAACAATTTAGAGCGGGCCTAAGGGAGGGTGTCTTTGTGCTGAGCGCGAACAGGAATCGATGGAGGATGAGGGTTGTGGTGGTAGGGGTGCTGGCCTTATTGTTGCTGACGGCAGCCGTGGTGCTCATGAGTACCACTGTGCAGGCACACGTCTCGACTTCGGTAGCGCTGCCAACGCCGACCGTAGATATGACTGCGACCGTCACCGCGTTGAATAGGGAGAAGCTGGTACATGAGGATAATTGGTGGTGGAATTATGGAGCAACGGTCCTTACTTCTGTTATCTCGACGTTAACGCTTGCCACTGCGGGTGTATTTGCGGTGATGCGTTATTTCAACGATCGCAGAGATGGGCGCGAGAAACAAGAAGCCGAAGAAAAGCGACTGGCGGACGATCGCAGAGCTGAACGGGAAAGACGAGATGAGGAACAACAACGCTGGTTGAAAAATCAGGAAGCTGAGCGGGAAAAACGAGCAGAGGAACGTTTTCAGGCGGCCGTTGAGGGGTTGAGTAATGAGCGAGAAGAAGCTAAAGTTGGCGCGGCGGTGACTCTTCGGACTTTTCTACGTCCAGGTTATGAACAGTTTTACATGCCGGTCTTTGATCTTGCCGTAGCCAGTTTGCGACTCCGACACCTAGATCCTGATACGTCTGAGCCTCTTGCTTCGCTTAGCCAAGCCCTCATCATCGTGTTCAAAGAGGCGTTTCTGCTGGCTCGCAATCAGGAGAAAAGAGAGCCACCCTCTTTGGATGCAACAGATATTCAGCTTGATAATGCATACTTAGAGGGGGCTGATCTGAAACACCTATGGGGGGTACAGGCGTCTTTGCGAAAGGCCAATCTCAGCGGAGCCAATCTCAGCGGAGCCAATCTCAGCGGAGCCAATCTCAGCGGAGCCAATCTCAGCGGAGCCAATCTCAGCGGAGCCAGTCTCAGTGGGACCGACTTTAGAGCAGCTCATCTCAGCGGAGCTGATCTTAGCAATGCCGATCTCAGCGGAGCCGACCTCACTGGAGCTAGATTCCGCGGATTCTATGTCAACAGAGGCAAATTCAGTCGAGCCAATCTCAGCGGAGCCGATCTCAGCGGAGCCAACCTCAGCGGGGTTGATCTCGGCGGACTCGATCTTAGTGGAGCGCACCTCAGCGGAGCTGATCTCACCGGGGCTACTCTCAACAGGACCAATTTCATTGGAGGTTACATCATTGGAGCCGACCTTAGTAGGGCTACTCTCTACGAGGCTAATCTCCGTGCGGTCAATCTCAACGATACCAACCTCGCCGATGCTAAACTCCAAAAGGCTGATCTCAGCGGAGCTGACCTCAGTGGGACTAACCTCAGTAGGGCTGATCTCAGCGGAGCCAATCTCAACGGAGCCAACCTCATCGAGGCCGAAGGGCTCACAAAAGAGCAACAAGTTGCGTATAAGGCACGAGGTGCTCGGGTTGATGAAGAACCAGCATCCAACGTCTCTCAGGGATCTGTTTCGACATCTCCGCCATTGGAGCCTGAGAGTGTGCAGCTATCCTCTCCCCAGGAAACTCCCCCGACTCCCGATGCAAGTCAGAGCAATGGGATGTCCTCCCAGGCAGCATCAGACAAAGGATCTACCGGAGAGGCTGAGAAAGGAGACGAGGTTGGGCGCACACCGTAAAAGCATTGTGAAAGACACAGGAGATGATCGCGCAGCGATCATCTCCTGGACTCAGAAAGAACAACAAAACCATGACACAACCCAAGCTGCCAGAACTAGACGCCAAGGAAAGGCTAGAGCTTTTTATTGAACAAGCAGAAGCATGGACACAATACGTAAAAGCAATCCATCCTGACATATCCAAGGCAGGGATTTACCGTAATTCAAATGATGATGAATGGCAAATACACCCAACAATATACGGCTCAGTATGCATATTGCGCATGTTCATGCAGTCAAGAGACGGCATAGCACTCTATCTACTAGAGCGAGACACACAAACAGAGCGAGCCATACAACGCCAACAAACCCTACTAAAAAACCTACCAGGCTTGTCAGAAGAATGGAACATAAAAGTCGAACAGGCTTATACATGGATAGACCAAGCCCTAACCATTCCGCAACCTAAGCTTGTCTATAAAGATGAGATTCTTACACGATGGAAAATACTCGAAACCTTCCTCTACGGAAAATATGGACATGTAATTCAGGAGCACCGCAAAACTTATAAGCAGTGGCAAGCTATACCAGATTTATTTAAAGATATCCAGCTTGAGTTTGTTAGCACAGTCTGGTTTATACACGGTCAAATACGCGATGTTGCAGAAGCAAGTAAAAAAGAGCTTAGCCTTTTAGCAACAAACACCAATATAGCCAGCTCGACATAGCTGTAAATGAGAGCATTCACACATTCGAGGCCCCTGCGTGTAAATCTCAACATTCTGCGGGCGGAATCTGCATAGATCTGTTGGGAGGCAAACTGGTCTTTTTTGTACAATTATCCTAGTGAAGGCTTCTCCCTTACGAGAAAAAGATCACCCGATCTCACCAGGATAATTGTACAGATTCCACCAGTTTAATTCCAAAGTTTACACATAATTCCCATATGCAGAAAGTTAAGTGACAACGAACATACACAACACGAACATACACATTTCCACCCCAGCGGCAGCCCGGTAGCCAGCCTTGAAGACCTGGAGGTCACCAAACAACTGGTCGAGGTCGGCAAGCTGCTTGAGATCGAACTGCTTGACCACGTGATCATTGGCAACCCTGGCTATATTAGCCTGAAGGAGAGTATAGGCTGGTAACAACAGCAATGGAGTGGGTAGAGCACTGACAAGGTGTTGTATCCACTCCTCTCTCTTTTTGGCTCTTGGCTCATGCCACGCACAAAAAATGCAGCCCACCGATTTGAACCCCGTAGGGCTGCATCTTCCCCTTGCAGACAGAAGCCGCAAAGGAACACGGACCAAAGCCGCAAGGATAGTATAGCATATGCGTATATCAGGGGCCGCCTCGCTGCTGATCATCCCTGCCCGCAAGAGTGACGCCCAGATCTCTGTCATCGCCGCACCGTGAGCTGCCAGATGTGACCGACCAACCGACCAATCGAGATCCCCAGGTCATAGCAGCAGCACCGCCCAGACCAGGAGCAAAGGGGTGCCCCACACGTTTTTGCAAACAGCAAGCATAGGGTGTGACAAGGTGATAAGATAGAGCCATCTTGAAGAAGAAGGAGGGAGCAGAAAACAGATGGATGAGCAAGCCTTGCAAACAAAGAGTGCAGAGGAACAGCTTAATAAAGATCTCAAAGGCGTATACAAGAAGGCTCGTAAAAACATGAGATGTTTGTATCCTGGGTGTAGCGCTCCACCAATTAATTCTCATATCATAGCACGAGAGACGCTCAGGCTCATCGCAGAGGAAAGTCATGTATTAACTTGGTTGCCACTACACATATCTACATGGGAAATGGCAAAAGATCTTAATGCAGGGGTCCCGTGGGAACAACGGTACGAAAAGCCTGTGCCTATTGGTATTAGAGAGGCGGATAAAGCAACAAATCTACTTTTCTGCGAATCTCACGATCAAAGTCTTTTTCGCCCACTTGAAAACACAGCGCTTACATTGGGGCCTGAACAAGTTCTACTATTAGCATATCGTGCATTAGGTTCTATGAACTTTAGGAGGTCAGGCATATCGGCCATAGATGCAGTTATCGAAGTAGCAAAAAAGCATAACTATTACCATGCACTCAGCGAACCAGAGCGGTATGCACGCCTGCAAAGGTTTTTTGCCAATGATGTGGTATGGGAAGTGTACCGACAGCATGAAGAGCTTCGTGTAGCACGCGATTACAATCAATTGGGCTATTCTGTCTATTCTGTGAATATGCCACCATGTATTGCTGCTACTTATGGATTCATGTCTACGCATGGTGATGAGGCTCAGGCCATAGTCAATGGCACTCAGGCAATGAGCGCAGATAATTTTATGAGTTTTACCTTTCTCCCTCAGAAAACCTTGAACCAGAGTATCTGTGTAATAAGCTGGCTTAGAGGTAGTCAGAGAGCACAGCGGTTCTTGCTCTTAAGCAGAATCAATGAGCTTTCTGAAAAAGAGCAACAAGACTTACTCCTTTCCCTGGCCTTTCGTTCTCCTACCATCTACATTTCGCCTACTTGGTGGCGCTCATTGAGGGAGGAAAAAAGGGAGGAATATCAGCAGATACATAGTAATGCAAATAGAAAATATGCTGCATTAGTCTAACAGTGTGTATTTTGTTTTTATTGAAGAACTTTTTAAGAGCCAGGAAACGCCCTCCCATTTGCAAAAAGCTGTGGGGCACCCCTTTGCCGCCATAAAAGGAGCAAAGCGTAATACTGCCATGTAACGATATGCACTCAGGCGGGCAAGGCAGACAGGCGGCGCAGATCCCCGCGCCGTGGCACACTACCGCCGTCACAAGTGCACCGCCAGGCGCAAGCCGGGTGACCATAGGCAGATGCCAGCCTCACCGACGGAGGACGGACAGCCCCGGACGCCCGCCAGCAGGAAGCCCGCGCTGCCTGTGGATGTGTTGAGGGAGAGACGGACAGCCCCGGACGCCCATAGCGGGCTGTGAACCTCTCTCGTTTTTGCGCTCATGTGCTATCCTGTTGTAGAGGATTCTAGAGTTAGAGGTGAGGGAATGACGACGGACGACCACGGACAGCCGCCGCAGGCAGCAGAAGGTCAGGACACCAGGACGGCCCTGGACGCTCAGCCGCCAGCCGACGTGCAGCAGCAAACCATGAGTTTAAGCACCCAGCAGGCCGCGCAGCAGCTCGGCGTTGATAGTAGAACCGTCCGACGCTACATTGCCGAAGGCATACGCACCGCAGGCGGGGGCGTAGTACGCCTGGAAGCCCGGCAGGTGCGCAGCAATCGTGGGCCTGAATGGCAGATTTATCAGCATGACCTTGAGGCATTCAAGGAGCAGAGGGACCGCGCGGCCACCGAAGGCAGCGCCGTTGGGCAGCTTACAGCAGCGCAGCAACCAGAGAGCCAGGCGCTTACCACCTCGATCAACATTATTGCTACAGAGCTGGAACGGCGCTCTGTGGCGCTCACCGAAGCCCAGGCCACCATCGAGAGGTTAGCCCGCGAGGCCGGTCAGTATGCCGGACGCAACGAGGCGCTTGAGCGCGAACTTGAGGCGTTGCGTAAGCGGGTTGCCGATCTGGAACAGGAGCGCGACCAGCAGCAGAAGACCCAGAAGTCACCGCCCACAAAGCCGGCTGCGCGCCGTATTTGGTTGCTCCGTTGGGGGGGCAACAAGGACAACAACGATTGACCCCGGCACTGCGATCATCCCGCGTGCAGCAGTGACGCAGTGCTGGCCGTCACGAAACCGCCGTAAGCTGCCAGAGGTGACGCAGCGCCGGCTGTCACACCGCAGGGGGGTATCTGTTTTTTTAGGGAGAAGGGAGGCGGCGTTCTGCAAGGCGGCCCCCGGTCAGCAGTCACAACCACCCCGCCAGGCTCCACGGTTCCTAGACAGAGTAGCACTCCTTTACTGGTGACTACACAACAGTAACTACTGCTGTATACGGTACGGCCATGAAGTAGTAAGCGGGATATACAGCAATAGTATCAAAAAATCTAGCGTTTTATCGCATCGATTTTTGGTTGGTACGGAAACCGTACTGGCATAACTACCGATGCCTCTACTTCCTCTGGTTGCCCATTGGAAGGTACTTGAGCACGATAGGGGTAACCTATCTTACGCTCGTGCTTTTACCCAGGCGAGCGATTTAGCCTGGAACCCAGGAAACACGATTCAGTTGAAAAGGTGCTCGGACACTCATTCTAACACAGCATCAAAAATGTGGAAAGAGTGTAATGGAAACGCTATAAAACGCCACATTTCGTTAGATTCTGGAAAACTAGTTGCAATACCAACTATGTAAGATATTGGTAAAGAAGTGTTTCTTTAATTTGAGAGTACTGGATAGCTATTCATATACTGACTTGGATATTTGTATTTGATATACATGTTAATACAATATGCTAACAAAGTATTACAAATGTATTTAATAGCATATAAGTACTATACTCTTAATAATATACTTGCATGCTTGATTGGTATTCTTTATAGTTTCTAGGATATTAGAAGCACTGTTAGTTCCTGTAAGGGCTTGTTATGTATTTACTAACAGATATATCGGTACTCAATCGTCATGCAGAGAAAGTACTAGACAGGATATCCCTGCTTGATGTGGAGATTATAAGTGCCCCTGATGTAGATGATATTCGTAGTCGAGATGATGTAACGCGTCAATATGGATTATCCAGGCTATGTATACTGTATCATATTGATGATTTAACACGTGTTTTAGATGAATTAATTATTTTAGTAGCACAAGATATGATAGATTTATTTGAAATACGTACTAACGGCGTGATCAGGAATATTATGTACAGGGGGTAAAATAGGATGGAACTCTCCGCTTACATCCTCTACCGGGTGAGTTGTCAGGAGTCAGTCATGCAAACAATTAGTAAATATAATGTTATAGTGCAGATAATAGGCAAGACACGTATGTCCAACCTGTACCGTGCTACTATCAATTTTGATGTAACATTGTATTATGACTTGTTAAACAGCCTTACACTGTTATTAGTAGATCAGTCAGTAACTTCAATATGTGTAATGTCTTGTTACTGATGTATATAAATGTTGAGAATCGATCAAGCGTATCTGGCGAGCACACCGCGACATTACTCCCCTGGTTCTGCTGGGTGATCATCGGCACCTCGCAGGGATGCAGAGTAGGATACTGCTGCTCGCAGGTGCAAATAGAAGAGTCCGTAGGGCTGTGGGTAAGCGCTCCATGCTTCACGTAGCTTGCGCTCAACTTCCTGGCGATCTCGCAGGCTGAGTCGGTCTTCAGGCACGCCGTATTTCTGCCCGTATTTCTGGCAGGAACTAACATCAGACTGCACCAGTTCCAGCAGGTACAGGATCTCAGGGCTGCTAAACCTCACTTCAAATGCACTGAATAGTGATGGCTTCTCCATACTTCTACCTCTCTAAAGAGCACATACAGGCACAACAATAAGCATGCAAGCAGTATCGTATCCGCATCGCACCACATCGATGCAGGAGTAACGGCGAAGGTGGTGATGCCCTCGCGCAGCGTTAAGTCATCGCTATCTAAAATCCTCCAGTAGATTGAGTAGGTTCCGTATTCATTACTGCGAGAAATCGCTATGGACATGCTAGTAGGGCTGATATAGCGTGGATCTCCTACGCTCACCTCCTGCGTATCAGGCCCATAGACTTTTATGTAGCTTTGCTGGACCGCAGGATAAATAGGGTAGGGTGATTCTAAGGTTACTCTATTTGGTAGAGTCTCTACCTGAATACTTGAGTAAATGGCTACGGTTACATTGCCCGGCGATGGCATCACAAACGCCGCTAGACCAAGGACTATGCTCACTAGCAAGCTTTTCGTCATAGCATCCTCCAAGTACTATTTCCTGTAGGGTCGCAGCCTCTTTCTCTGGTAAGACTGCTCGTTATCTGTGTCGCCGGGTGTAGTCGCATGCTCCTGTGCTTCGAGCCAGGCGAAGACTTCAGGATGCCGATCATCGCAGCTCCAGCGAATAATGCCTTGCGCCGTGACGACAATCCGGCAGTTGTCGCAACGCTCGATAGTTACTCCTTGTGTGGCCTCTTCTTGCATATGGCCTCCTGCTGGAAAGAGAGCAACAGGGTAAAGACACTGCCAGCGCTCTTGGAGTCTCACCTGATGTAAAACAGTCCTGCTGCTCTCAATCCGGGAGTATACTGTCCCGGTCCATCAACTGAGCGTACTTTTTCGGGGAGTAGGAGAAACGGGCTGAGGGGGAGAAGCGGCGATTGTGCCACCCTCGCCGCCGGTGGAAGCGCAAGGCCACAGATGCCCGCAGGATCACCGACCCGATAGTGACACCATTCCGATATCTCAAAGCGAGCTGCAGTTCGCATATGTAACAGCGGGCCCGCAGTCACCACCCAGGTAGTGGCGATTATCGGCGAGAACGTCGCAGCAGCCAGACCAGCAGCACGAAGCACTTGACGAGCGAGCCGCAGGAGAAGACGGCCAGCCAGGAGACGACATCAGGGACGTAGAGCCGCAGAAGGGACCAGGGGGAATCAGCTAGGCGCGGGATGGCCTGCAACCCGGCAGCAGCTAGCCCTGCCTCAAGGAGTGCTGCCAGCTCCAACACGAAGCGCCAGGGACGCTGAGCAGGGCTGGAGGAGGAGCGCAGCAACCGGAGCAGTGACCAGACCTGATACACTGAAAGCGCCCCGAGCGCCGTGTTGAGCAGGGTGTAAAAGCCCCTCAGTGACAGACGGCGGCCAGCAGGCGTAGTAGGCATTCCCAGCAGGAGCCGAGCCACATCAGAGGCGAGGCCGCTTATCTGTGGCACGACTAAAGGGACCATGCCGTTATTGACATTCATCAGCACGACCACGCCCGCCTGCTGCTCAGGCACCAGCACCATTTCGGCAAGAAAATTGCTCACTTCCCCGCCATGCCGGACAATAGATACGCCGCCGTTTAGCTGCTCTACACGCCAGCCAAGGCCGTAGGATGAGCCGGGCGAAGCGGTAGCGACCTGGGGCCGGTGCAAGGCTGCAACCCCGGTAGGTGAGAGGATCGAGGCCCCATCGAGCGTTCCGCTGTTGAGTAACGCAAGTGCATAGCGGGCCATGTCCTCTACGCTGGCCGTCACAAAAGCAGCCGGGAGCGCATCATCCAGGTAGGGCGCATGGAACGGCAAGGGCAACCCGAACCACCAGCGATAGCCACAGGCCAGATCGCCCCGGATCGCCGCGCTCTCAGAGGTGTAACTGTGCTGCATCCCCAGCGGGCTAAAAATGTGCTGCTGGATGTAATCAGAGAAGGCTTGACCGCTCACCACCTCGACGATGAGACCGGCGATCAAGTAATTAGTGTTGGAGTATTGGAACCCAGCACCAACGGGCCGAGAAAGGTGCAGTCCCCGCAGATCGCGTACACTCTGCTCGATAGTTTTCCCGCCCCGACCACCCAACAGGGCGCGGCCAGCGTAGCGACTAATACCGCTCGTATGTGTCAGTAGGTGCTTAATGGTGATACGCGACGAAGCCGCCGCGTCATCTAAGCGGAACCAGGGGATGTACTGTTGTACAGGTTTGTCTAGATCGACAAGGCCACGCTCTACGAGTTGCATAACTGCCAGAGCCGTAAACGACTTTGACAAGGAGCCGACGATAAGCGGCGTCTGTGGCGTCATGGCCCGCCCCGGAGCGGCAGCGCCCAGGCTGCACAGGTAGACGATTTGGTCGTCTTTCACGATACCTACGGCGAGACCTGGAAGACGCAGACCGCGCCGGACTTGCGCCAAGTAGTTTTTAACGTGCTCAAAGCGTACACTGTAATCTTCTATAAAACTACTATCCTTCTTCATCTCACCTCATCCTGACACGATTGCTTTAAGCTATATGCTTCCAGCGAATAGTTGCGGAATGAGCAGCAGCTCCTCTGTCTCGGGACCAGATGACAAGCTTGCTCCGAGATGGTGATTCCGCAAGTTCAACATGGAAGCATTTAGTAAGGAGCCTTGCACCCATGAATAGCAGTGCATAGGCCCTCAGAACTTTAGATAACAATCGTTTCCGCAAGAGAAGCTGCTAAGCGAGAGTCAGAGAGCCTGACTTTCCCTCCCCTGGATCTCTTCCTCGACGCGCTGATCTGCCTGGTTTATCCGCTGCTCATCTTCGGCTGCCTTTCTTTGCGCTCGACTGGCATAGCCTGCTGCGTTCATAATTAACTCCTCTAACCACTCAGGAGTTTGCATCAGAGCACAGAGACGGAGTAACGTCTCATCCTTCACGCCTTTCTCACCTTTGAGCAAACGGCTAATGACCGAGGTGCTTATCCCGGCTTGTCTTGCTAACTCAGCCTCCGACACATTCGCAAGCTTCATCGCACTATGAAAGTATTTTCCTGACTTGCTCAATTTGCTTCTATCTATGGACGGGCCTGGCCGTCCGGCACTACTCACTACAGTTCTCTCCTTTTATCATATCATATCTTTGATCTTTTGGTCAAAGATATGATATGATGGTACTTGCGGTGATCTTACTATACCGCATGACCTTTGCATGGGCAAAGATACGGCGATTGCGGTGGGACATGCAGCCTACTGATCAGTATCACTCCATAATGACAACAGCTCATCCGTTTGAAAGGAGGTATCTCATGCCAGAAACAAAGAGAGACGATGCATCAACGGGTACCGATCTGATGCGTGTCAGAGCCGATCTGTACGCAATGGACCTCGACGATTCCAGCAGGCTCTATCGCTATGAAATCGAGCAGGTCGAGTTGCTTTCAACCGAAGAAGTCATTTGCCTTGCTCAGCGCATGGAACGAGGGAAAATGGCGAAGCGGCAGCGTGGAATTCTCGGACAATGCTCACTCAGGGAGATCGAAGACGCAGCAGAGGCTAAACGCCAGTTAATTGAGGCCAACCTGCGACTTGTACTGCACTGGGCAAAGAGATATCAGGGCTTCGGCGTAGACCTGATGGACCTCGTTCAGGAGGGAAATCTGGGCCTGATGCATGCCATCGAAAAGTTCGATTACCGCAAGGGCTACAAGTTTAGCACCTACGCCCTGGCTGACTGCCAAATTTAAGGCAGGTTAGAAACCACTAAGAAGGCTCGACAAAAGGAATAAAGAGGCGCGACTGGTTGTATGGATTGGTGGAGGTGCTACCATGTCAGAAGCCAAACAACTCTACGACGATATTTTA
>WNGD01014042.1_pt1 | contig 11336 bp, 9 predicted proteins | sample 5400671 | NCBI WGS metagenome assembly WNGD01 (sample SAMN13153369, study PRJNA577476) | soil metagenome | isolation source: 40 cm soil or saprolite under grassland replicate 2 | place: USA:California | collected 2016-06-15
TCTTCTCAGTTGTCTCCCCCTCCAGTATCCACGTACCCGTTTGTCCGAGCTAAATTATTTGCAATAAAAGCTCAGACATTATTATACTACATTTTCAATCAATTAGCTATGTTTCGAAAAAACCACTGAACCTTTGCTCCTTCAGCAAGAAGGTTCAGAACTGAGCTACCATGAAACAAGGAAGGGACAAGCTTAAAAACTCGCCCTTCCTCTTTGGACATTTACCAAACACAATTGCTTTGTCATTATTTCATAGGTGCGATAGCTCCAACAACACCCTCTACAAATTCCATTGTGCTTGCGCTCCCTCCTTGATCACAGGTCAAGCTAACCCCCTTCCGGTAGGTCTGTTCGATCGCCCGCTCCAACCACTGCGCCTGTTCGGTATAGCCGAGATAGGCGAGCATCATCGCTCCCGATAGCATCATCGCCGTGGGATTGATGCTCCCTTCGCCAGATAGGTCCGGTGCGGAGCCATGTACTGGTTCAAAGTAAGCATAGCGTTCGCCAAAGCAGGCGCTAGGTGAGAGGCCAAGGCCACCAATACTACCACTGGCAACATCAGCGAGGATATCGCCATGCTCATTGGAGAGCACTAACACATCCAGCGTCTCTGGAGAGGCAATCAGCCTTCGTGCCAGATCGTCGATAAGAAATTCCTGGTAACTCAAACTCGAATAGGCTCGCACCGTTTCCTCTACGATCGCGCGCAAGCGCCCATCGGTGCGCGGCAATATCGAGTACTTAGCAGACAACGTCACGCAGCCTGGATAGCCGGCAGCCTGTCGGACCATTGCCAGCTCACACGCGGCAACAGCCAGGCGATACATCTGCTCATCAGTACAGATACGCAGGGCATAGGCTCCCCGTTTTCCCTTGGGATGGGCCTGCCACCATGAACTGCTGCTGGTTAACGCATCTAGCTCTGCAATGTCTCCTTCACGAGGTGGATACATACCCTCCAAATTATCGCGTACAATGACGTAATCGATACGCTGCGGGTGAAGCATTGGGCTGCGGTAACCTGGGTACCATCGCACAGGGCGTACATTCACATACGTCTCCTTGCCCCAACGGAGATACCACAGGATAGGCCTGCTTGGTCCGCCGCTTGCTCCGAACAGAGTACAGTCCGCAGCATCTATCCTCCTCCGGGTCTCGTCGGGAAACGCATCACCATAGCACTCTGATGCCTCACGTCCACTATGAGCCTCTACAAAGTGAATATCCGGTGCTAACATGCGCAGCACCTCCACAGTCGGACGCACTACCTCGGGAGCAGCATCATCTCCAGCGATCACACAGACGGTCGGTTGCTCTGACAACGGGTATAAACGCCTGAGGAATCCCGGAATCATCGCAGCGCCCCTTCCTGGCGGATATATTCGATGATTCCACCCGCCGCCACGATACGCGCTACAAAGGGATTCAAGGGTTCAGCCTGAAACGCCTGCCCGGTCGTTACATTGTGAATAACACCGGTCGCCAGGTCTAACTCTATATCCTGTCCATCAGCGCTGGCAGCAACAACCTCCTCGCAGACGAGCACTGGCAAACCAATATTTACGGCATTGCGATAAAAAATGCGAGCGAAACTGCGAGCAATGACAACCTGCACGCCGCACGCCTGTAAAGCGGCCGGAGCGTGTTCGCGCGATGAGCCACAGCCAAAGTTGTGGCCAGCTATCACCACATCACCTACCCGCACCTGTTGTGCAAATTCTGGCAGCACCTCACACAGGCAGTAACGAGCTAACTGTGTGCGATCAGTGGTCACGTTGTAGCGTCCCGGAATGATGACATCTGTGTTCACATTGTCACCCAGCATCCATATACGGCCCATAATGTTCTGTTCCTTTCTTCCGTTTGTGGACCCGATAATTCGAATTTCATAAGGTAGATATTTGTGATATTACCATCGGAAGCGACTCCGCAACTGTCAAAAGCACCCCTGTTACATTTGAAACAAGTGAAACAAGTGAAACAAATGAAACAAGTGAAACAAACAGCAAGCAAAGTGATCAACAGGTGCGTTCCTTCCCTTTCCCACAAATAACATACTTCTCCAAGCGATAATCCGGCCCTTACAAAAAATTGCGCGGATCAGTAATGCGCCCGCTCAGCGCAGTTGCGGCAGCAGTAGCAGGGCTACCGAGATATATTTCGGCAGTGGGATCGCCCATACGCCCCGTAAAGTTGCGGTTCATCGTCGTCAAAGCGCGCTCACCAGGTGCCAGTACACCATAGTGCCGGCCAATACAGGGACCACACCCGGGAGTGCCAACCGACGCGCCAGCCTGAATAAACGTTTCCAGGTAGCCCAGCCGCATCGCTTCCAGGTAAATCTCGCGAGAAGCGGGAACAACCACCATACGTGTCTGGGGGTGAAGCGTCTTACCCCGCATGATGTTTGCGGCGATAGCAAGATCGTCAAGTCGACCGTTCGTACAGGTGCCAAGAAACACCTGGTCGATCTTCACTTGCTCGACCTCCTCAACCGGGACAACATTATTGACATCCGGCGGACAGGCAATCAGCGGTGACAGTTCCGAAGCATCAATCTCCACCACCCGTTCGTAACGCGGATTGCATGGTGCCAGCATGGGATAATCGCGGTCGATACGACCACGCAACCACGCCCGGGTCGTTGCATCGGGGGCAACGAGTCCCGCCTTGCCGCCCATTTCAATCGCCATATTGCAGATGGTGAAACGCTCACTCACCGACATCTGCTCGACCAACTCTCCCGTATACTCGATGGCACGATAGTTGGCGCCATCAACACCTACTTTGCGCACCATTTCAAAAGTCACATCCTTCGTATAAACACCAGAGGGAAGTCTTCCCGTCATGTGGATATTGATTGTTGGCGGGATAAGAAACCAGGCTCGCCCGGTTGCATAGGCAACCCCGATGTCGGTAGAGCCCATGCCAGTAGCAAAGGCTCCGAGCGCCCCATAGGTACATGTGTGGCTATCGGCCCCAACGATGATGTCACCCGGAGTAACATAACCACGCTCCGGCATTACCTGATGGCAGATGCCCTCTTGCAAGATACCAATGTCCTGCTCCTGTGCAAACGCGCGCACATCACGATGCAGCGTGGCCGCTGCAATGGTCGCTGCTGGTACGATGTGGTCAAACACAATATGCGAGCGCTGGGAATCGAAGACGCGCCCACCATTCGTCAATTTGCGAAAGGCCTGGATCGCCAGGGGAGTCGTCGTATCGTGGCTCATTACGCGGTCAACATCCACCACGACGGTCTCGCCCTGCGCTACCGTACGGCCCAACTTGTGGCTAAAGATTACTTCGGTTAAGGTTCCCATGTTACACTTCCTTTCTCCTGATTCCCCTCCGGCAGCGCTATGTCGGCTCCACTACGTTCCGCTCGACATACGCTCCCCTCCTCCCACCAACTATGAATAAATGCATCGACTTCTTCCTGGTTCAGCGAACCGCATTCAGCTCGCTCTCTAAGAGCCTGAGTAAGATGGCAAACCTCGTCATTGCTGAGGCGCAGCCCCAATGCCGTAGCGCGATGCCCTACGGCATGCCGTCCCGTGAAACGAGACCCAACATCAATGCTGCGCATCAGTCCAAAGTCTGCTGGAGCCAGCACCTCATACGAACGAGGATTCTTGAGCACTGCTTTTGTATGCACACCGGCTCTGTGCGCAAATGCTCCTGGAGCAGTGATCGGCATATTAAAGGGAATTGGCAAATCCAGGCACTCCGATACAAAGTGATCAAGTAGCGCCAGCTGCGTGAGATCGTACGTCTCCAGCAGCTCCGGGTAATGAATATAGAGTTGCGCGATCAGGCCACTGAGCGAGGCGATACCATTGCGTTCGCCGATACCCATGACGGTAACGTCGAGGCAATCTGCACCACCCTCCAGCGCCGCGACAGTATTGGCAATAGCACATCCGGTATCATTGTGCCCGTGGAACTCAATACCAACCTGTGGATAACGTTCAGCGCAGAGAGCGACAAGCCGCTCAACCTGTCGCGGTGTGGCAATACCAACGGTGTCGGGCAAACCAATGCGCTGCACTCCTGCCTCAACGACAGCGTCAAAGACGGTCAGCAGGTCAACCAGGTCGCTGCGAAAGGCATCCTCAGCGGAAAAGCGCACGTAGCGCCCAGTCGATCGGATGAGTCGAATCAACGGTACAGCATCGGCGAGAAGCTGGTCGATGCGGCGGCCATGGCTGTAGGTACGGAGCTCTGCTGACGTTCCATAAAAGAGATTCAGGCCGAAAACAGATGTATCCAGTGCAGCCCGCACATCAGCCTCGACACAGCGCACATGTGCTACAACGTGCGCAGACAAACCAATTTCACATAGTGCTTGCACCGTCCGCCGCATCTCCGGCGAGACGGCAGGCGAAGGAACCTCTATGAACTCCACGCCGACGGCATCCAGTAAACGCGCAATCTTCAGTCGCTGCTCAAAGGTAAAGAAGGCACTGGTAAATTGCTCACCTTCGCGAAGCGTCGAATCGAGAATAGCCAGCGATCTCATTGTATCGTTTCTCCTTGCAGGGCAAGTTCCCCCAGTACCAATTCAAGCACATCGATGGCATGCATATACTCGGCGACGCGTATATGCTCCTGAGGTGTATGATCGAGGCGCGAGTCACCGGGCCCATATGCAACGATGTTCTGTCCCCAGAACGGTCCCACGACATTCATATCCGCTGTCCCCGTTTTGTGCTTGAAGACTGGTTGTCCTCCGGTAGAGCGAATAGCAGATATGAAAGCTCGCGATAAGGGTATCGCACGCGTTGTCTGAAAGGCCGCCTCTTCACCTGAAAAACTGATTTGAGCCTCATCTTTGTAAGCCCATTGCTCCAGTTGGATACGCAAACCCTCGCTATCGTACCCGGGTGGTAAACGGTAACCAATAAGAAGCTGCGTCTGTTCCTCTAACCCATCTTGACTGCTGTTAATGCCGCGTAGCGATGGCATAAGCGCAGCAAAAGTAGAATGTGCCGCATGCTGCTCGTTCCAACCGGTGGCATGGTCACGCACTCGATTCCAGAAGGCCACAGCCACCTCGTTACTGTTCTTATGCAGACCTGCGCTATGCTGTATCTGGCGCGTAACACAGTACTCCACCAGCAACCTGCCCTTATACCCAATCGTCACTGCCTGACTTCCACTCGGCTCGCCGATTATGCAGGCAAGAGGCCGATAGCGTTCTACGACTGCTCGCGCCCCACGAGAGGTCGCAGATTCCTCTTCAACAGCTCCTATCACAACAACTGGATGCTGCAAGGAGTCTAAGCGCCTGGAACGTACCAGCCGGGCTGTGGCACTCAGAAAAGCCGCCAACGGACCTTTGGCATCTACCGCGCCCCGGCCATACAGCTCACCATCCTGTAATTTCACCGGAACGTGACCACGCACTGTATCCATATGACCGAGCAAGATAACAGGTTGCTGGTTCGTACTGGTTTCAAGAAGATGCGTGGTGGCTATGAAGTTTCCAGCCTCGTCTATAGAGGCCTGCAAACCCATTTGCTGTGCCTGCTCAACCATGTACCGGGCTAAATCTCGTTCCCGTCCCGAATAGCTCGGAATAGTGAGCATCTTATAGAGAAGCGCTATTTCTGCGTTTGCATCACAGGTCAGGTTACCAGCGTGACCACGAGCGATCGCTCCCTCTATGTCGTGAAAGCGCTGCTGGGCTCCGTTCGTCCATGGTAGGGGCGATCCCTCGTGGTCGACCTGGTCGAGCCAATGCGGCTGTGTCGCACTCGTTCTTTCATTCGCCAACATAGTCCCTTGTGCTCGCCCTGTCACATCCCGTTCCACAAGCACCTCTTCTACCGCAGCCAGTACCCGTTCCAGTTGTGCCTCCGTAATTACCAGCGGAGGTAACAGGCGAATGACGTTTGGGCCGGCCTGAAGAGACAGGATGCCTCGTTCAAACAGTGCTTCGAGGTACGGTTGAGCGCGTCGGCTGAGTTCGATGCCAAGTAACAATCCTCTCCCGCGCACCTCGCGGATGAGCGGAGTTCGTAGCTTTCTTAGTCGATCAAGAGCGAGTGAGCCAAGTGCAGCCGCACGCTCCGGTAGAGCTTCTCGTTCAAGGATGTCCAGGGTGGCGAGGGCAGCTGCGCAGGCCAATGGATTGCCGCCAAAGCTGCTGCCGTGGATGCCCCTGGTAATACGCCCGCTCTCCATTACGCGCGGACCCAGGCAGACCGCTCCCATAGGAACACCACCAGCCAGGGATTTTGCGAGGCAGAGAATATCCGGCTGCAGGTCATAGTGGTCACAGGCAAAGAGAGATCCCGTACGCCCAAAGCCCGTCTGCACTTCATCAACAATCAGCAAGACCCCGCGTTCACGGCACAGTGCTGCAAGACCCTGCACGTATTCATCCGAAGCCACGTGAACACCTCCTTCCCCCTGCACCAGTTCAATGATTACTGCCGCGGTCTGCTCATTGATGGCTGCTCGGGCAGCTGCGAGATCGTTATAACGTATATGGCTGACATCGGGAACGAGCGGCGCGAAGGGCTCACGGTAGTGCGGTTCCCATGTTGCCGAAAGCGCACCCATTGTGCGGCCATGAAAGCCCCGCAGCGCCGCAACTATTCCTGCGCGCCTAGTGGCAATGCGTGCAAACTTGATGGCCCCCTCCACAGACTCGGTACCGCTGTTGCATAAGAAGATGTGTGTGAGTCCTTCCGGCACAAGGCATGCAAGGCGTTCAAGCAAACGAGCCCGTACATCGTTGTAGACAATTTCTGGACAGGTGAGGAGGCGCAGTGCTTGCGCTGCAATGGCAGCAGCAACCTCTGGCCGCGCATGCCCGGCGCTCGCCACGCCGTAGCCTGCGGTGCAGTCGATATATTCGTGTCCATCGGCATCCCATAATAAGGCGCCGCATCCCCGTACGATAACTACAGGGCGCTTACTGTACACGCCACAACTGTAGGTGTTTTCGAGGTCGATGGCAGCAATCATATGCCGATCCTTTCTCTTGAACTGTAGGATGATTCAATAGTTGTTCCCACTCCATTGAGCACCTCTAACAACGAGATGCTCCCAATACAGACTCGGGGCACACTTCTTGCGCATACGGCCCTGAGCATATTCAGCGAAGTCTGCAATGCGTTCGGCAGGGATAGTACGGATGAGCGTAGCGTTGTCCCCTGGGTCGGCCAACAAACCGGGAACGTTCGTCATGATGACCAGGGCCTCGGCCTGTAGCGCGACGGCAACTGCAGCAGCTGCACGGTCTCCATCCACATTCAGGCGTTCTCCCTCCCGGCTTAATGCCAGTGGCGCGATAACGGGGGTATAGCCAGCATCGAGCAGCTGCCGGAGCAGTCTATCATTCACCCGCTCGACCTGTCCGGTGTAGTCGTCGCGCAGTATTTGTAGGCGTCCCTCGGGAGTGAGCGAGCGTACAATTGACTTGCGTCTCGCCAGCAGCAGTCTCCCATCTACTCCAGCCAGCCCGAGGGCATTGATACCCTGTTGCTGCAAGCAGGCCACCAGCTCGGTATTGATCTGTCCGGCCACAGCCATAGCATAGATGTGCAGGGTTTCGCTATCCGTGTAGCGGCTGACCATCCCACCTGGTGAGGTAACCATACGTGCCGGGTGCCCCAAACGCTCAGAGAGCGAGTTCGTGAGATCAGATCCTCCATGCAGTACGACGATACGCTCTCCCTGAGCAACACACTTCGCTATCTCACACACGACGTTCGCAGTGGTGGCCCCCGGGCTACCGCCAATCTTTACGACAAGCGTCATAGCAAAGCTCTATCCTTCCTAATGTATAATCAATTGACCCTTTGGGCCTCCTCATGTATACTCTTCTAAAGGCGCAGCGCGAGCTCAGGGCTTGCTCTCTTTTACGATCCGCCTTGAGGATACTGCAACACTATACGGGATGCAGACCAGGAAAGGTCAATCCCAACGACTCGTCCCAACCGTATACACAATTGAGAGCTTGTACAGCATTTCCAGCTGCGCCTTTCAGCAGGTTGTCCAGGGCAGCGATGATCACTACGCGCCTCCTTTCCTCCCTCGAAGTGTCTCCCAGACGCTTCCCTCCATCCGCCCCTACCCTCTGCTGAACAGGGTCGAGTTCAAAGCCGATATCGCAATAGTTACTTCCCGCCAAAATCTTCGGTTCGGGATACCGGTAAACACCACTGCGTTCTTTGATCAGCCGGATGAATGGCTCGTGTTGATAGGCTTCGCGATAGAGCCGCCACAACGTACGCTCGTCTACATTCTCATTCAAAAAGGGATGGGCAGTAACAAGTACTCCGCGCACTAACTCGACCGCCGTTGCAGAGAAGGCGACGTGCTGGCGAAGCTCTCCGCCAGTGGCTCGACCAAGCTCCTGTATGAGTTCGGCAGTATGACGATGCCCGGTAGGTTGAAATGAGCGCACGGCACCACTCCTATCGGGGTGATGGCTGCCGGAACCTGGTGTGGCACCTGCTGCCGATGAGCCGACTTTGGCTTCCACTACGAGAGGAAGTGTATCGTCCACGAGACCGGCCCGGTAGAGTGGAGCCAATCCCAGGATGGCTGCAGTTGCCATACACCCGGTGCCACTTACGAGCGTCGCACCAGGCAGTTCCTCACGGTGTAGTTCAGGCAGGCCATAGACAGCCTCATCCAGAAGATGGGATGCGCAATGCGGCTCGCCATACCATTGTTCGTAAAGCCCGGCAGAGCGCAATCTGAAATCGGCTGAAAGATCGATGACGCGTGGCGCAATTGACCGGTAGCGTTCAATCTCCCTGGAGGCTAAGCCATGTGGCAGGCAAAGGAAAAGCAAATCGCATGATTTCAGATCTTCGGGATGACAAAAGCGCAAAGAACTGATTTTACGCAGATTCGGATGCACGCTATGCAAGTATTGCCCGGCATGACTGCCAGATGCCACCTGCGTCAATTCAACCCGTGGATGGAAGAGTAGGAGCCGCGCCAGTTCTCCTCCTGTATAACCAGACCCGCCAATGATAGCAACACGCAGGCGATTCATCTTACAGCCTCCTCCTGCACGCAACTAAGTACATAGTCAAGCATTGCATTGGGTATATCAACGCCTGTTGGAGCAATGCTATTGCGGAACTCCATCGTGGCATTGATTTCATTGACCAGCAGGCCGCGCCGCTCGTCTTCAAGCACGTCGATTGCCAGGATACCCCCACCGACAGCCTGTGCAGCACGCACACACAGGCTATCAAGCTCAGGGGTAACCGGGCAATTGCTGGCAACCGCACCACGAGCGGTGTTTGTGACCCAGTGTTCACTTGTACGATAGATTGCACAGATGGTACGCTCACCAACGACAAACGCACGAATATCACGCTGTGGCTTGGCAATATACTCCTGTATATAGTGGATATGATGCTGATAGGAGCCGAGCGTCTCCCGGTGTTCGAGCACCGCTTCTGCAGCATCGCGGTCATTAATACGGGCTAGCAAGCGCCCCCACGACCCGGATGTAGGCTTAAGCACGACCGGATAACTCAACATATCCATACCTTTAATGGCCACCTGGGAATCAAAGGCCAGCATGGTATGCGGTGTCGGGATACCTGCACGGAGCAGCGCCAATGTCGTGAGCAGCTTATCGTTACACGTTGCAGTCACAGTTGCCGGGTTATAGACGCGTACGCCCCAGTGCTCTAATACATGCAGCATTGCTAACCCACGCGATTGGCTCATGCTGCGGCAGAGGACAGCATCATACTCACGCCATCGCTCATCAGGATATGACAGGTCGAGCAGCAATTCTCCATCATCAACGATGTCAAATGCAATTGCCCTCTGTCTCAGCGCATCGATCAATAGTCTCTCTTCCACGCGAATGCGCGATGTGAGAATAGCCAGGCGCATCGTGTCACTCTCCCCAATCTTCTTCAACCTGGGGTGCCAGCGCTACGGCCGGTGGTTCCAGGCGCAGTACTTCCAGTTCCGCGTTACAATCAGGACAATAGGTGATCTCCCCAACCAGGAGACCTTGCACAGTAATTGCGGCTTCACATTCTGGGCAGTGTGCCATTGGTTGTAATCCTCCTTTTCGACTACATGACACTAGACAAACAAAAACGCTCATCGTCCTTCATTCAGGAAAGGACGATGAGCGTTATTCACAACTCTCGTGGTACCACCTTCATTCGTTGATGCCTCACGACATCAACCTCGTCGAGTACTAACATACTCCCGCCCGCTAACGGGGGCCTCCGGCAGAGGTCTACTCTCGCTTGAAGCGATTTCTTCTCGCGGCTCCGGGCTTTTTTTCACGGTTGGTTGACATACGAGCTTTCCACCAATCGCCCGCTCTCTGGATGCAACCTGGAACCGCTACTCGTCCCTTCAAGGCATTTGTGCTATCAAGTTTTTCGATGAAATAAAGGACAAATAAAAACGCCCTTCATCCTTCGTACAGAGAAGGACAAAGAGCGAAATACACAACTCTCGTGGTACCACCTTCATTCGTTGATGCCTCACGACATCAACCTCGTCGAGTACTAACATACTCCCGCCCGTTAACGGGGGCCTCCGGCAGAGGTCTACTCTCGCTTGAAGCGATTTCTTCTCGCGGCTCCGGGCTTTTTTTCACAGTGTATTGACGTATGGGCTTTCCACCAACCGCCCACTCTCTGGACGCAACAGCAACTGTTACTCGTCCCATCGATGCTTCTACTTTATACAGATGCAAATCTGATAGTTAACTTATAGCATGTACCTCACAACCTTGTCAAGGATTTATCCATATTTCCTAATAAATCCGATATGCAAGTTTTCCACCAAAAAATGTTGCTTGCTGTTTGTCGCACTTGTCGCACTTGTCGCACTTGTAACACATGTAGCATGGGTGTTCTTTTCTCAGAAAAAGGGGTGACAGGGGTTACAAACAGTTGCCTTTTTTCTGTAATTACCCTATACTAACTACTGTATGGTAAGACAGAAATCTGAAGGTTCCAGAGAACCCAAACTGTTGCGAGTTGGGGTAGCAGCGTATGAGCTAGGGCTGCATCCCTTCACCGTCCGACGTTGGATCAAACTGGGAAAGATCCAGGCGGTGCGCATCGGTCTGGAAGCGCGTATTCCCCGCAGTGAAATCGAGCAGCTCAAAGGTTCGACCGATGAGCGACTCCTGGTGCTCTATGGGCGGGTAAGCGGGCAGGGACAAAAAGATGACCTGGACACGCAGGTAGAACGCTTGCAAGTGTGGGCAAAGGCCGAGCGACCGGGACGCAAAACGCTCGTCCTCTCCGATATTGGTTCTGGACTCTCTGCTACACGCAAGCACCTCTCGCGGCTGCTCAAGATGGTCTGTG
>WNGD01006333.1_pt1 | contig 11335 bp, 8 predicted proteins | sample 5400671 | NCBI WGS metagenome assembly WNGD01 (sample SAMN13153369, study PRJNA577476) | soil metagenome | isolation source: 40 cm soil or saprolite under grassland replicate 2 | place: USA:California | collected 2016-06-15
CGCTCCCGCCGTTCCCGTAGGAGTTACCGCACGCCGCCAACGCCACCACTGCCCCGACACCCACGAACCTCGCCAATCGCATGAATGCCTCCACGGGTTGCAGAAAGAGACTGCTGACCGATGTCCGTCCTACCCCAATTACGACGAAGGGGCCCCGGATGGATTGCCGGGGCCCCTCGAGTGGCGCGGGGTGGTCGCCTCAGCGCACTTGGATCACGCCGGTCATGCCGCTCCCCTGGTGGTAGCGGCAATTATACGGATAGTCTCCGACGACGTTAAAGGACGAGAGTACTACCGACTCCGGATTCAGCTGCGCATTGATGTTCCACAGCGTGTCGACCGTGTCCCCTTTGACCTGGGTTACCAGCCCCGTCACGCTGTGCGCCATGCTGCCCCCGTTTTCCCAACACACGCGTTGCTGACGGCTGATGGTGACGCTGGGCTTGTCATAGGTCAGGTTGTCCTGCGCCTTGATCACGACATCGGCCAGGGTGGACGCGCACCCGTTGCCGTTGCCGAGGTTGTCTTTACAAGCGACGCCCACACCGAGCGCGATGACTCCGAGCAGGACGAGCAACTGCTTCATCGTACCTCCGTAGTCGGGACCCGGGGGAAACATACCCCCGAGACCGGCCGGGGCTCCAGTCTCAGTGGGACTCGCGCGCCAACGTGTCCGCCGCGAGGCGCGGCGACAGCATCGGCCGGCGCGCGGCAAACCAGGCGATGGAGAGGAGGTAGAGGCCGGCGAACAACGCGGTCACGCCGAGCTCCGGCACGCCGATCGCCGGGCCGGCGCCGTTGTTGATCGAGGGCACGACCTCGAGGTAGCGCTCCAGCCAGATCCCCACGAGGCTGACGAGCGCGAAGCCCACCATCGTCGGCGCGTACTTTTTCGGCTTGACGCCCAGCAACCCGACGAACGGGATCACGAACACGAGGAAGAACACGGCGGTGCCGACCGGCCGCCAGGGGCCCCACAGCCGATAGAAGATGAAGAACGTCTCCTCTGGCAGGTTGCCGTACCAGATCACCAGGAACTGGGACCACATGAGGTACGCCCAGAACACCGTGAACCCGAAGCACAGCTTGCCGAGGTCGTGCTGCTGTCGCGCGGAGTACAGGGCGCCCAGCCCCATGCGGCGCCGCATCGCGATGGCGAAGACGGCGGTCCCCATCAGCGCGGCGAGGAAGCTGCCCATGAAGTAAAACGCGCCGTAGAGGTTGCTCACCCACTTGTGGGCGAGCGACATCACCAGGTCGTAGCCGAGCAGCGTGTAGCCGAGGGCGAAGGCGACGATCAGGATGGCGGCGTCGCGGCTGATCGCGGTCTTCTCCGCCTCCGCCACCGTCTCCGCGCGGCCGCTCGCCAGCTCGCGCGCGTCGGGGGCGACGTCGGCGCGCACGAAGCGCCAGGTGAGCCATGCCAATAGGGCGAAGACGACGGTGTTGCGGACGAAGAACCAGGGCGTCGTGAGCCACCAGCCGATGTCGGGCCGCGGCTCGTGCAGCCACGCGTAAATCGACCCGCGGCCGAACAGCTCCAGAGCGAAGAGCACCACGACCAGCCCGGTAAACGGCGCCGCCGCCTCCGCCAGGCGGATTACGATGCCCGACCAGTGTCCCTTGGCCAGCTTCTGCGTCGCCGCGACCACCACGCTCCCCTGCGCCAGGCCCGCCCAGAACAGCAGGTTGAAGTGCCACGACTGCCAGATGCGGCCCGCCCCAGAATGGCCGCCCATGAGCCCCCAGATGACGACCAGCACGCCGAGCCCCGTGAGCCCGAGCCCCAGATTGCGGAACGTGGCCGTGGGGAACGCGCGGGCTTTCTGCGCCAGGTCGGAGCGGCTGACCGTCGCGGCGCTCATCGCGTCCCCGCCTGTTGCTGCAGCTGGCGCACGTAGTTGACGACGTCCCAGCGGTCGCTGCCGCGGATCTTGTCGCCGTAGCGCGGCATCAGCCCGCGGCCCATCGCCTGGGCGTGGGTGACGACGCCGTACAGGTAGCCGTCGGAGCGCCCCCGGGCGACCGCATCGGTCAAGTCGCGGACGCCGGGAAACGGCCCGCCCACGGTGGCCGAGATCGGACCGTCGGCTTTCCCGCCGTCGCCGTGGCAGACGAGGCAGTAGGTCTCGTAGACCCACTTGCCGCGGTTCAGCGACTCGGCGGTGTGGGTGCGCGGGTTGGCCAACCGCTCCGCGACCGCCGCAGGGAGCGAGTCGGGTTCGGCGCCGGTCACCGGCACCGTACCAGGCACGGGCGGGCGCGCCGGTTGGCTGTACGGCTTGACGCTGCGCTGGTGGCGCATCGTGGCGAACCAGCCGACGTGGTGCACGACGTAGTCGGGGTCGCAGGCGGCGAGCAGCAGCAGGACCGTCGCGGCGGGCGCGAGCTTACGCACGGCGCACCTCCTCCGCGCCGGCGCCGAGCAGCAGCTTCTCGGCGGCGGCCGCCTTGTCCGCGCCGCACGGCACGAACACGCCGAACTTGTCGTTGGTGAACCGCGGATCCCAGGCGATGGTGCCGAGCCGGCGCGCCGCGTGCGCGGCGTTGAACACGATGCCGATGATCGTGGACAGCGCGCCGAACAGCACCGTCATCTCGAACATGATGACGACGTAGGGCGGGATCGAGCCGATCGGCTTGCCGCCGACGACGAGCGGCCAGTCGTACGACATGTAGAGCGTCAGCCACGCGCCGAACGCGCAGCCGGCGATCCCGCCGATCAGCGTCCACATCCGCACGGGGCTCACCGGCTGGGCCAGCGCGGCTTCGAGCTCGTGGCGCGGGACCGGCGCATACACCGTGAGGTCGCGGTACGCCCCACCCTGGAGCCTTTTGATCGCGTCGACGGTGGCGTCGAGGTGCGCGAACACGCCGAGCACGCCCGGCGTGGGCGGCGGCCGGAACAGGTCGTGCAAGGGCCCCGGGAGCCGGATGGGGAGGCGGTGCTCGCTCATGAGGCGTGCGCCTCGGAGGGGCGGCTCTTCAGCGGCGGCGGCAGGACCTCCTTCACCTCCGAGATCGACACCGCCGGGAAGTTCTTCACGAACAGCAGGAACCACATGAAGAACCAGCCAAAGCTGCCGGCCATGATGCCCCAGTCGGCCCAGGTCGGGTTGTAGGTGGCGTTGGACCAGCGCTCGAACGGCTCCCCGGCGAGCGACACCACGATGATCACGAAGCGCTCGAACCACATGCCGACGTTCACGAAGATGGACAGCACGAACAGCGCCGTGATGTTGGTGCGGATCTTCTTGAACCACAGCAGCAGCGGGAGGAACGCGTTGCAGATGATCATCGTCCACGTGGCCCACCAGAACGGGCCGAACGCGCGGTACCAGAAGGCGGCACGCTCGTGGGCGTTGCCGCCGAACCATGCGACGAAATACTCGCACAGATACGCGTAGCCCACGATCGAGCCCGTGAGCAGGCACAGCTTCGCCAGGTTCTCGAAGTGGTGAACGGTGATCAATTCCTCGAGGTGGAACAACTTGCGGATCGGCACAAGCAGGCTGATCACCATCGCACAGCCGGAGTAGATGGCCCCGGCGACGAAGTACGGGGCGAAGATCGTCGCATGCCAGCCGGGGACGATCGCCATCGCGAAATCCCACGACACCACGCTGTGCACCGACAGCACCAGCGGCGTCGCGAGGGCGGCGAGGTACAGGTAGCCCCGGGTGAAGTGCCGCCACTCCTCGTTCGTGCCCCGCCAGCCCAGCGCCGTCAGCTGGTACAGCTTCTTGCGCCACCCCGTGGCCACGTCGCGGACCGCCGCGATGTCGGGGATGAGTCCCATGACGAGGAACACCGTCGACACCGTGAGGTACGTGCCGATCGCGAACTCGTCCCAGATGAGCGGCGACTTGAAGTTGGGCCACAGCCCCCGCTCGTTGGGGTACGGCAGCGTCCAGTAGAAGTACCACTGCCGCCCGATGTGGATCAGCGGGAACAGGCCCGCCGTCATGACGGCGAACACCGTCATCGCTTCGGCGGTACGGTAGATCGCGGTGCGCCAGCCCGAGCGGAACAGGTACAGGATCGCCGAGATCAGCGTGCCCGAGTGGGCGATGCCCACCCAGAACACGAAACAGGTGATGAAGACCGCCCAGTAGACCGGGTGCGAGTAGCCCGCCAGCCCCAGGCCGTAGCGCAGCAGGTACAGCAGGCAGATGATCCCGATCGCGAGCAGCGTGACCGCGGCGCCGAGCAGCAGGAAGTAACCCTTCCCGGGGTTGCCCAGCGTCCGTGCGATGGTGCGCGTGACGACATCGTAGGTGACGCGGGTCATGCGGTCACCTTGGCGAGATACGCGATGCCGGGCCGGGTATTGAGGCCGGCCAGCACATGATAGCCGCGCGGGTTGTCCGAGAGCTGGCGCACCCGCGAGCGCGGGTCGTTCAGGTCGCCGAACACGATCGCCTCCGACGGGCAGCCTTGCGCGCAGGCGGGGAGGAACTGCAGCTCCGCGTCGTCGAGCTTGCGGTCGGCGAGGCGCGCCTCGTTCTGCTTGCCGCGGATGCGCTGCACGCAGAAGGTGCACTTCTCCATGACGCCCTTCTCGCGCACCGTCACGTCGGGGTTCAAGAGCAGGTGCAGGGGCTCCGGCCACGCCTCCCACTCCCCGCCCGGCTCGGCGTAGTTGAACCAGTTGAAGTAGCGGACCTTGTACGGGCAGTTGTTGGAGCAGTAGCGCGTGCCGATGCAGCGGTTGTAGACCTGGCCGTTGAGCCCGTCGGGGGTGTGGTAGGCCGCGTACACCGGGCACACCGGCTCGCACGGCGCGTTGCCGCACTGCTGGCACAGCATCGGGGTGGTGAGGGCGTGCAGCGGCTCGCCGTCCTCGCCGCCGGTGAAGTAGCGCTCGATGCGCATCCAGCTCATCTCGCGGTGGCGGCGCACCAACTCCTCGCCGACGGTCGCGAGATTGTTTTCCGCATAGCAGGCGGTCACGCACGCCGAGCAGCCGGTGCAGCGGGAGAGGTCGATCGCCATCGCCCAGCGGGGATGCATCCCCGCGTAGTTCCCGAGCGACGCCTTCTCGTGCTGCGCGTCGGCCCAGCCCTCCTCGGCGTTGCGCGCGTAGGCGGGCGGCTCTTCCTCCTCGAAGACGTGCGCGCCGGGCTTGAGCCGCTGCGCCTGGGCGAGGGGCAGGACGTTGACGATCCCGTGACCGTGCTCGCGCGCGTTGCCCTCGGTGGTCGCGAGGAAGACGTGCTCACCGGTCTTGGTGACCTTCACCGCGACGACGAACGTCCGGCCGCCGGCGCTGGTGGGCGTCCCCGGCAGCAGGTCGAACGCGTTGAACGAGCGGCCCGCCGCATAGCGTCCGTACGCGACATGTCCCTGCCCCGTCGGCACCGCGACCACTCTGGGGAGCACGCTGGGCGTGATCCACACCGGCGCGCGCACCTCACCCGCCGCCGACTTGAGGAGCACCACGTCGCCGCTCACCACCCCCCACTTTTTCGCCGTCTCCGGATGCACCTCCGCCCACCCGTGCCAGGTGATCTTGGAGACCGGGTCGGGCAGCTCCTGGAGCCACGGCTTGTTGGCGCCGCGGCCGTCGTGCAGGGCCGGATGCGGGAAGACGACGGCGGTGGCGTCCCCTTCGTCCCAGTCGGGGGCGGCACCGAACATTGCTTGACGAGCATCAGGGCCGAGCCGCACGGGGCGTGACGGCACGTCGGTGTAGACCCCGCCGCGCGTGAGCGCCGCCGTCCAGAAGTCCTCGAAGCTCTGGCCGGCACCGTGGCGCCGGTGCACGTCGCGCCAGGCCGCCTGCAGGTAGTCCTTGAACGTCCCCGGCCGGCCGGCGGCGCGCAGGATCACGTCGCCCGCGTGCATCGTCCCCGGGAACACGGGCGCCATCACCGGTTGCTGCAGCGCGTAGATGCCAGCGCGTGGCCGCGAGTCGTTCCATTGCTCGAGCGGATGCAGGTCGGGGAGCACGAGGTCAGCGGCGCTCGCGGTCTCGTCCGGATACGACGAGAAGCTGACCTTGAAGGGGACCTTGCCCAGTGCCTGGGCAAAGGCCGCGTCCGCGTGAGCCGGGTTGGTGCCGTGCGCCAGCAGGACGGCGACCTTGCCGGCCGCCATCTGGTCACGCAGGGTCACGAGATCGCGATAGCTTCCGGCCGCCTCCTGGGGCACGTCCGGGCCAAAGCGCACCGTCTTGCCGACCGCGCCCACGACGTAGTTCAAGAGTTGGACGGCCGCGACGCCACTGCGGCTGCCGCCGTACTGTGCCGCCATGCCGCCGGCGACCGCGAGCCCGGCGCCCGAGGCGGCGAATTCGCGGGCCAGCCGCTCGATCGTCTTGGCATCGACGCCGACCAGGGCTTCGACCGCTGACGGCTCCAACGCGCCCATGTCGGCCAGGAGGCGGGCCGCATCGGCCGGCGGGGTCACGAGCCGCCGCGACAGGATCACCTGCGCCATCGAGAGCGCCAGCAGTCCGTCCGCCCCGGGGAAGGCGTCGATCCACTCGTCCGCGCTCATGCCGGTGAGCGACAGCCGCGGGCCGACGTACACGTACTTCGCCATCGAGCTGTTCGACCCGGCGGCGAAAGCGTGCGCGCGGGTGAACGCGCCCTGGAACTCGACCGGGGAGAGCCACGTCTCCATGAAATCGGCGCCGAAGGAGATGATGTACTTCGCGGCCGCGAAGTCGTAGTGCGGCACGGCGCTGGTGCCGAATGCCAGACGATTCCCCTCGCGGAGCGCCTCGAGCGCGAACGGCTCGAACGCCATCCGCCGGCCGCCCACGGCCCGCATCCACTCGTCGACGAGGCCGGCGAACGCGCCGGTCTCCTGCCCGGTCACGAAGACGATGCCCTTGCCGCGCGCGTCGGCCACCTTCTGCGCCAGCAGCTGGATCGCCTTCTCCCAGGTGGTCGCCTCGAGCCGGCCGCTCGCGCCCCGGACCTGCGGGCTCGTGATGCGGTCGGGGTTGTACAGCCCCTGGAGGCCGGCCTGACCGCGGGCGCAGAGTCGGCCGCGGTTGATGGGCGAGTCGGGGTTGCCCTCGAGCTTGACGACGCGGCCTTCGCGGACGCGGGCGCGGAGGCCGCACCCCGCGGCGCATTCGCGGCAGGTCGTCGCGTACCAGGTGGCGACGCCGGGGATCTGATCGTCGGGCGCCACGAGATAGGGGATCAGCTTCTGCGTCGGCTCGGGGCCGATGCCGCACCCGGAGAGCGCGGCGGCGCCGCCCCCCGTGACGCCGAGGATCTTGAGGAACCGCCTGCGGTTCATCCCGTCGGTCATAGCGTCTCCGCCGCCGTCCTTAGAAATGGCACGCCGTACAGTCGCGGGTCACCTTGCGCTCGACGTGGCACCGGATGCACCAGCCCATCTTGAGGGTCGACACCTGAGAGATCCGCGGCTGCCTGGCGACGTCGCCGTGGCAGTTGGCGCAAGAGGCCGCGTCCGTGCCGAGGACTTTGATATGGCGCATGTGCGGGAAATGCACGAAGTCGGGAACCGCATAGATGCGGATCCATTCGGGGGGCGCTTTGTCGCGCCACGCGGTCCGCACCTTGGTGATCTCGGCGCGGTGGCTGTCGGTGCTACCGCCGATGATCTGATGACACCCGATGCACGTCTGCACCGGCGGAATCCCGGGCTCGCTGGAGACCGCTGCCGAGTAGTGGCAGTACATGCAGGGGATGCGGTCCTGACCGGCGTGGATGTCGTGGCGGAAGAAGATCGGTTGACGCGGGCCCTGCAAGCGCCCGGTATCGCTCGCGCTCAACACGGGGGCTCGGAATCCCGGCGTGGGTGGCCCGCTCTGCGCCATCGCCGGGCGCACGAGCAAGAGCACCGCGATCCCTCCCCCCCATCTGCACCACTCACGCTTCGTCATCAACGCGATAGCCTCGATGGCGAATGGGCAAAACGTGTGATTGTGCGATGCTGCTGCGTAACGGCGTGCGGGCGCCGCAATGTATCGCCGGCGAGGAACCCCGCACAAGGGCGCGATCACCTCATTCGGGTCGCGCGAGGAAGTAATGTTTCATCCGAACGACGTCCACGAACGCGTCCACGGTGTCCAGATCGCCGAAGCTGAGCCAGCACCAGCGCAGCCCCTCGGCCAGCACGCCGTCCCGGACCGCCTGCTTGATGGCCCGGGGCAGCCCGTTCGCCGGCACGAGCTCCTGCTCCTCGGCCCCGGTCAACACGAACGTCCCGCTCGCGCCCGATTCCATAGGATGCAGGAACCCGAGCTTGCGGCCGCCCACCTCGTACATCCATACCCACTTCCACGTGGTGCCGAGGTAGACGACCTGCTCGGTGACGTGCTTCAGCGCCCGGAGCCCTTCCCGCGCCCGCTTAAAACGGCCGGCCGCCCGCGGCGCGAGGTCCCGGAGCGGGGCGTCCACCTTGGGCCGCTCGCGCGGGTTCAGGTAGAGGTTCGTGGCCCAATACTGGGCCGAAGGCTTGTTGTTTGTCGGCATGTTCGCCCACCAAACCTACGGCACGGGTCAAGACCCGCGCTTACCGCAGGACGCGCGCTGCCGCCCGCTCCAGCGCCGTCCAGCGGCGCCGCAGGCCGGCCAGGTCGCGTTGCAGCCCTGCGACGCCCGTCACCCCCTGCGACGTGGGTGCGGCGTCCGTCTCCTCGACGACTCCGTAGAGGCCGGCCAACTGCCCCGCCAGCCGCGCGATGCCGGTTTGGCCCCGACCCCCGCCGGACTCGAGGGAGTCGGCCCGCTGGTCGAGCGCCGCGAGGGAGTCGGCTCGCCCCCCCGAGCCTGCCTGATCGCGCTGGTCTTTGAGACGGGCCCGCAGCGCCCGCAGCTGCGCGAGCAACGTCGAGTCCTCGCGCATGGCGGCGGCCAGCTGCAGCGCCAGCGCGTGCTGCTGCACGAGACCGGCCGGCGGCGTGGTGACGCGCGGATCCATCCGCACCGTCACCGTCTCGGCGAGCGTGCGCCCGCCGACCGTGAGCCGGACCGTGTAACGCCCCGGGACGACGATCGGACCTCGCGGCTCGCGCGGCGTGTCGCGATACACCGCGGCGATAGGGTAGCCGCGCTGCGTCGCCGCGGGCGGCGGCCCGCGCAGGTCCCACACGAAGCGGTGCATCCCCATCTCGGCCGAGAGCGGCTGGGCGGGACGGATCCACCAGGGGGGGATGTTGGCCGTCGAGTCCGGCGGCTCCGGGACGTAATCGCTGGCGAAGCGGCGCACAACACGGCCCGCGGCGTCCCGGACCTCGAGTGAGATCGGGCCGGTCGGGGTGTGGCCGAGGAAGTAGTAGAGGATCGCCCCGTCGACCGGGTTGGGCGCCACGGGCTCGTCGGGCGGCAGGGGCGTGTCGGTGTTCTGGTTCCAGCGCACGCGGTAGGCGACGCCGGGGCGGAACAGGACCACGTCCCCGGTCGCCGGACGGCCGGTAAGCTGCCGCAGCGGCGAGATATCGTCGAGGATCCAAAAGCCACGCCCGTGGGTGCCGATGACGAGGTCGTTCCCGTGGATCACCAGGTCGCGCACCGACGACGCCGGCAGGTTGAGGCGCAGCGCCTGCCAGTGCTCGCCGTCGTCGAAGGAGACGTACACGCTACGCTCGGTGCCGGCGAACAGCAGCCCGCGGCGCACCGGATCTTCCCGGACGACATTGACGACTTCATTCGACGGTATCCCCTCAACGGTTTCTCTCCACGTCTTTCCCCCGTCTTTGGTGCGATAGATGTGCGGGCGCACGTCGTCGAGGCGGAAGCGGTTGACCGCCGCGTAGGCTTCCAGCGTGTCCACGTGCGAAGCCTCCAGCAGCGACACCTTGCTCCACGGCGTGAGGACCTCCGGCGTCACGTTTTTCCAGGTGCGCCCGCCGTTGTGGGTGACCCAGATGAGGCCGTCGTCAGTCCCGGTCCACAACAGGTTGAGGCGCCGGAACGACGGCGCGATCGTGTACACGACGCCGCGGTGCTGGCCGTGCTCGGGGTCCAGCGCGGTGAAGGCGCCGAGACTCGGCGGCACCTCGTATGTCGCGCGCGTCAAGTCGGGGCTGATCACCTGCCAGTGCCGGCCGCCGTCCAGCGTTTTGAAGACGACGTTGCCTGCGAAATAGAGGACACGTGGATCCACCGGTGAGAACAGCACCGGCATGGTGCGGACGAAGCGGTACTGTCCGGAGCGCACCGGATCGGGCGCCACGTCCTGGACGTCGCCGGTGTTCCAGTCGAAGCGCGTCAGCTTGCCGCCATAGATGAGATTCGGGTGCAGGGGATCGGGCGCGACGTAGCCGTACTCTTCGGCGCCCACCGGGTGCCACTCGCGGAACGTGATCTGCCCGTCGTTACCGCGGCTCGCCACACCGGCGGAGCCCGATTCCTGCTGCCCGCCGTACACCCAGTAGGGGAAGCGGTTGTCGGTGGACACGTGATAGAACTGCGCGGTCGGCTGATTGTACCAGGAGCTCCAGGACTCGCCGCCGTTGACGGTGACGATCGCCCCCTGATCGCTGGCGATCAGGATGACGCGCGAGTCGCCCGGATCGATCCACACGCGATGGTAGTCGTCGCCGCCGGGGGCGCCGCGGAACGCCGCGAACGTCTGGCCCCCGTCGGTTGACTTCCACGTCACCACGTTGGCGACGTACACGACGTCCGGGTTCCGAGGATCGACCTTCACCTCGTTGAAGTCCCCGTCGCGACCCCACAGGCGCGGGTCCGCGTTGACGCGCCGCCACGATTCACCGGCGTCGTCGGAGCGATAGATGCCGCCGTTGCGCGCGCCGACCACCGCGTAGAGGCGTTTGCCGTCGCTCGGCGCGACGGCGATACCGATCCGCCCCAGGTTGTCCTGCGCTCCGGGCAGTCCCGCGGTGAGCTGGCGCCACGTGGAGCCGCCGTCGGTGGACTTGTAGAGCCCGTTGTTGGCCGACAGCGTCCACGAGCTGCCGATCTCCCACGGCGCCTGGCGCGCCGCCCACAGCACCGCGTAGACGGTGTTGGGATCGACCGGATCGAAGGCCAGATCCATGCCGCCCGTGTTCTCGTCCTTGGCCAGCACTTGCAGCCAGGTCGCCCCGCCGTCGGTGGAGCGGTAGATACCGCGCTCGGGATTCGGTCCGTACGGGTGGCCGAGCACCGCCACGAAGACGCGGTTGGGATCGTTGGGGTCGATGAGGATCGCGGGGATCTGCTGGCCCTCGCGCAGCCCCAGGTGGCGCCAAGTGCGGCCGCCGTCGGCGGTCTTGTACACGCCGTCGCCGACGGAGAGGTCGGGGCGCTGCAGCCCTTCCCCGCTGCCGACGTAGATCACGTTCGGGTCGGAGGGAGCGACGGCGAGCGCGCCGATCGAGCCGGTGGGCTGATCGTCGAAGATC
>WNGD01006334.1_pt1 | contig 11333 bp, 10 predicted proteins | sample 5400671 | NCBI WGS metagenome assembly WNGD01 (sample SAMN13153369, study PRJNA577476) | soil metagenome | isolation source: 40 cm soil or saprolite under grassland replicate 2 | place: USA:California | collected 2016-06-15
TCCCTGGAAATATGTTTCTACTACTGCCAGAATAGTATTTTTGAAAACAACTGAGAGACGAGATGTCCTCGGTAACAAACTAGTATTTTCCGGAATACTAGAAGACTCCACATTCAAAGTCCCTTTTGTAAGTCACAGGATCACATATCCTCTCATACAGAATTCTGTCTACAAATTTTATTCTGCTTATGTTCATGAATTTGAGGACAAGTCACTCTTATTGGTCAACATAACCAAGCGATTAAGCGTCTTGATTTTTTCGCCGATTCTTTGCTTTTCTTCCTGATTGTTGTACGATCAGGCCCATTCGGATTCAAATGGGGTTGATTCAGATTTTGATAATTCGGAGTCTTGGAATACAAATGGGGATTAACCAGGCCTTGCTAAATTCCCGATATTGCCACATAGCCTGGTTAAATGATATACAACCTATCTGCACATTCTTTGTGATAGTATTTCTTATTGGCGCGTCCTCTACTCACTATTATGTCTGTCCTAACGAATCCCTCTTTGCAATAACGACATAGACCGCGCTGTTTTTGAATGACAAATCTCTCAACATCAAAATAATTCGTCAAAGTGTATGCCGTACGATTTTTCCCCCGATTAAGCAAATGTTACTAACAATTATCCTATTTAAGGAATTTGCTCATAAGATCAGCGTAATAATCTGTCTGTATTTTTATGTTCAATTTCGTTGTTACGTGTTCATTCAGAAAGTATAGTCGGTACGTGTGGTATACTTTTTGTAATCTTAGGAAATGTTTTTCTCTCTACTATCATCCTGATATCTTTTTCGAAAATCTCCTAAATTATGTCGAGGGCCTGTGGATGCATCAGTGCCAGTATAATCGCCCATTATTTCTAAAACATGTTCAAAATCATTTAATTTTTTGAGAATTTCAGGGGTCAACCTCATATGTGTTACGTAATGAGTACCTTTGTCATATATTGCGGGTGCCATACCAGTCGTGTTCAGTATATGTCTCTTTGATGCTTCGGGGTCTGTTCCCTCTTTGGTAAACACCTCCACGGTATACATGGGTCCAATATCCTTATACTCTGGATCTTCTTGCATACGCAAATACAAATCGTGTACTAGAAATTGATCGACTTTAGGAAAAATTTGTCGATATGCTTCCTCTATTTTATCCTTCTGTATTCTTAAGCCTGACAGCTCACTCAATTCCTTACTCATTTCTGATTTATCCTTTTGAGCGTTATCGTGAGTCATGTCACATCTCAAAAGAACCTAGGTAACATCGACTGTATAAGTTTGCCTCACTTAAAGGGAGTCCTATAAGGGAGTTATCGATGAGTGGTTTACAATAGATTTAAAAACCACAAATTGGAAGCATAAAATGAAATGCCAAAGTTTCTTGATGTTCACAGTTTGAAAGGCTTTGATGAGCGCACGCGCTAAATCCAGTCACAAAGAAATATGTCGAAGATGGAATATTGTCTGAAAATATAAGTAGGGTTCATGGAAATGACATTATGAATGTATATGATTGTGTCTGGAGTCGACCAATACAAAATCCGTCATCATTCGATTCGAATATGTAGACTGCTAATCTAATCATTATATCTTCATTAAACGAAGGGCAGACATAATCATTTTAATGAGGTGCTTCGGATGTGTATATTCTTTTTAATCTTTTATGGTTGTTCAGAGAGTAGCATTCTACAATCGCCTACTTAATATTCCTAGCTGATTGTCGGGGAGGGAATGAATCAGGGTAGAGAGATCAATAGGCTGTTGTTTGTAGTTAGTTGTCTCAAATAGACAAGCATAAATCACGTGACAATGATTGTTCTGCTAGAGACACTGTAATTGATCCTTCGAACAGTTGGGAAGACATCTGAAAGATGGTTGAGTTACATAAGGGAAATCGAGGTGTGACTAAGAGGAAGGCAAAAAGGTCGTGATAAATGTTAGAGCTAATTGGGAAAAAAGTGAGGTAGAGGTATAATATGGCGACTAACGAAGATGAATATTCTGGCCAAATAAAAAAATGCACGCATTGTAGCACCTCTGGTTACTTGTAGACAAAGTGTAACGTCCCGATAACCCCGGGAAAATAAAGGTACCATCCAGGGAGCATTGTAGCAGGCCTACTTTTTTTGAACTTGTTTCTATAAGTTGTCTAACATTATGGAATTGCATCTATTTTGAGCTAAATCCCTTCGGATCATGCATTCTTTCGTACGTTTTTAGCTAATGCTTCTGTTAGTCGCTTTAAGGCCTGTGATCCATCAAGAGGATCCAAACGTACATCTAGTATACACAATTCTTTAGAATATTTTCTTTCAACTTCGGAGAGAACTTGTTCAAATTGTTTTTCTGTCTCAATAACAAATCCTTTACCGCGACCGATTAGTTGAGCAATTTGACTATAATGCCAACGTAATATGTCATTAAATGGACCATCTAGCATGGGACGCTCAGTGCCGTAACCACCATTATTTAGTACAATGATAACTGGATTTAAGTTAAACCTCGCAATGGTCGATATTTCCATACCGGTCATTTGAAAAGCACCATCTCCTACTATTACGACTGGACGAAGTCGTGGGTTAGCTAACTGGGCGCCTATACTCGCAGGTACAGCAAAACCCATTGAACAATAATAGGCGGGAGATAAAAATTCTGTTTGGCCATGGATCTTCAAATCGAGAGCGCCAAATAAAGAATCACCAACGTCAGCTATGACTATCGTCTTATTAGTTATTATGGAAAAATTGAGGATTTCAAACAAACGCTGCGCAGTTATCTTCTTGCTTGTTGCAGCCAAGGATAGCACCTTATTATTACTTGCTTTCCTCATGGTGATGAAATCTCTTCTTGCCAAGGGCGCTTCTATTAAGCCGTTGATAAAATCATGTAGAAATATATTTTCAAAGTTATGATGTTTGATAGATAATTTCTCACTAGTTACGTAGATACTTCTAGACTGCTCTATTGGAGTACTAGAAATAGCAAAATTGATATCCGTCATAAGGGCACCAAGAAGAATCAGGCAGTCACTAGATTCCACATATTCTCGAACTGATTCGTATCCCATAGCTCCTTCATATACTCCAAGAAAGGAAGGATGGTCTTCGTTTATCACGGATTTACTTAGTACCGTAGATACGAAAGGGATTTTTGTTTTGTCGATTAGCTGAAGCAATTTTTCTTGTAATCCAAAACGATGTATTTCGATGCCGACAACGATAACTGGTTTGTCAGAGGAATTTATCATTGCAGTGGCTTCTGATAGAGCTTCGTGCAGAGAAGTCAAATCAGATATGGACCCAATCTCCATCATGGTTTCATTTGGAGACGATGAATCTGCTTGTTGTTGTAGTTGCTTTTTTTGATGCTGCTGTTTCTGCGGAGTGAATATAGGTACCGAGGCCATGTCTCTAGGCAATTCAATATAGGCAGGTCTCTTATATCGCAAGACTGATGAAAGAACTCTATCTATGCCTTGGACGGCTGTAGTAGTATCATTTATAAGAATAGAATCAACTGTGATTTGTTTAAAGATCTCCAGCTGTGTATCATAGTTACGAACTTTGTGATGTAGAAGGTCATTTTTCTTACGTTCTTTTATTCCTGGTGCACCAGAAATTACGACTAGGGGAGATTTTTCAGCGAACGCCTGGGCAGTAGGATTAACAACTTTGAAACCTCCTACACAATAAGTGATACACACGGCACCGAGTCCATTAACACGAGCGTACGCATCTGCTGCAAAGCCTGCACCCTGCTCATCACATGTATTAATAATCTTCAGTTTATTAGACTGATTTAATATGTGATAAAATCCGAGCACATAATCGCCGGGAACGCCGAAGATATGACGAGCTCCACGACTATAGAGTGCTTGGATCAGATACTCTCCTATAGTCTGCTGAGTTTCGGACATCTCAGATAGCAGAACTATGGAAATAGAGATAATTCAATTGAAGATGGTAAAAAATTCTCTAGAAGAAATATCAAATAATCTATGTATCAACGACATACCTGAACAAGCAATAGCTGCTAACCATCACCTAAAAATTCAAGAAATGCAAAAGGAGTTTAGGAATATTCTGGCTCATGAATTACGTAACTCAGTTACGCCTATCCTTGGATTGGCAGAAATTATAGAAGCTAGATTATTAGAAAATAAAAATGGGAAGATTGAATTGAAAGGACAAGAGTTTGAAATTATTACACGCAATGCAAAAAGATTACAACTACTTGTTGGATGTTTGATTCAATATTACTGAATTGAAAGTCCATCCGGAAGATTGAATGGAAAGGATTTTATCCTAATAGAGATATGTCTAGCGCCTGTAGAGCCTTAATGTGTGCCCTACAATTGCATAGGTCTTTTAAATTATATGTTGAGGTACAAAGAATCTAAAAATTTCAGCAGATACTAAAGCAATAATAACCAGAACAGTAGTAAAAAAGGACAAACCTGATCTCTTAGGTATATGTGCTACATTATCTTAGCTGTTCTTATAAACGGAAAGGATGCAAGATAACATCATCCATGATCTGAGGTCAAAGTTTCACGAAAGCTGCCAACAACTGCATCTTGATTTTTTCCCTCTTGTATGTTTCCAGAATTGGATAACCAAAACTCAATATATCAGATGGGTGGCTGCATCGCATACTAGACAATATTATGGTTGTTCCATAATTCTAAATGTACCAACCATGCTGTCTACAGTTGATATGAACTTATCAAAATCATGATTTTGAGAACCATAAGTTATGACGATTTCTTTATGGCCTTGTAAAGAAATAATTTTCATGCCCTTTTTGTCTCTGTGGTTCTCTAATGGATCTGTATAAGTATAAATTAATTTTGAAGCCTGGATTTCTCCCATCTTTCTGTCATATGATGTTTCTAGAATATTGACATTATCAAAGCAGATAGCCAATAGGTGTATTTGTTCATTTGTAATAGCTTGTAGTGTCTCCGAAGTGTCGTGGACAGGTAAACTTCTTTTAATACGGAGATCAACTGTAGTGGAGGATTCATTATATACCATATCTCTAATTTTTTGAAGTATTATTTCTGAATCTTCCCTACTTGAAAAAGTTGGTTTAATAGGAACAAGAAACATTACGACCGCCGTAAAATCATTATTTAGTATTTCATGTTTATTCCAACCTGAGGGGTATTGTATTGCTACCTTATGGGTGCTGTTCTCATATATTGAAAAACCCTTCACTGTAGTTGATGCTACTGCAGATGACGTGCTTGTCATCTGTGATTGGGTCAACGATGATAACACTAGTTAGGAATACACAACACTTTGTTTTATCACTTGCTCACTCATAGGACATATCTCTAGGACTCCCTTGAAGGAAGTAATGCTTATCTTTACCTTGCAGGAAATGTAAATTGTAGTGATGTAAGTCTAAATGACCCTGCAGGATCCGAATATACTAAATACGTTTATTTTACTGGATCGATCTGTTGCACTGCCATTCAGTCTTTTAATAACAATTGCATCTGTTTCTTTGTGTTGCATAATTGCATTCTATTTTTTTAGATCATACAAGTTTTCTGGGTTTAGATACCTACTCGGATTACCAATGGGTTTTGCAATTCTTGGGACATCATTTGTGTGTGAACACTTGAGCTTGATCTATTACCCTAATTATCTATTATATCATCTATTCTTTTGGATGCAGTTATCACTCCAGTCCGAAGCATTGGCTTTAATAGCCTTGTCATACATGTTAAAAAATCGTGTTGGCTGGGGTAAAGATGATTATGCTACTACTGATCAGGATCTCTCAAAGGTACTGATTCATTATAGTATACCTACCAAAGTCAGAGATCTTTTGATTAGTATTTTACCTATGATTGTAATTTCGATTCCATTCATGGTCACCATATCTGCGCTTTTCGTGCAGCCATTCCTCAATGACGTTGAACTTGCAGATCTGAGCTTTTATACGAAAATATTTGATATGATAATTCTTGGCTACGTTTTCAAGAGTACCATTGTATCGTTGGTAAGGGGAGCCAATATTAAGTTACTCTATGTACCAGCTGCATTTGCATTACTTTGGCTTGGACAGTATTCATTGATGATTAACTATTTTGATAATGATTCAATTCCATTTATCGGATCAATAGTTGCGCGACTGACAGGGTTAGCTTTGTTTGTCTATGCTATACATTATGCAATGTCTGGTGGAGTTAGGAGGGAAATGGAGATTGAAACAAGAAAAAAGACATAAACTCCAACTTTTTTATGAAATACTTTGCGCCATAGAAGATAACACGATGCATAATGAGGCTGTAAGACCTACCCGCATACAACATAGTTCCAGATTGTCCTACGATAAGATGATGAACCATTTTGATGAGTTAGAAGGAAAGCGGATGATATGTCGACAGAGCGGCGGACTTATATCAATAACTAGTAAAGGCAGAAAATTCACCAAACAATATAATGAATTGATAAATCTAATTGAGAGTGCTGCTCTGTAAAAGATAGAAAAAGATACTTTGCGGTCAAAGTTAATATGGGCATCCTGCAATTTTATACCTAATTTTTATATCATATCATATATAATAGATAGATTTTCCATTTGTTGGTTTTTTAATTGTCAGCAATTAGTCAGCTCTTGCAGGACTAGTACGATGTTTCCCTAATCATGTCACTTCGCCTTTTATTTTATACTTTTAATAGTATAGTAGTGGTGTGCTTGATTGAACTTCTTAGAAAATAAAGGGAATACCCTTCCAATCTACGAATATGTAGAGCGATCTGGAACAAACTAAACACTTCCTAGAAAGCTATCAATCGAAATACCGGCATCTATTTTTAAACTAAATATTTGTAATTTGATCAAATTAATAATGAGGCTCTCTTCTTGCATAGTCATAGTACCTCTCTCCTATCTCGAAGGGGTCTTCCGTTGCTAGTTTGCCATATCCTGCACTTTTTATCAGATTTGCTAACATGATCGAATATGAGATCCCAACTATCCAAGCACCAATTGTTGCAATCTGATTCATTATTATAAACTCATAAATTGGCGTGTAGTCAAAGACCCTTCGTGGCATTCCATATAATCCCAATAGATGCTGGATAACAAAGACCAAAATGATAGCCACAAATGCTAGTATAAAGTGAATTTGTGCTGCCCTTTCATTATACATTCTGCCAGTAATTAGTGGGAACAGATAATAGATGAAGCCTGTAAAGGCTAAAGATACAGTTCCCATTAACATAAGGTGAAAGTGACCTACCACGAAGTAGGTGTCATGTGTCATAAAGTCTAACGGAATCGCTGTATTTACTACGCCTCCTGCTCCAGATGCAAAAAACAGCATTATCGCACCGACTGCAAAAAGCATAGGCGATGCAAATTTGATTCTTCCACCCCACATAGTAGCTAGCCAGTTAAATACATGCATAGCCGAAGCTGGCACTGCAGCCAGTGTTCCTATCATAAAGACTGTCTTTTCCGTAAAGCTAATACCTGTTGCAAACATGTGATGTGCCCAAGATGCAAATCCAATTACACCTAATAATATGAACGCAACTACCCCTGATTGATAGCTAAAAATTGGTTTTCTAGAGAATTTGGGTATAATTTCATAGAGCATACCGACAGCTGGTATAAGAAAAATGTATACCTCTGGATGGAACGTGAACCAGAACAAATGCTGGTACGCTATTGGGTCTCCACCCATAGCTGGATTGAAGAAGCCAGACACTCCTAATCTATCAGTATATATCATAACCATGGCAGCTGAGAAGGTTGGCATTGAAACAATCGCCATAAATGATGTTATGAGAACTGCCCATACAAATAATGGCATTTTCATTATAGGTAAATCTGGATGCTTCATTTTGAGTATAGTGATTACAAAATTGATTGAACCAAGTATAGAGGATATTCCTAATATCTTCATTCCAAATACCCACATATCAGCTGCAGGGCCAGGCGCTTTACTGACAGAATAGGGGGGATAGGCAGTCCATCCAGTATCAGAAAAGCCTATCCATATTAGAGCAGCTGCCACTGGAATCATCCAATAGGCAACAGCATTCAGCTTTGGCCATGCCATATCTTTGTAACGAACCATAATAGGAACCAGATAGTTTCCAACACCAGCTGCAAACGGAATCACCCACAATAGCAGCATATTAGTTCCATGCACTGTAAAGATTCGAGCAAAATCATTCGCTCCCATGAGCTGCTGCCCTGGTAACCATAATTCAGTTCGGATTGCGAGAGCTAAGGCACCACCCATCATGAGAAATGCAATAGAAGTTATTATGTAAAGCAACCCGACATCTGTGTGATGAGTTGAAAAAAGAATTTCCCACATAGGACGGGGTTTTTTAACCTCAAGAACCAATATTATCATCACCTTTGCTGCTTTTCTTTCGGTTGAGATTTTTTTTGAGATTAATTTTGTATGTAAGAAACAGATGATGAATTGTCATTCTTCTTCAGTTGCACAAACATAGCATTCCAATAATATACCAGTGGAGGTCCTGATAACATTCACTAGGGTTAGCTGATCTGGACATGATCTGCAATGCATTGCTAAGCTACGTACATTGTGATGAACCCATTTCTTTTATTGCTTGCTCATTTGTAGGATATACATTAATAGCACTCCCAATGGACTCATTGAAAGAGAGTAATGCTTATTTCTTCAGTTGGCAAGCTGCTCCGGGCGATTTAGATGGTAAGAAATAAATTTCCAAATAAAATAAGCATAGGAACTATCCTGCCAAACAAGGCTGGTATAACGAAGGATCATTATCATACCATCATATGCGAAATGTTGCCTTGATTCTCATAATTACTGCTCTTATGGCTGCATTGACAAGCTTGTCTGCACACGTTATTGATAAACTACTGGGAATAGGCAACTCTCAAGTTCGAATCACAGATTTCAGCTTAAGAGATCAAATAGAGGATGTGGTTGTATTTGATAGTATAGTGTCAGGTGTCAGGTGGTAATAATAGTAGATTTGTTAATTAATATTCACAACGAACCAATCAGCTAATACTTAATACGATATCTACCATAAGAACAGTATTAACACACAGACAATGCATGTATTCGATAAAGGCTATGATTCAAGATTGTGACTTACAAGGGATTCGAGTTATTTTGGGTAGTGCTAACGATTAAAAGATGGGGAAGACCATGGTATTACGTCGGAATTGGAGGAACAGTAGTGTTGGTTATTATCTGGGCTTTAACTAGAGTTTCAAATCCCCTAACAGGAGGAAGAGCATTATCAATAAATCCTATGAGTATTGTAAATGAGTTATTCGAGTATGCCTTCATCATAATAATTCTCATAATCGTAGCAAAGGAAAGAAAGATGCATTTGACCAGAAAGACGTATTAGGATAAACAACCTAGTTTCAGAATTCTTAATTAACACTAACACTTTAGATCAAGAGAAAATAAATAAATCGGGAATATATTTATCGCCGTGTATATTCTACTCTTCTATTAGTTTTCTTTCAAATCACACTCTTAATTACCCTTATAATCCCCTTTTTAAGACTCAATATAGAGAATTCACAATTAACGGACCAGACAAACAATTTCGTGTATACATACCTGTGTGGTTTGTCTCTTTAGATTTGCCATCGATCCTCTGGTTTTAGTTTTTCTGAACCATAAATCAATGCAATAAAGGATACAATTGTGAGTAGGATTATCAAGACCTGCCCGTTAAACACATCCGCAACATTGTTTGTTGCAATTTTATTAACTTCTAATAATGCATCTATTGCTAAGAAGACAAGTAGTCCTATCGTATATTTTGAACTAGCATTAATAAAACACTAACACATAATTGATTTTATTTGTTTTATCAATAATTTATTTTCAATAGGCTTATGAATAATGCACTTTTCATCGATATTAGGAAATACTTGTTTTCCAAAGGCTTCATAATAGACATCACTAGCTGCTGTCAAGAAACAAATTTTCACTTTTTCATCCAATTTCCTAATTGCCTGAGATAAACCAAATCCATTCATTATTGGCATTTTGACGTCTAATACAACCAAGTCGTATAGGCCACTCTTAAAATTCTGTAACGCCACCAAAGGATTAGTAAATGAATCAACTTTGAAATCATTGCCCTCTAAAACGAACTTAAGTGTTAAATTAATGTCGTGTTCGTCATCAACTACCAGAATCCTTTTCACCATTGTAAGCTATTCTTTTTCATTTCGGGAGAAGCCATAGTTGCAATCTGCTGCCGGTGATGGCTTCCGAATAATGTATCTTTGATTTGCTGATTCTCTATTAGGGTGTCAATGATTTTATTAAATTCTTCTGCTGGTAACCCACGATTATCAAACCTTTCAATAGAATCAATAGCCTTAAGCTTCCAATGGTCTTCAGCAGCCATTTCAATTCTCTTTTGAGCGTCATAAACTATTTTACCAAACGAGGTAAGGATATAACTTTTATTCTTTCTACTAATCAAATCAGATTTTGTTAAATTAGATATTCTTGAATAATATTGCTTGCGGGTAAGATTTACTTTGCTTATAAGAAAGTCATTGCTATCAATAGCAATGGTATTGAAGATAACTAAAGATTTATCATCAGAAATCGCGTTTAAGATGTTAGCTACTGATGCGTAATCTTTTTTTGTTCTCTCGTTGTTGTCTTTGTATTCTAACATTTACATTATAGCAGAATTAATTGCAGTTCGTTATATTATTTGCTCACTTCAGGGACTCGCCTGAAAGGAGCAGCACTAGGTCAACTTTCAAATGAGAAAAAAATTGCTATTGGCAAATAAGACAAGGAGAGTGTTCAAGTTGAATAGTAAGGCACTCGTGTCGTGTAACCTAGTGTCCCATAAGCTTTGAACAAAAGAGGTAAGATAAAACAAGAAATTATCACGAGTAATATCTTGACAATAAGCCGAAATATGAGTTATTGCTAAAGAGGGTTGGCGACTTAACTAATATCCTTCCTAGAAGGGAAAAAATCAAGTTCTATAAAATACAGTCAAGGGTTAAAGACTTCGATAGTTTAGAGGTCAAATTTAGTAACAAAACATATCGTGAGCCTGAGGATATGACCGATTTTGCAGGTTCGAGATTAGTTTGTTACCTTCTTTCAGATACAGAAATAATCTCAGGAGTGATTAGATATAATTGAGATATTGAAAAGAGACGATAAAACTAATGGCTACAAGGCAATTCACCGTCATACCACTTCGAAACAAGAAAGAACTGTATTACCAGAGTATGAACGATACACATTATTTAGGAAATTAATCGAACTCACTCTAAAGATGTGGACGGTGGTATCCAGTATGAA
>WNGD01006335.1_pt1 | contig 11330 bp, 11 predicted proteins | sample 5400671 | NCBI WGS metagenome assembly WNGD01 (sample SAMN13153369, study PRJNA577476) | soil metagenome | isolation source: 40 cm soil or saprolite under grassland replicate 2 | place: USA:California | collected 2016-06-15
TGGCGCAGCCCGCGGGCCAGTTCCGCGTCAAGAGTGACGACATTCATTTCGGTATCGTCGCGCATGCCTTTATTGTTCAAATTTGCGGAGCCGACGGTAGTCCAGAGATCGTCGATAATAGCGACCTTGGCATGGACATAGATCGGGCGGTAATGTTCGCCATCCTCTTTGCGAGTTGAAGTACCCAGACAGAACACCTGTAATCTTCCCTGCTCCACCGCTTCAAGAGCTTCTGCGCGCAAGCGAGTGAGGCCGGCATCTGTGTACGCGCGACCAACATTGGGGTGGTCAGGTAGCACAAGAGCAAGCGTGGCACCACGTCTCAATGCCTCACCTAATTGTCGGATGATGCCTTCCATCTCAGGGCTATCAGCTCCCAGCAAGGGGACATCGATGCCTCTATAGGAATGGAACCAGAAGTATTGATTCTCCAGGTAGATAAAGTGTTGCGCGTTGCCCAGCGCGTTTCTGTAGATCTGTGCAATGCCCTGGATGCCAGCATGGGGGTCGAAGCGATAGGTATGCTCAGGAATAGTACGAGCCACCTGCATCATGGTCTTACTCTCCAATGGAAGAGCCGAGGGATGCTCGTAGATAAGCAAATCTTTCTCCCGTGAATGGCGCAGGATCACATCATTCCACCGCTCGCGAAAATTGAATTCGACATCCCCGGCTGCTGGCCCTTCAATCAAGGCATGGGCATCGTGCCAGGGATGGGGAGTGGTTCCCGCTTTATTGCGACGGAAAGGGGATGAGAAAGGATGGGATGGACTATCCCAGCGATCGAAGTCACCACTCAGTTCGATCAGTGGATCTACACCGCCTACAAAGGCGTGGGTGCCATCCACAATCGAGATCTTTTGATGTAAGGACTCAGTGGGGTGATGGATTATACCACGCGTACTATCATCCAGCAGACATGTAACGCCTACCTGTGTCAATTGCTCCCGGGCATCCTGGGGCCTGTAAGAGGCCAGCCTCGGTAAAACCAGGCAATCCCAGAGCAGAATCTTTACCTCAACACCTTTACTCACGGCATACTCAAGGACGGCCTGCACAGAGAGATCATGGGTACACCAGAAGTCGATATCAGCCTGCTCAAGACCGTGGATACGTAGTTCGGCCAGCAGCGCCTCCTGCTCGGGACTTCCATCGGGACCTGCTCGATGGTCAGTTCCGCGTACCAGCTCCATACCGGGGGTCATACCCCAGCTCGCGATGTAAATGTACTTGCGTGCCTTGAGCAGATGGTAGCAGATGGTGAGCATGGCACTGCGCCCATCGACGAGGTAGGTAACCCGAGAATTGTTGTGTACAGGGATATCGTCTTCAGCCCACCAGTTGTGCGTCATTTGTTCGTGATAAGCTGTCATGTTCTTCCTCTTTGTGAATGTTCCTTTTCCTAGAAGGCTTTCTTGCATTGCATGTATCTCTTCCATTCTACCATTTCATGGCAATGGTGAGGTCGACCTCAAGTTCTTCATCTCTCTCTTCTAGCAATGGTTCGTGTATTATATATTAGAGATCATCGGATTAGAAAGGAGCACGCACGTGATCACAGGAATTGGGCACGTGGCGTTTCGTGTGACGAGCTTACAACGAGCGCTGGACTTCTACTGCAACAAGCTCGGCTTCTCCGAGGCGTTCCGCCTTGAGAAGGAGGGACAACCTTCACCCTGGATTGTGTATATCCAGGTCGCCCCTGGCTCTTTTATCGAATTATTTCCTGATCCGCAAGATGCACCAGGGGCGCTTCCTGCACGGGACCCCCGGGCGAGCTACAAACATGTTTGCTTGCTGGTTGATGACTTGCCGGCTACCCTGCGTGATCTGGCCCAACGAGGCCTTGAGATCAGCGGTTCTCCTGTCCGGGGGATGGATACCAATCTGCAGTACTGGATCAATGATCCTGACGGGAATCCTATCGAGTTGATGCAGATCATGCCCACTTCCCCACAAGCAGCAGCCGATGCGAGAATGCAAAGCATGAGCAGGTAGCGAGATGAAAGGGTCTAACGTGTTTGATCGCTGGAACCTGAAATGGTTTCAGCCGGTTGGCATTAGGGATGAGGCTTGCTTATGTGTTCCCTTCTCAGGAGCCAGGACATGCCGTATGAGTCGTGGCGGTATGGCTCCTGAGAAGAAAAGTCCCCTTACTGCTGCATCGGTGGCATGCGCTCTGGATACTGTGCCTGGGGCTGATCGAGGTCATTGGACTGAGCTGCCTGGCTGTGGGAAGGCTGCCCAGAAGGGTAGTTTTGCCCATACGGCTGTGATCCTGCCTGTGGCGACGGCTGGTAATAGGGCGGCTCAGGGTTATAGCCTTGCCCATAGGGCTGAGATGGCTGCTCTTGTCCTGCCTGCGATGACGGCTGGTAATAGGGCGGCTGCTGGCGCTGTGAGGTGAACCGCTGCTGCCACTGATAGCCCGTGTTCCACAGGGAATTCCAGGGGCCCCCGGAGTTTTTCGGCCCGATTGACCGAATGATAAACAGGATCAGTCCGACAACGAGCAGGAGTGCGATGACAGGCAACAGCAAACGGAACAGCCAGAATGCCAGGACAATGCCCAACGGGAAGATCAGCGGAAATGCTATAGGGATGATATGAGGGAAAAACCGTATCCCTCTGCGATAGGGTTGGTATCCATTCCACATTAGTGTTTGCTCTTTCGTAACTGTGAGGCGACGCATTGCATGCTCTCACGTATTTCATGGATTCACGATAATCATTTAGTGATAAAAGCCGGCTCTATCAAAAAATTCATTCTATAAACCATACGGATGATATGGTTCGTAGTTGTAGAGTGATGATAGTCCACAACAGAAAGGTTGGTTTAGTATGGCAGGACCACGGTTACAACATGCTGCTATGAACGTTCCGCCCGGTAGCCAGGAGAAGGCACGTGCTTTCTATGGGGGGATCCTCGGGTTGGAGGAAAAACAACCACCGCAATCGCTGGCCCATCTCAATCTTGTGTGGTTCGCCGCCGGAGAGGGTGAGATGGAGTTGCATTTTCGGCCCGACCCCAATCCACCTGATGGAACAGATCGGCGTCATCTCTGCCTCGTTGTTGATGACCTGGAGGATTACCGGCGCAGGCTAACAGAGGCGGGTGCGACGATCACATCAGCGGAACCAATCCCGAATCGGCCACGTTTCTTCTGCCGCGATCCTTTTGGCAACCTGCTTGAGTTTACGACGATCCAGGGAGATTATCGCATGGCACAATAGCGTCATCGCCTGAACTAGAAAGCATACACGTACGAGGCCTTTGTATGCTTTCTAGTTCAGGCGAGAATAAACTTCTTAAAGCATTCCGCGTACTGCATGTCGTGATCCTGAGCAGTCTCCCTGGCGCGGTTACGCACACGATCGAACGTCTCCGGCGAGCGGATCTGGCTGGTATGCTGGTGCAGGGCTTCGATCTTCTTGTCGAATGTCTCTGTGATATCAACCCAGGTGTCCGGTGTGTCGGTTCCCATCACATACACTTCGCGGACGGCGTGAGGCTCCAGCCCTTCTGCCAGGAGTTCGGGAAAGGTTAATCGATCGCGAGCGGTAGGGTACACGGCTGCGAGCGCGGCATCGCCTACGGCCAGGTGATCCGGATGATTGACGGACGAATTGACGGTGAACGCGCGATAGGGTGTCATGGTAAGCAGGCGCTCAGGTCGGAACTGACGAATAGCACGGGCGATGTCCTTGCGCAGGGTGAGCGTGTGCTCGAGGTAGCCATCAGGGTAGCCCAGAAAGACGATATCTTTGACTCCCAGGACGTCAGCTGCACTGCGTTGTTCCTGGCGGCGCAGAGCTATCAATTGTTCGGGGCTCATTGTGGGATCGGCAGACCCTTTGCTCCCATCTGTTGCTACCACATAGACGAACTCGATGCCTTCGGTGATCCACCTGGCTACTGTTCCTCCACAGCCGAACTCGGCATCATCGGGGTGGGCAAACACTACCATCGCCCGCTTTGCATTTTCACTTTGTTGTTCCTGGCTCATTCTCGAACTGACTCCTTCTCGCGTGATAATGATTTTTTACCCCCAACGCTTGCGCAGTCTTGGCAGTATTTCACTGGAATACAGTTTGAGAAACCGTGGCTGGTCGTCGCCCGGGGCGTGAAAGATCAGGTGGGTGAAGCCCAGTTCGATGTAATGGCCAACCTGTTCCACATGCTCCTCTGGATCGCTTGACACCAGCCAGCGACTATGCGCCTGGTCGGCGACCTCCTCGGCCTTTTTCTCCATCTCGCGCGGATCGTGAATGTTCACCTTCACTTCGGCAGGCAGAGCCAGCGCCGCCCAGATGCGCGTATCCGCCAGAGCCCGTTCTTTGTCTGTGTCGAACGAGACTTTGACCTCGATGGCGCGCTCAATTTTGGAGGGATCGCGTCCCGCTGATTTCGCGCCTTCTTCTAGAGCCGGCAGTAGTTGATCGCGGTAGAGCTCGTCACCCTTGCCGGACGTGCAGATGAAACCGTCTGCGACGCGGCCGGCGAATCTCGCAGCGACGGGCCCACCGGCGCTGATGTAGATCGGTACCGGTTGTTCGGGTTTATCATAAATGGTGGCTTTGAGTGTACGGTAATGCTGACCCTCATACGTCACCAACTCCTCTGACCAGAGGCGGCGAATCAGGTCCACGGCTTCACGTAGCCGAGCCAGCCGCTCTTTTGCCGAGGGCCACTCCCTTGCGGTCACAGCGACCTCGTTGAGTGACTCGCCAGATCCGAGGCCCAGGATTATACGGCCAGGATAGAGCACTCCCAGTGTTCCAAACGCCTGTGCGATTATGGCTGGTTGGTAGCGGAACGTGGGGGTCAACACGCTTGTCCCCAGAATCACGCGCTTCGTGCGCTCAGCTGCCGACCCCAGCCACGAGAGCGCAAAGGGGGCGTGCCCGTTGGTATGCCGCCATGGCTGGAAATGATCGCTGATCCAGACACTGTCAAACCCGCAATCCTCGGCCTCCGTTGTAAAATCCAGGAGTTGCCGGGGACCGAATTGCTCCGCCGATGCTTTATATCCGAGTCTTAATGGGTGTGTAGCCATGTTTTTTTCTTTCCTTTCGTGAGTTGCTATCATCTCTTGTTATTGTACGGCAAGTGGCTGGCATTGTGTCAACCGACAGGAGTTTGGAAATCTGATACTTGAGTAGTATTTCGAGGAGCATAGTGTTGAGAAGGGGAGAATGCTACTAAAGAAGCATGACTCTCCTGCCACCTGACTGTAGACTAAAGTTGTGCCCATGAAATTGCGCATGAGCCGGTAGAACCAACTAATCTGTAAGGAGGATACCAATGGACGGTGCAACTTCTCTTCCCGGTAAAGGATCACGGGAAGATACCTTTTTGACTGGTGGCGAGAAGCGGTGGTACAGGAATACACGCCTGCTTGTTGCGATCACGCTCTGGGGTATATGCTTGATGACTCTGCTCGTAGCTTCCGTGATCGTTCATTTTCATCCTGGCCCCTGGCCTTTCGACCTGCAAACCACCGTAACTTTACAAAGCCTGCATCTTTGGGCGTGGGTCAATAGTAGTATTGATTTTATTAGTAGACTGAATGATCCTCTTCCTGTGACGATAGCGTTGGTGCTCTGGCTCATTGGGCTGTCAATCTTGCGCTGGTTTCTCCTGGCCATCTTTTTCGTGTTCGGAACAACGATTTCAGATCTTGGCATCAATGGCTTCATCAGCCAACTCGTTGGACGTCCACGCCCCAGTTCACCGCTCATCCATATCTATAATCCAGAGCCGTCTTATAGTTTCCCTTCTGGCCATACCGAACACAATGTCGTCTACTATGGTTTTCTACTGTACCTGAGCTTCAGCAAACCCGTACGCGAGTGGAGATACCGCTGGATATTAGTCCCGTTGCAGATCTTTGCCGTGTTGAATATTCTCGGCGTGGGCTATTCACGTGTGAAGGAGGGCTCACATTGGATGACTGATACTCTGGGAGGGTATCTTTCTGGCGCGCTCTGCCTTTTCCTCATCATTTTCCTCTATAGTTGCGCAAAGCACATCGTGGCAAAGTGGCTTGCAAAGAGACATTACGCTGTACATTTTTGGCCTTAGATTACTCTTCCTCTTTGTCTTCTTTCTGTTCCTGGGGTGGTCGAACGTTGTACAGTTGGAAGAAGGTATTCATCATCTTCTGATAGTGTTCGAGTGATGAGGCCCAAAACTTCAGGTAGTTTTCACCTGCTTCAGTGATCGAATAGACACGACGAGCCGGCCCTCCCTCCGAGGTATCCCACCTGGAACTTACCATGCCATCTTTCTCCATTTGCCGCAGTGTACGGTAGAACGTTCCCGCGTTCATAGTACTCAGGCCAAATGCTGCCATTTTTTCCATCAACTCATAGCCGTAGGAACTCCACTGTCGTAACATCAAGAGGAGTACCGGCACAAGCCAGTTTTTTGACCAGGCATCAGTCACGGCATTGAGTGACTCTTTTTCTTTGTTCTCTTCTGTCATTTTGTACCATGTATACTCATAGCTCGAGTAGGGGTTGCTGCTGGTACATGCATTTTACATATATATGGTAGTGTTTGTCAAGGGCAAAAGTGCTATTTATCTTCTCTGCCCGGTGCGCAGGTTGCGAAATAAGCCTGTCAGTCAGTGACTGGCTTTCTGAATCCTCGTCGCTGCGCTCCTCGCAAAGGTATTTTCGTGGAGGTGCGGGTGTGGCTGCCGGCGGCAGCCACACCCGCACCTGCACGAGGAGGTATAAGTAGAAGGCGAGCTAAACCACCTGTGGCATTCTGTGTTGAGCGGCAGCGACTGCCTCGGCTGGATATTCGTAATCTTGCAATTTGCCGGAGAAGTATGCTTCGTATGCGGCCATATCGAAGTGGCCGTGGCCGGAGAGGTTAAAGAGGATTACGCGTTCCTGCCCGGTTTTTTTGGCCTCGAGGGCTTCGTTGAGCACGGCACGGATGGCGTGCCCGCTTTCTGGCGCGGGTAAGATGCCTTCTGCGCGTGCGAACTGGACCGAAGCATCGAAGACGCTGATCTGGTGGAAGGCCTGAGCTTCGAGAATGCCGGTATCGTGGAGCAGTGAGACCAGCGGGGACATGCCGTGGTAGCGCAGCCCACCGGCGTGGATGCCTGGGGGCATGAAGTCATGGCCGAGGGTGTGCATTTTGACCAGAGGCGTCATGCCAACGGTATCACCAAAGTCGTAGGCGTATATGCCCCTGGTCAAACTGGGGCAGGCCATTGGTTCCGCGGCCAGGAAACGGGTGTTCAGGCCTTTTTTGCGGGCTTCGCCGATAAAGGGGAAAATCAGTCCTGCCATATTGCTGCCACCACCTGCGCAGCCAATCACCACGTCCGGGTAATCGTCGGCCAGCGCCATTTGCTTTAGAGCCTCTTCGCCAATAATAGTCTGGTGCATCAGGACATGGTTGAGTACGCTCCCGAGGGAGTACTTAACCGTTCCGCCGCTTGTAGCAGCGACCTCTACTGCTTCGCTGATGGCTATGCCAAGGCTGCCCTGGTTATCCGGGTCTTGCGCCAGGATGCTGCGGCCCGCGTTGGTGAGATTGCTGGGACTGGCATGGATGGCGGCGCCGTAGGTTTCCATCATGTTGCGACGGTAGGGCTTCTGCTGATAGCTAATTTTGACCATGAAGATTTCGATGTCCACGCCGAAGTAGGCACCAGCCAATGCCAGGGCTGAACCCCACTGCCCGGCGCCGGTCTCAGTCGAGATCTTCTTGACGCCCGCTTGTTGGTTATAGTAGACCTGGGCAACGGCGGTGTTTAACTTGTGACTACCCACCGGGCTGACACCTTCGTACTTGTAGTAAATGCGAGCCGGGGTATCCAGAGCCTTTTCTAGTCTGCGAGCACGGTAGAGCGGGCTGGGTCGCCATAATGTGTAAATCTGGCGAATTGGTTCTGGAATTTCGATGTAAGGCTCGGCACTCACTTCCTGCATGATCAATGCCATTGGGAAGAGTGGAGCAAGGTCGTCGGGCGTGACGGGCTGTTTCGTGCCTGGGTGGAGGACCGGTTCAGGCGGTCTGGGTAGGTCGGGTGCGATGTTGTACCAGGCACGGGGCATCTCGTCTTCGCTGAGGAGATATTTAGTGTGAAGCTTGTCTACCATGGTTAGCTCCTTTCATGGCTTGAGAAAAATACGTCGAAGGTGGTCTATGCTAGTCTGCTTCCAGGTGGCAGCTGCGCAGCGTAGCTACTGCCTGAAGGCTCCAACAGGGCATATACGCGCGGTTAAACGTCGTATGCAGCTATATGGTAGGGCCTTCGGCTGGGATTGTCAAGTAGTATGGTCTGGTGATTCCCCCTAAGTCCGCCAGGCCACGTGAGGCAGGTTGGCTGGACGAATGCGCGCCAGAGATCCTTCGCTGCGCTCAGGATGACACAACCCCTGGCTGTCATCCTGAGCGCAGCGAAGGATCTCTGGTGGACTTCTGGGGAATCACCAGGTATGGTTCATCTTTGGGTGTGTGGAAAAGTTGTAGACAAACGGACGTTAAGGAAGGTGCAGGGCCGATCCGTTCGGTTGATTATCTACGAACAATTCATATGCCCGGTTCATCGTTCACTAACCGTTTATCCAGGTTGTTTCTAGTCGAATGGCTGATGTTAGGCTTTGCTCTATGACATATATTACATACAGTTACGGAATTTTGCGGTGGAGATTACGAAAGAGAATTAAGTATGGAACAGACAACGAACCAGAACGATATGCATGTGTTGAGATTATTGTCAAACCAGATGGCCGATGCAGTTGAGAGGGTAAGCCCGTCACTTGTACTGGTCAATGGTCGTCAACGCCAGCCCGGCAGCGGCGTCGTCTATGCCACGGATTTGATCCTGACGGCGGATCATGTCCTTGAACGTGAGGAGGATTTGACTATCCAGACCCACGATGATCGCACACTTGGCGCGCAATTCGTTGGGCGCGATGCCTCGACAGACTTGGCCGTCTTACGCGTGACTAACCTGGGACTGGGCGCAGCATCTGCCGCAACAGATGCTGCTCGTGTCGGTCAACTGGTACTGGCGGTGGGACGATCTTCGGGAGAGGGGCCAATGGCAAGCGCGGGTGTTGTCAGCGCGATGGGGGGTCCGCTGCGCACAGGTCGCGGTACAACCCTTGAACGCTATATTCGCACGGATGCCACGCCTTATCCCGGTTTTTCGGGCGGGCCATTGATCGATGCACAGGGAGGAGTGCTGGGTATCACGACCACAGGATTGGTAAGCGGGATCGCGCTTGCTGTGCCCGCGTCGATAGCCTGGGTTATCGCGGATACGCTCGCGCAGCAGGGGTATATCAAGCGCGGTTACATGGGGATCAGCAGCCAGTTGGTGAATCTTCCACCCGCGCAACGTGGGGGGCGTACGCAGGACCATGGCCTGTTGATTGTAAAAGTCGAAGACGATAGTCCGGCGCAGAAGGGCGGGCTGATGCTTGGGGATATCCTGGTGGGACTGGATGGTACCGTCGTCAACGACTCCGAGGACCTGCAGACAGTGCTTACCAACAATCGCGTTGGTAAAACGGTCCCTGTTGAAGTTATTCGTGGCAACGCATTACAAACCTTGCAGATAACCGTAGGACAACGCAAATAGGGTTTGCAAGAACGATAGACAGGTATATACATGACTCAAGAAACAGTTTTTACTCCGGCGGTATCGCCCCTGCTGCCCGATGCGTTTTCGCACGCGCTGATGCAAATGGTGAAGAGAGTGCAACCGAGCATCGTGCAGGTGGTTAAGGAGGGGCGTGGCGCGGGTACGGGCATTGTCTGGAAGGTTGATGGACACGAGGGTTATATCATTACGAATAACCATGTCGTTCCCGATGATTCTACGAAGATACAGGTGCATCTAGCGGATGGTCGCAGCCTGGATGCGAAGGCATTGGATCGCAATAAAAAGCTCGACGTGGCGATGCTGCTGGTGAGCGCGGATGATCTGCAAGCGGTAGAGGCCGCGGATTCAGGCAGCTTGCGCGTGGGCGAATGGGTTTTTGCCGTGGGTAATCCCTGGGGACAGCGCGGCGTTGTCACCGCGGGTATCATTAGCGGGGTCAGCGCGCCAAGGTCTACCGAGGGCGAGGATGAATTTCAAATACGCTATATCAAATCGGATGTTATTCTCGCGCCAGGGAATTCAGGCGGGCCACTGCTGAATGCTGACGGGATGGTGGTGGGGGTCAATGCGATGGTTTTTGGCGGGGACCTGGCTGTATCAATTCCCAGTAATGTGGTAAGCTCCTGGATAGCGGGATTGTCGAGGCGACGGCAAATCTCTCTGGGGATCGAGGTAGAGACGGTGGATCTGCCGGCCAGCCTGCGCGAGAAGGCGGGTGTGAGCTCCAAACGAGGCTCGGGTCTACTGGTCGTAGCTTTGGAGACGGGTGAACTCAAGGAGCAGGCCGATAGGGCGGGCTTATTGATAGGTGACCTGTTGCTGGACGCGGCAGGCAAACCGGTAGATGATGCCGCGTCGCTGCTAGATATCGTCGCCAGGAAAGATAGGCAGGATTCGTTACAGATGCGCCTGGTACGAGGGGGCAGCATTCTTACACTCGATGTGGCCGTCGCAGCATTGGAGCACAGGGATATAGAATAAGGGAATAATGATACGTGTCTTTGTTGTGGCACCGACGCCGATGATGATTGCCGGTTTGCGCGCCATGCTCACCACCACTGAGATAGCGGTGGTGGGCGAGGCGGCGAGCCTCGCGGAGATCACTATAGAGCTCCCAACTATCGACGTGATCGTCGTGGACCAGCTGTTGTTGGACGAGGTGGTACGTGCTATAGCGAACGACGGGAGGCTCGCGCTGGTGGTGCTTACCAACGCCGATGAGCGGCCGTTGGCGATACTGCGAAATTTGACTTTGCACGGTTGGAGCCTGTTGCCTATGGGAGCTACCGGCGCGGAACTGCAGGCGGCGGTGACGGCGGTAGCGCAAGGATTCGTGGTGTTACCGGTAGCGTATAGCGAGCAGTTCTCCGAGCAGCGCCCGGTACCGGTGGTGGGAGCGCTCAATCTCAGTTCGCCGGATGAGGCGCTGACGAATCGCGAGCGTGAAGTGCTGGAACTGGTGAGTCAGGGCTTGTCGAATAAGCTAATTGCACGCCGTTTACAGATCAGTGAGCACACGGTTAAGTTTCATATTTCATCGATCTCCACCAAACTGGGGGCCTCTAGTCGTACTGACGCGGTTAGCCGCGGGGTACGCCGTGGCCTTATAACGCTTTGATGGCAATGTGTTTGTGATGTTGTATAATCATCTTAATGGCTTTTAACGACATAATTCGGATAGCGGAAGAT
>WNGD01006337.1_pt1 | contig 11327 bp, 8 predicted proteins | sample 5400671 | NCBI WGS metagenome assembly WNGD01 (sample SAMN13153369, study PRJNA577476) | soil metagenome | isolation source: 40 cm soil or saprolite under grassland replicate 2 | place: USA:California | collected 2016-06-15
GTTTTGAACTGACCTGGTTCTGGTTTAACCGTGAGTCAGGACTGATTCAATCTAATTAGGTTTAGATTTAAGTCAGTCTGAGCCAATTACATCCGATCTGAGGCCGCTTTCAGATCGAATCGGCATGATTTCAGATCGAGTCGGCATGATTTCAGATCGAATCGGCATGATTTCAGATCGAATCGGCATGATTTCGTCTGGTCTAGTCCGCTCCGTGATCGATCCATAGTATTTTAGGGGGGAAATTAAAGTAGTAGTACTTTAATAGTAAGTAATTCCTAAAATAAGTACGCAGTGCTTACTACTACAATGGGGACACATGAATGAAGAGAGAGCCATAGTAGAAAATAGATACACGACATGCCCAGTAAATGCAACAGTACTAGAACTGTAATGCCAGCCAGCGCCATGCTCAAGTACGAGTAGCAAGACAAGACAAGCATCAGTGCTTCGAAATATCATAAGCCATCAAATCAGTGTCCACTGTCATATTGAGAAACCCTTCCTACTCCGCTTCGTCGTTACCCGCTTCGTCATTACCCGCTTCCTCACTAATACCAAGTTCGTCTACGTCGTAGACACTGCCAGCGGACTCGCCTGGGGACTCGTCAGAGGAGTTGCCGAAGAGCCCCTCATCGACACTACCATCCGAGTCGGCATTCAAGTCAATCAAGCCGTGGTAGGAACGAAGAGAGGAGCCGGTTGGGCGGAGCGGGAAATCAGTACGCTTGATCCGGCCGTAGAACTCCTTCTTGGTATGTAAATTGTCGAAAACGGCACTGTAGTGCTCACGAGTGTATTTCGCGTACTTCTCTACACGGACATCGGACATATGAAGGTCATGAAACCGGGCCGCAGTGGCTAACATAACAAACGAGTCTGCTATCCGGTTAGTAGAGGAAAATCTGGGAAGCCTTTCTTGGAATATATACATCGGAGAAAGACAACAGCTAGCTGTGAGCAATTCTTGAAGTTAATATGACCCTTCGCGAAACGAAAGATCTCGGGTAGCCAGTGATCTTGCATGCGTTTCGAAAGAGCAGACTTGAAGTCTTTGAAAGTGTTAACGGCAACAAGGTCTGCGTTTTCGTCAAGGGACAAGTATGTGCTAATCCACGCACGGGCATCTCGTAGTACTCTGTTTTTCCAATTCTTGAAGTTGCGAGCTACAGTCTTGGTGATATTCTTCCATAAAGGGTGGGCCTCGTTGATTCCAGGGAAGACTACCTGGATAATCTCGTCTTGACGCCTGTTATCGAAGTACGCAATCAGAACTTGCCGCGTGTAGCGTTCGAGTTCATTAAATGCTTGTTCTTCGCCCTTGGAATATTGTACGAGAATGTTTTCCCTCTCCTCGGTCCGCTTGGGCTGTAGGGATGATTGGGAGTCGGCAGATGACGTGACAGAGTCCTGGCTAATCAAGGGGGGCACTTGTTGGGATGCCTGCTTTTGTGGGGTTCGCCGTAGCCTGGCAGCTGAGTCGCGTGTGCTCTCCGGTAGGTCTGTACGTGGACTTGTGGTGGTTGTTGTGTTGGTACTACTTGGTCGAAGAAGGCTTCCTAGATTTTGCGATTGTGACGTATTTGGGGGGATATTTGAGGACTTCTGAGAGAGAATTCGCCTGCCGTTCTGTTGTGTTTGGGACAGGGGAGGTGCCAGTGTTGCGGCTTGCTTCGTAGTTGCAGAGGGAGGTCGGCGGCTAGACGAGGCAGGCAAAGGGTGTGTCTTGGGAGGGTTCTGGTGAGAATTGTCTGGGCTGTTGGATATAAGGGCCGTAGAGGGGTTCGGACGTGTTGGTGGGTTAAAGTTCTGAAAGAGTTAGAAGTATCTATTACAGGACTGTACTAGTGTTTACTTACCCTTCGCTGCGGGGTATTTATTGGCCCTTCGCCGTCAATCTCCGAACCATCACTTTGCTCAACCAGGTCAGATATCTTGTGAACAAACCGATGATTGTTCTCGCCAGATCTTGAGGCAGCAAGTTCGTCTCGAGACGTGTCAGGGTCTTGGGTATGAGGGGCGACATTGGGAGTGCCTGCGCGCGTTGTTGTCTTCGCGCGCTTCGAGATCGTTTTTGGCTTCGACACTGCTTTCCGTTTACTGCTCTTAGACGCCATGCCTATGGAAATAGAAGAACAACGAACATCGAGGAAGGCTTTTCGATAAATTTCTGCTTCGACAAATAGCTGCTGGGTCGAAAGATTAGTACATCATGGCAGCTGTCAAGTCCAATCCGAGCTATCCCTATTCAAGAAATATCTCTTGGCTCTTGTCATGTGACCCTCATCGTCGCTGATTACTTTCATCTTCCTCCCTTATTACTCTTGTTCTTTCTCCCCTCTTCCCTCTTCTCTCTTCAGAATCATTGAGTCTCTGTGTTACGTTCTTATGAGCTACCAGATCATTGAACAAGAGCGACCGACCATAATTATCCCTATTTCTTACTAGGTTACCCTCTCCTGGGCCCTTCTTTTCCTTCACCTAACTCTCACCTTACCCACTTTAACCCAAACTGAACTACTAAAGATAATCAATGGTAAGGTGTGGGTAAGGTTGAGGAAGCCTTCCCCGAAATTTACGCATTTTGACCTTTGAGGGGCATTCCAATACCAGCTGAGGAGTATGATGGCGCCAAAGGCTGGAAGTGCGGGTGCGGCAGCGATGGAGACGACGACAGTGATAGGTGATCCAGATAAAGAGAAGCCGCAGACTTTCCGCTCTCTGTCGAAGCTTGCCGAGTACTGTGGCGTGAAAGACGTCGAGGGCTTCAAGACCTGGTTGAAAGGATCGCTCTTCCAGCCGATATTCCAGCAGCTTTACGACGAAGCGATTGCGCCGCAACAGCAGAAAGCTAGTGGGGCTGGTAAGGGCCGTCCACGGACGATGAACGCTAAGACCGTCGAGAGCGCTATGCAGCTTGGTGAAGCTCATGGTAGTCGAATGTTCTCCGCGAGACGAGTGGACAAGACAGACTGGGAGCTTCCGGAGCACTACGCATATTGTATGTACAACTTGATCACAGACAACTCGCAGGATTTCAATGGTCTTTTTTATGGCCAAAAAAATATCCGGGAGCATACGAAGTTCTGTCGACTTTGGGCTTGTTTACAATTTGAGCTATATGAGATGGCACCGTCTCGACAGGCCAGACGTAAGGAGGCTGAGAAGAAAGCTGAGACGAAGGAGGCCAAACGTGTAGCTGAAGAGGCGGACCACAATTCTAAGAAAAAGAGAAAGTCGAAAGACGGGAAGGCTTCCCAGGATATTGATGATAAAGTCCAGGATGTTAACGACGAGGCTATCGAGGATCCTGGTGATGATACTTCGGTCGCAGACGGTCAAGAGATAGACGACGAAATGAGCGAGGAGGACCGCCTGCATCTTGAACGAATTGTTGGCCGACAACAACACCACCAAGAGAACGTGAAGTCCTTCATCAATCATGTCTACACGGGCCAATCGGGTATTCTCAATGAGATGCTCCTGGAGCGCAAGTACGCCGAGATGAATCTAGAGGATCGCTTTTGGCAAGATTACTTGCTTGGCCTGCTAGATGAGGCCTTCTCGAGCCAGTATAGATTGACCCAAGGGGATATGGTTAATACTACTGAAGCGCTAGATGCGACAGATGAGATGATGCGCGATGCTATTGAGAAGACCGGCGACTCCTCTGACCTATTGCCTGTTAAATTGGCAACCGATGAAGACTTCGAGGCATACCGTACCAACGCGATCCTCCAGGATAATATTCGCTTCCAACCGCAAGGCTACCGACGTGCTTGTGATAAACTACGACTTAACGCGGACTATCCTCGCTTCGACTGCATGCCATTAGACAAGCCCTTTCAGTTCTGGCAGGTTGTGGCTATAGCGCAGATGATGCGCTTCAGTAGGTGGTTGCGAGGATGCCTTTTGTGTGACAGCATGGGCCTGGGCAAGACCTGGGAACTAGTTGGACTTGTCCTCCAGGTAAGTCAACATTTGAGTTACACACGGCATATTTCAAAGAAGGCTTCCTAATACTTACTATTTCTAGTATGTCTATCGACGAGAGCGCAAAATTGCTGAAGGTCAAGGAGATAAATTAAGCTTTGCACGCCCTACCATCATTGCTGTGCCCTCGTGGATCTTGGAGCAGTGGCAAGGGGAGATTATGAAGATCGCAGGGAGGAAGCTAAAGCTATTGAAGTACTATGGAGATCCGAAGGAGATCTATAAAAACCCACTTGGAATCCACCCCCTTACTCGCAACCATTCCATCTTCGACGGCAGTGAGGCTAACGCATCAACAATTATTCTTACAACACCGCGAACCATGGCGTCCAGGCATGGCCCTACATCACTCAAAGAATATAGAATCACCACGCTCAAGATGTCCACTAAAGATGCCGACAAGCTCCAGTGTACTCCGGATAAAAGGTGGAAGCATAACCTACACGGCTTATTCGAGTACTGTATCATCGATGAAGCTCAGTCAATCAAGAACCCCGACTCTCATTCTCATCTAGCTATGTTATGGCTTGATGCCGGTTTCAATGCCTTAGCAACTGGTACCCCAGATATCAATAGTATTGCCTGTATCGAAGGATACGCCCACTTCATTCAGTCAGGCGACGACCTGTGGAAACCGGATATACTGACGGAGTTGAATGTGGCCGCCGATGTCAACCCTTATGCCCTCGAAGATAATACCCTGGCATCGAAACTCCTCCGCCCTACTGCGTATGGCCTCAGGAAGTTCATTCTCGATCCAAAAATTGGGAAGGGTTCCCAAGGTTTATGTTTGGCCGCTTTCTTCCAGGCTTGCATGATCAGACGCACCCATGCTTCAAGACTTGAGGGCAGGCGGATTGGGGATGCACTTCCGCCCTTAACTCATAAGCGCGCAATCTGCCCCTTTACACAGGAGGAACAGCGAGTGTATAATGCGCTCCAGAAGACACCAATAAAAAAGCTCGTACGTAAGAACGACAATGGTGAGGTTGTTTGGAACTGGCGGTATTATCGCATCCTTCTTCTTATTTCGACTTGGACCGGCTTCTACCACATCCACGCCAAGTTCCACGCCCACAATATTCCTGCTCTTCTCCATAAGAAGGATCTGCTTGGTTATATTATCAAGCTGTACTGTAGGGCAAACCCCAATGTGGCTGTTCCAGAAAACATCTACGACGAGCTAAAGCTCGTTTTCACTGGCTCCCCGAAGTTACGAGCGATTACGGCATTCGCAAGATCTCTCATTGTACGCCGCAAAGAGAAGGTTGTTATCTTCACAACACTGCCTGGCCAGATGGTGCTATACCACGCTGTCTTCAAGAAGCTACAGATCCCGTCAGCCTGTCTTACTGCCAGCCTGAAAGGCCCAGATAAGACTGCTCTCATCTCAATGTTTAATAGTGGGGAAAAGGCTATGGCGCTCATCGGGAATTTTCGTGGTATGGGCACTGGCTTCAATCTACAAGAGAGCTGCCAATGGGTCCTATTCGCCGATGATCCACCCTCTGAGCCAATTGGAGCTCAATCAAGCGCCCGTGTACATCGCCTCGGCGTCCCTGGGCCTGTTGAGGTCGTGACCCATTACACCCCAAAGAGTATCAACGACCGCCAGCTAAAGAACAATCTTCGCAAGGCTCTCCCGGGAACTATAGCTATGATGGATAACAGTATCTTCAGTTCCCATGTCGGCGGCGAAGAGGGGTCAACCTCACTCGACGAAGAAGAGGTTATTCAGGTAGGAACGTGGGTCAGGTTCAACGGCCGAATTATACCGGCAGATGACGAGCGTGTCCGAGGCCTTAACCTAAAACGCCTAAAGGGTATAAAGGTGGTGCAGGCCATTTTAGAGCAGAAGATGGATGTGCCTGGCAGCTTTGGGGCAGTTGGCGCTGACGGAGAGGAGGATGACTCAGCCGGAGAGGAAGAGGATAACGTTGAAGATCTCGATGAGGACGATTTGACTTCCATTGACGACGAACTAGACGAGCAAATGAGCGACACTCTAATTTCTAGTGGCGGTGAAGATACTTAGAGAAAGTTGCAAGCGAAATTCCTGGGAGCCTTCCTTGATTTTGGGTCTGGCTGGTTTGGGTGGAACAGCTTTTTGAAGGCTATTTAGGCGAAATTCTCTTTTCTTCTCCTTTCTTACCTAACCCCCCTTTGCATACTTCCCTGGGGTTTTCAGAGACGTCATCTTCAGTTAACAAGTAATGGGCTTATAAGAATTCTTGCTCATTGCTCTTTTGCCTGTCTAGTATGGTGGGGTGAGGTGAGATGGTCTACCCCTAGCATGATGTGTGATGGCGTGGAGCAAGCTGTTGTGGCGAGACCACATGCCTGTTGGCGTGAAGATGGCTGATGTGGTGCGTCGAGATGTAAGATTGCAGGTTGTCGAGTGGCAGGGATCAAATGGTCGCCGAGCCTGCAGCCTTGGCAGGGGCAAGAGCTAGGTACTTGAGGGAGCTTTCTCGCCATCTGGCATCATGATTAACATCCCATTCATCGAGGAGGCATTGAAGGAAGTTGTTTGGTTCTCCATAGTTTCACTCGTTCATTGATCCTCGACCTGCCTCCCTTCGTATCTGGTCGTTCCTCGCCCGAGCCACACCCCTTCGCACTAGGCAGACCTATATCCATTGGAAGTGAGTCATTATAGAAGTTCGTCGAATGCTGAACATGAAGATGGAAGATATGTTACCTAAAATAACGTCGATGGTAAGACCTGACGCCTGCGTTCGCAAATAGGTTTAGCGTAGCTCGACGACACCTGGGGAAAAAACATCCTGTAACTTCCTTCGCCACAGGTGTCGTCAAGACACACATATACTTCATTGAAATTTACGTGCACCTTTATCTTCTTCAATGCCGCGCAAGCGAGATGAAGGGCGCCTTTTGGTATGGGGTAGCAATCGCAATGCCAGGCAGCCTCTCCCCCAAAACCAAGATAGTCAGTCTCTGGTAGTCGAATTATCACGGCCATCATATTTTCGATCGCAGCACCGCGGACATGAAGACTATTCTAGGCCTGATCCAGACCTTGTCGGACACCCCCAGCGAGACAGTTACGATTACAGTGATGTTGGGCAGATGCCTGCTACGCCATCAGCTGCGTCAGATAGCCCTGATGCCCGCGAACAGCCTTTAAGTCCTAGTCGAATGACAGTGAGCGATTCGAATGAGATATCGATGATAGATATAACTCCCGAGTCTGCTCCTGACTCGCAAGACTACCAAGAGGACGGTAATTACGATGACCTCATTGACATCGTAGGTAAAGTATCATATCAACTTGTCTGAGCAGTTGCTGACGATGCACAAAGGAGCGGGACGAAGAACCTATTACTGAAGAGCATGACGCACCTCTGAGTACATACTTTATGGATCTCGAAGGGCTATCCGATGTCGACGAAAGCGATGAGGATATAACTGAGAATACTGATATAAGTGAACGATCGAGTCAACCCGCCTCTCTCAATTCCGAAATTGACAGGCAGCCTTCCCTAGATTTGCCTCATCGTTTGCAATCAGATCCCCCAGACACATCGCCGTCTTCCTCATCTTCAGCCGAGTCAGTGCATGGACTGCAGCCGTCTAGCCCTATCAGCCCCCTTCTATTGGCAATAGGGCTTTGCATGGAACGGTCAGAAGCATCTCGGCAAGACTACATACGTCTCCGTGAGGTCTTTTTAATGCAGGACAAGCTTCTCAACCCGGGTTCAGACTTTGATCTCCCCCGGAAACTCGACACCTTGAAGCGTCACATACGTGGACACCTGCCAATGATGCGGTTACTGCGGAAGGCCATCCCGGTCATACTCGAGAAACAAGCTACGCTACCAACACGCGAGAAGCAGTTCCACTGCATAGAGAGAATGAGTTGGATCTACTGGTATGACCCGAAAAATCTCATCAGCATGATACTATCTGCCACAGAGTTAATTGACCGTATGCACTTCGGAATGGCGCTCGTCGTTGACGAACCAACAGAGTACTACCACTCACAGTGCTGGGGTTCTTCTAACCTTACTACGTCTGGCGAATTTGCCTATACCTGCGAAAATGAAGTCATCTTCGTTGGAGATATTATCCGCATCTCTGAAAATACTTCCGTGGAAGGCTTCTCTAAAGGACGGGTCTGTTTCGTTGGAAAGGACACACGAAAGGACACCAACAGTCCTGACGCAGTACTAATAAGTGTACAAGTGATCGTCGGCCCACAGAATGTCCTTGCCAACGAGGAGCTGTCGCAGCATATCGGCTACGTCGCCGACCAAGAACTAATCATCTGGGAAGATAAAATTATTGTCCTGCAGGCACCAGATGCTTTATATCATTTGGACATACTCATGGATCGTCAATGGTTGGACGGCGAAGAAGAGATAGGCGGCACCCCCGATACTCCATTTTATATCAAACGCTCCTATTCATCCGATACCCATGAGCTACGATCCCTACGGAGAAGCCATCCCCTCCGCGGCGAGTTAGAGATCGAGTACTTCGGTCGCGACCAACTCCGGACGTTTGTGACACCACCAGATGCCAGCTATATCGTTCGATCCTTCCCTATCATTCTTTTTATCGACGACTTTGGTATTCATCGCAACATGTATCGTGCCCTCAAAGCGTTCTACTGGATTCCGGCGGCGTTACCTTATGGTGAGAGACGGAAAATCGCCAATGTCTTTACCTTGACTCTGGGTCCTCATGGCGCTCGTGTTGAGGATATAATCGCATGCTTTAGGGAGGCTTCCTCGGAATTAGCAGAGGGAGTCTTCATGGATATTAATGGCCTGAAGACTCTCGTCCGCGCATTTATTATCGTGATGATCGGAGATATGCCTCAACAAGCAGATAACTCAGGCTTCATGCGACATTCTGCTCAGCAAGGGTGTAGGTCATGTTTTTGTGATCAAAGCGAGCGAAGAGACCTCGACTTCTCTATTCAGTATTTCGGCAGATTCCACTGGGACACTGTGTACGATCGCGAACAAGGGAACCAGCTGAGAGGCATTGAACGGAAACGCTTCTTCAACGACAAGGGAATGCGAAGCGAGGAGTCTACGTATGTTCAACTGGCGCCCTACCTTGATCTGATACTCAGCAGGCCATGGGACGCACCCCACTCCGAATGGCGAGGTCTAGGAAGAGTTCTTCAAGCATTACTTTTTCAAGAGGTCCTAACCAAGGCTGGCGCAATGGCATACCTACAAGTGATGCAATCATTTCCTTTCCCACCAAAGTGGCCGCGTATTCAGAGCCCTCTTCTGTATATGTGGTCGTGGTCCATATCTGAGGCGGGTCGCGCTACGATACTTGCGCCACTCATCCTTCGTTGCAAATCCCAGTCGAGCTGGTTTAGGTTACGATACGTCCAGGAGTTCGCGCGTCTCGATCCAGGAGTCCAAAGAGGAAACAATGAGGCCCCTATCGATAACATCATACGAGCATACGCGATTGTTGCGATCGCTAATTCTGTAACAGGATCGCAAACATATGCTCCACCCTCTCACGTTCATAGTAATGTCTACTGTGCACGGCAAGCGTACCAATGTCTTCTACAAGCTGCACATAACGCACAAAGCCAGGCGAGAACTTCATCTTCCAATGATGATGCGGACATGGACGCAGCCGGAAACATCGAACAGATATTAGAGCAAGACGACGCAGATATTTCGAGTAAAGAGGAAGATCTCGGTCTAATAGATCGTGCAGCAAAGATAAAGCAGCCTAAGTACATTCGGCTTCAGGGACTCCCTAACGTTCATGCTGGCCTTCATCTCCACGAAAATGCCGTTGAATACGGGACGGTGATGAATTGTAATGTATTAGCTCCCGAGATGAAGCATAAAATGTTTCACCGACTTGCTGACCATGCCTCTCCCCCGAATCTGATGGCGTACCTCTTCGCCTACGACGTCACGCGGCAGTCAATACGTCTGGGCTTAGCTGGCGCATGGGCGTTTGACCACCCTGATCTCCGCGAGCCTGTGAGCCTGGTTCATGAGCACTGCCCACGTCTCGTCCAAAGCTTCTTACATTCATCGGAGCGGGACAATAACGAATTACTTGCGGAAGCCTTCCCGGAAGATGACGAGATTATCACCCAAGTACAAGAAGATGCGGAACATAGACAGGTCAGTACTAGTATTAAGGGTTTCTGTATCACACGCGATCGCAATGACTTCAATCTATCAACACATATCAGTCTCCGTCAACACGGCCCAAATCAACTATTCCTCCAGGCTCTTCGAGCTGCTTTTGATACCGACTATAACATCCGTGGTATCGTCGCCTTCCGAGACCGTCGGGTACGTTGGAAACAGCGGCTTGCTTTTACAGACTCGTAAGTTGGGAAGGCTTCCTGGCTTATCGGTATTATGACTGACGATAGATACTAGCAATGGTCATCGTCATACCTATAATATCGGCGACTACTTTGGATTAACAACAGACGAGACTGAATTTGGCCGCCTACGTCAAATTATAGTTGTTCATCTCCACGACACTCCATATCTTTTTCTCGTTGCCGATCGAATTGTGGCTGTACAAGACCCAAATCGCACGTATGAACAAGCTGAGCATGCAGGATTATATATACTACAGGACCATATATTGGACCTGTTAGTATGGAAAGTCAAAGGGCAGTTCCTTTGTGGTCTTCCTTCTTTGTCTCCTGGAGATACTACTGTTACTGGCGGTACCTCGATTCAAAGACCTTATTTTGTAACTGCACCGAGGAATGGATGTTGGAGAGAACTCGATGCTGAGGAAGACGATAAGGATGGGGAGTTTCTTTTACAATGTCAGTGGAGTATTGATTTTCTGTAGCCAGTGGTCCTCCCGATGGGCGGGCCCGGGCTTGCCTACCTAAATGGCCCTCACTAGCGAGCCTCGAGCCCAGGACCGATGGGCGAGCCTGGGCAAGCTTTTGGGTCAGGCTCGGGCTTGCCTATTTAATGTGGACCACTGTCTGTTACCTCAGTTTCCTCAGACTCTAGATTCACGTGCGCTGCGCTGCGCCAAGGCGCGCTAAACCATTCTAGTTAGCCGATGGTTACTCCCGTGAATCTACAGTCTGAGGCCGGCGGAGCGTGGGGCGACGACGAAATTTTAGAATCAGGCTGCTGAAGGCCGACACCACACCAGTTTCAAATCATCTTACTCTAATCTGTATTACTAAGCATTCCGGCTGCTACTGACATTGTAAAAGAAACTCCCCATCCTTATCGTCTTCCTCAGCATCGAGTTCTCTCCAACATCCATTCCTCGGTGCAGTTACAAAATAAGGTCTTTGAATCGAGGTACCGCCAGTAACAGTAGTATCTCCAGGA
>WNGD01008436.1_pt1 | contig 11327 bp, 9 predicted proteins | sample 5400671 | NCBI WGS metagenome assembly WNGD01 (sample SAMN13153369, study PRJNA577476) | soil metagenome | isolation source: 40 cm soil or saprolite under grassland replicate 2 | place: USA:California | collected 2016-06-15
TTAGGCGTTTTCGCACTGTTCTCTAACTCTAGACTCAGTGATTTCCTTCTAACGTAGTACTCAAAACCTAGAGGCGCTGTATGATTAGTTGGGTCCGCGATGCCGAAGCTCAAGTTCAGCAAAGAGTACCTCCAACGAGCTACGAAACCTATTCCAAAAAAGGAACCTGGCAAGAAGGACGAGACATTGACGGAGGTCCAGTCTCAGCCGAGGCACGCAACTGGATTTCTCCAGTTCTGCGGGACCTGTGGAAGGAATCGGATGTTCAAAGTGGATACGCTAGGCTGGAAGACCTGCACTGTCTGCCATAGCACCGCGCCGGACCGAAGCCAGAGCCCTATATGAGACGGGACCAAGTGGCACGCGGGATTATTATTAGGCCGCTGGAGGGAGGAAAAGTTCTCGTGCGGACAGTAGGAATTTCTTCGTAGAAAGATTTCACGGGTAAGACTAGAGTGGCGACTCAGGCGCAGAGACTGGCGGGCGCGCGGGTTTCTCTTCTTTTTCCCTTGTCTGGGGCGTATACCCCTACCCCACTCCCCGAACAGATTTCACGAAGAAAGTCTCACTTTCCTAGGGGAAACTGTTCGTTTGGTGCATGTTTGAGCGGTATTCTTGATCAAAGCTGGCGTTGTAGGAGGCCGTCGTTGGCGATGTTCCTAGTCAATACGGGGGAAAGCGTTGATTCAGATGCCTTCACGTTCGGACTGTGCTCGGATCTCTACGCGATAGTGTAGTTAGTATGACGTCTACGAGTTTCCTTGCGGACTCTGGGCTGAGTTCGACCGCAACACGTGCACTAGGACCTTCTTTCTCGTTGACGAAATCGATGTTCAAAGCATGCTCTAGTTGAGCGTCGGTGGGATGATCGTAGGAGACGTTGACCCTTTCAAGTTTGAACCATCCATTCGGACCCTTGCCGCTACCCGATACTTCCGCAGTCTCGACTATTCCAGTGCACATCTTCTATCTCCCCCTTCCAGATGTTTCAAGATACTTCTCGAAAAAAGTGAACATCTTCTTCCAGCCGTCGACCGCCGCCTCGGGACGATAGGCTACACTGGGATAGTAGAAGAAGCCGTGCCCTGCGCCAGGGTACATGTGAAACTCGTGATTCTTCCCATACTTCTTCAACTCCTCCTCCAACTGGCGGACGCTCTCGGGTGTCGGGTTCTTGTCCTCTTCTCCAAACAAACCGAGTAGCGGAGAGGACAGGTCCTTCGTATAGTCGATGGGTGCGACGGGCTGTGCCGGTGTCAGCTTCTCCTTTGGCTGTACGACGTTTCCGCCCCAACAATTGACCGCTGCATCGAAGGACTTTGTCCTGCAAGCGACAAGGAATGCTTGACGACCACCCGAACAGGTCCCGAAGACTCCGACCTTCCTATTGCTGAGCGGCAAGGACTTGAGGAAGCGGGCAGAGGCTTCGATGTCTCCCACTACGCTCACATCAGGTACCCCTCCGGACCCACGAACCTTTGCTGACATATCATCAGGGCTGCCGTGGCCGAACCTGTAGTAGATATTCGGACTTATCGCTAGGTAGCCATGGTGGGCGAACTTCCGCGTGAACTCGCGGTACAACTCGTCCCATCCTGGCATGTGGTGAATCAGCACCACCCCGGGAAAGGGTCCGGGACCTAGTGGTCGCGCATAGTAGGCGTTGATCATGTCTCCATTATGGCCAGGCAGCATAATGGTCTCGGCAAGCATTCCCTCATACATGTCAGTCGTATACGGATGCATAGCCCAACGCTTACCATTGACGCAATTTAAAAGAGAACCAAGAGGAGAAGGGGATTACGGTCTGTTAATTCCCTCGAATAGTCGGAGTTCTGTGTCGCGAGACTCATACGCATACCCAATTTTTCCAGAGCCTCGTTAGCTCAGCGGATCTTAGCACAGATCGCTCAACCAGTCCGTATAACCGATCGCTAGTCTCTCGCAGACCTTTACATCGTCATGGCCCCTCAGCCGTTTTCAAGGCGTTTCCAAGGGGACAATCAGGTCGATGACCCCGGCTATCCGCAATCATGGGGAGACAAGATTGAAACCAGCGATAGGGTGTAGGGCCTTGTCGAATGGTGAGGCGTATCCATCCTGGATGGACCTGTGTCGATCAATTACGGACTTATGGAGTAGGAAAAACCGACATAGAGCTGTCCCAGCTTCTTGGAATCAGTTTCTTCAACGGATTCAAGTAGGAATTGATGACGTCTTGTCTGGCGTTTTCGACATCTCCTGAGAAGATGTAATTTGCCGTCTTGGAACACAGGTCGTTCATAGAGAGAGGGTAGTGTTTTCGCCTTGTTGCATACCAGGCTTCCTTAGACACGATTCTGGGATCAATCTTTCCACAGACTTCGTGATCGCACAGAGGCTTCTCTCCATTCTTTACGTACATCGCCCTATACTTCTCAAATTTTAGATGGGTCAGTTCATTCGCATTGAAGATACCACCGTAGCCGGCTTCAGCTCTACCCCGGGGAATCCGGTCATAACCAGTCATTGACGTTGAGACAAGATCAAAACAAACAGTTGCGGACACAATAGCCTGACAATCATTTTCGAGCGCACAGAAGACCATGTCCTTTCGTTGCTCTCTGATCTCTGCAAGCCTCGAGTAAAAATCGGCATATGCCTCTAGAAGGTCGATTGTCGCAGTTCTCAAATTAAGAAGCTTGAACTTCAGTATATTGAGTCGGACTTTACTTCCCCCGATGTAGTCCGCGAGCTTGTACCTCAGCTTCTCGTCAAGTATCGCCTTTGCAGCCAGAATGAAGTAATTCGCGAATTCAGCATCCTTGCCCACCGCATTTGCAGCACCTATGTCGTTCAGCTCACACGCAGTTTCGAGGTCTGTCTCATCATCTATCAGAGGTCCAGGGACGAGCAAAGTGGAAGTCCCATAGTGCAATTCCGCATCAAACGTTGCAGCGACCAACTCGTTTGCAAGTGCTGACTTTCTAGCAATATCGTAATTCCAGAGAGTCCAGTATTGTCCCTTTCGCCACTTTCCAAAGTTGCTACGCTTCCTCCCCTTGGCGATCATACGCGCAAACTCTCGAATCTTCGGGTGAATGAGATCGTCTCGGTCCCACTTCGAGATTTCACTGAGATAGTATGTATCTTCCATGGAAGGGTCGACAACAATCGGGTAAGTATCGGTATATCGTAGAAATGGTTCTTCGGACATTGTTGAAGGCAAGTCTAGCCGACTTTGTCTCTTGTTCCTGAATCTCTCGCCGATTATTCGACGTGCGTCAAAGAGACGGACGACACATCCCCCGAAATGTTCACCCGGCCATCTATCCACGAGGTCGATTAGGAAATCAAACTCTGAAGGGTTCTTCAACAACGTGAAGAAGTAAGGCGTGTCCAGTGTGAATCTGTCTAAGGTTATTTTGGCCGTTCTCGCGAACCGGTCGCGTGCTTGCTCGGCGACGACGAGTCTCAGTTGAAATCCTTACTCCTTGGCCTCAAAGACGAATTCCCGAAGAGTATTCAGAAATTCTAGAGCCATACGCGCGTTGATCATGATTCCTCCTCTCACCTTTATGGAACGAAACTCGTCAACCTCTTTCTCCTGAACATAAATAAATTTGCCATCTTCGTTTTCGAGCTGCATGAGTGTGTACAGATGATCTGGATCGGTCTTGTCTCGAATGTCGATTGCATTCTGGACTGTTCCATTTCGATAGTAAATCGAGACCTTTCCGCGACGCATTCTGGATGCTTGCCGTGTAGCGGTGATCCTGCTTAGATGTTCCATGAGGGTGTTTCTCGAGAATGGAGTCTTATCCTGTAACTCTGCAATCGTAACTCCGCGTGGATTGCGCTTGAGAATTTCGAGGATTATGTGTTCAATGTACTTCTGCTTCTCGCGCGGTCGCATCGAGTCGACCTTATCGCTAGGAAGCATCTGAGGCATTACTATCGAGACCGTGTGTTATGCCTCCAAATGCTCAACAATCCGTCCATACAACCTGCTCAACATATATGCTCAACATGCCAGCTCAACATCCCTTTTAAGGATATCGGTTAGAAAACACCTATCGCACCTTGGCAAGCGCCTGTCGCAAGCGAATCCGTCCGTAAAGCGAGCTAAGAAATAGAGAGATTTGGACTGATTTGGTATGAGCCTCGCCACCCCGAAGAACACCAAGCTGGCGAGTTGGTTGAGATCATCTTTCAGGTCCTCATCTCCTTACAAGACCTTCGACGTGGTCGACATCAATGAGCATCGACCATTGACAATTGAAGTAAAGTCACTCCTGAAAACGATTATTGCATCCGCTCTGTATGATATCGACTTTCTAACAATCGTTGCCGAGAGTCTCGGTTGGGATACGGTTCAGAAGATGCTAACCGAACGTAGGCCGAAAGTAAAGAATCTCAGATACGGAGACTTCGGTGAAATCATTACCAACGCAATTCTTGCTGATTTTTTCGGATACATTATCCCTGTTCAAAAATTACGCTATCGAATTGAGACCGATCAAAGTCTCCCCGGAACAGACTCGATAGCACTCAAAGTAGTAAGCGGAGCAATAACTGACGTCTCCTTCGTTGAGTCAAAACTCCGATCCGGACAGGATACGAGCAAGGCAGTCGAAGGCTATCACCAACTGGCCGCCGACTACGTTGAGGACTTCTTCGGGTTTACGACCTTTGTCCTGTCTAGGATGCATGAAGAAAAACATCAGCTGTTCAGCGCATTTCTTGCATACCTAAAGGACAGGAAGGATACGACCAATCTAGAAAGTTTTCGACTAGGGCTAGTGTGGGAATATGGAAAGTGGTCCGAAACTTGCCTTCGGAATCTAGAAGAGGCGAGAGAAACTGCGGTGCCTCGTATGACTGTTCAGCTCGTACGAATCCAGAACCTAATTCCGCTAATTGAGGAACTGTATGGATCACTCGGTATCACGGAGATAACTAATGACGGCTGAGTACGCACTTTGGTCCGACCACGTCGCAAGCATGTCGAGCGACGAGTCATTTCTGAATGAGTTAGCCCAAGTGAAGGCAAGGGCATTGCTAACAGAGTTGTCGGCAGAGACAGTTGAAAAACCTAAGTGGAGCTATCTGCTTCCCAGGATTCTGCGCAATCTGACCGCCGCTACTTTCGAGGTCGAGACCTTAGCGAACGTGGGACAATATTCTGATGAAAAACTCGGGTGGGCTTCTCGGCAATTGGCACTCGCATGGGATGCAATTACCCGACTTACCAAAGGTAATGCTAGGAAATCTGCCGTCATGAACGCCGCTGTTGCCTACCAGCTCGCTGGGTACCAAGCAAATGCAGCTTGTCTTGCACGATCGTTAGGGCGTAAATTCCTAGAAATCAACAAACCTGAATTGGCCGATCTCACCGGGGCATTTCTCCAGAGGCTCTTCCTACAAGTAGTGATTTTGGGAGAGAGAGCCAAGAAGCAGCCATCAGTCAATGACTTTACCGACTTCCAACTTTGGATGGCTTCAGGAACGGGCCTTGCAGGTGAAGGCTACTCCAAGGCAAGCAAATACTTTCTGCGAGGAAACGAAGAGGACCTAGAACTCGCTCGCACATTCCTGAAGGATTCAGAGAAAACCTTTGCGAGAATTGGAGCTGTGCTGGAATCCAACCTAGTTCGATCCTCCATTGACCTGCTCTCAGATATGCAACGTAAGTCAACCTGGTCGATCCTGAGGGGTCTCGCGGATGGACACCCACGTTGGATTCGCTATCTCAAACTCTTAGCTAGAGGCCCTGGATGGAAAGTAATCGATAGTCCTTCAGTTTCTGAACTCTGGCCCTCCCAATTGGCCGCGCTTCGAAAAGGCTTGCTGGACTCAGATTCGAGCAAGATAATCAAAATGCCAACGAGTGCTGGCAAAACTAGGGTGGCTGAACTTGCTATTGTACACACTTTGATAACGCAACCCTCATCGAAGTGCGTGTATATTGCACCCTACCGAGCACTTGTCTCTGAACTAGAACAGACATTCCTCAACTTGTTCGGCGATTTGGGCTATCGAGTCTCATCAGTAATAGGCGCATTTGAATCTGATGACTTCGAGAATACTATGGTTGAAGACGCTGACGTACTCGTTATGACTCCCGAAAAACTCGACTTACTCCAAAGAGCGCGACCTGAATTCTTGAGTAATGTTCGACTATTCATCATGGACGAAGCCCAAATTGCAGACGATAAGTCTAGGGGCGTGAAGTTCGAGCTTCTGATGACCAGGTTGAAAAGAAAGTTGCATAATGCACGTTTTCTCTTTCTCTCTGCAGTTATTCCTCAAGAGACCCTTGAAGACTTTGCGAAATGGCTGAGGGGTACGTCTCCACAGGACATCATTACATCCGAATGGCGTCCGTCGATTCAACGTGTTGCCAGATTTGTGTGGCAAGGAAGCGCGGGGGTGCTGAAATATTCCAAGAGTGAGGACAATCCTATACTTGAGGAGTTCGTGCCAGGGGTCGTAAAACAAAGAATTTACTCCTTCACTAACCCAAATACACGACGTACACGGAAGGAAATCTTTCCGGACCAAACTTCGACGCAAACTGCCGCGGAACTAGCGTTCAAGTTTTCGGAACTAGGGCCTGTTCTCGTTTTTTGCACGCAAGCGAATTTCGCGAAGGCCGTGGGTACAGCCTTAGAGACTAGAATAGAGCTCAGTAAGGTCTCGGGGGATCCTATCCCATCATATTTTCTCGGCGATGCTGCTAAACGCTCACTTATGGCAGCGAAGGAGTGGCTTGGAGCCGATCACATTGTAACGAGACTCCTCAATCATGGCATTTCAATTCATTATGGAAATCTTCCTGAAGCCGTGCGAAAGGCAATCGAGATGGACTTTCGTGGGAGGAACCTTCGCGTTATGGTTTCAACAAATACTCTCGCCCAAGGTGTTAACCTACCAATTAGAACTGTAATCATTCACACAACTAGGCGCTACGGTTCTGGAGGGTCTGAAAGAATTCCTGCGAGGGATTATTGGAACATCGCTGGGCGGGCAGGGAGAGCTGGGCGAGAGACCGATGGAACTGTGATCCACATAATCGCCGAAAATAAGGACCAAGTCGACTTCGATTATTACTTGGCCCATAGGGAATCCGTCGAGCCCCTCTACAGCCGTTTGTTTCAACTCTTGTTGGATCTAATGCATCAAAGGATAACTGTTACCGATTTACAGGACATACTTGATCCAGAGGTTCTGGCTCTCCTAGCGGAGGAGGGCGACGAGCTTCTTTCGTTGGGTGAGATCCGAACTATCTTGAACGAGACGCTCACGAAGGCACACGCAGACCATTTCGTAATTCCAATGGACCCCCTGGAACAAGTTCTGTCCCAAACGTCGGACAGAATCCAGAATCTCGTGTCGGATCAGGAGCTGCGGTCTGTCTATAGTTCAACCGGATTGAGCACTATCAGTTGCGAGGCCCTCCGGACCCACATTTCAGAGAATAAGACGGCGGCCATCGAACTCCTGTCGAAGGCCGATGCGAACCAAGTCAATGAATTGATCGAATTTTTCCTCAACGCTTGCTTACCCTTGTCAGAGATGCAATCTGAAAGGGCGTTTGCAGGAAACTACTCCGAACTAATGAAGCGATGGATGAATGGCTCAAGCATGAGCGACCTCTACACCGAATTTCGTCAAGTGTCCGGTTCTTCGGAACAGTTAGCGAAATTCGTAGAGAACTTCTTTGGTTACCGTTTGCCTTGGGGCATTACGGCGACCACTAAGATTGCATCAAAGGTTCTCGGGTTAGACGACAAGAATATGTCGTTGTATGCAACATTCTTTTCATCAATGACAAAATATGGGGTACCCAACCCAGTCTCCAGCTGGGCGATGGCTGCGGGTATTCCATTCAGAGAAGCAGCAATGAAAATGGCTTCTTTATTCATGGGTCAAGAAAAGAAGCCAGACTACAATGGTTTCCTCCAGTGGTTATCGAAGATAGATACTGAACAACTAAGAGATGACTTCCACCTTAAGAGTCCCATTCTAGAAGATGTGAGTGTAGCTATCTCAAAATCTGGCACTAACGAGTTATTGAAGAAACATAGTAGTCTGATCGAAATTCTGCCATATAAAACAGACGTGAAAGGAATTGGTTATGAGAAACGGTCAAATGTGGCCTTGGCCGCGACGCTCGGTCAAGAATTAGACCTCATACGAGACTATGACAATCCCTTCGATCGGAATGCAATAGGGGTCCATTCGAATGGCCAACTTATGGGCTACTTGAATAGACATTTGGCCCAACTCGCAGCCGTCGATGTGGATTGTGGCCTTCACCTCGTGGGTCAGATCGTCAGCATGAATAAAACGGGGACTCCGGAGGTTTCGATCGAACTTCGTGAGAAATATGTCTTCGAGAAATCGAGTAGCGATGTCACCGGTATTCCATTTGACGTTTCAGTTGAGAGCCCGGAGAAGAAGAATGCGTAGTTTGACGGTCAGCCTGCAACGCTTTTGTGTTGGTGGACTTTGGTTTGAAGGGTCTTTCGGAGATTTCTTGCTCCATTCTTTTCTTCTAGAGAATAGTCTTCTCCGGTCCACCTGTGATAGTCCAGTCCAAGCTTCTTCCTGATTACGTCTTTGAGTTCAAGATCAATCTCGTAGCCTATGCCCTTCCTTCCAAGCGCTCGCGCAACCTTCAATGTCGTTCCGGATCCGAGGAACGGGTCGAACACAGTCTCTCCCGCAAATGTGAAGAGCTTGATGAGCCTGCTCGGAATCTCGTCGGGGAAAGCGGCGACTCCCTCCTCAACTCGGCCCGCTTTTGGAAGAACGTTCGTAATGTTCCAGACGCTCAGGGTCCAATTCTCAGAGTTCAACCTCAACGTGTCTACCTTGGAAGATTCCAAGATCTCCGGAGACAAATCCTTCAGTTGTGCGTAATCGAATTCTCCATTCTGGAAGAGTAGGATAGATTCCTGTATGTTGTCAGGGTAGAAATACATCGGATATGGATGTTGAAGAACGACCCCGCTCCTTCGACTAATTCTAGTATAGCCGGACGGCTTTACCCAAGTAATCTTGTCGCGATAGTGAAGACCCTCCTCTATGAAGATCCTTGTAGTGTCAGCAACAATTGGATACTTCTTCCCACGCCCAACATCTCCTTCTCTAACCAGCATGTCATCAGTGACAATAGCACAGATTCGCCCTTTGCCAAGTACTCTCTTGCTATGAGACGCGAAGGCTCGGATTAGATCAAGGTACTCTTCGTAGCTGGAAAATAGGTCCGGATAGTCGAATGGAGCATTGTAGTAGGGTGGGGATGTCACGATAAGGGCGACCTCTCCATCAGCCACCTCACTGGAGGTCACCTTTCTGATGTCTCCGAAGAAAATCTTCAGTCCCACTGCCCCCTTCTTCGGCGAGCTGTCCGTATTCAAAAGATTCCTGCCACTAGCACGACTTACTTCTCATGCATAACCTTTCTCTGAATAGTTAAGCTCAAAGAGCGATCACAATCGTTAGGACCCCGGTATGAAGGTCCTGGGGCGGTATGTGCTCGACACGCTACAGACCTTCTTTCCCTGGGACGATGACCTCTACACATATTTCAAAGAACATGGACTCGGGTCCAGCGGTCTAGGAAGCAAGAAGCTTCCGCTTGTCTACACTGACAATTGCGAAAGCACCGGTGGAATTCCTGAGAGAAAACGGAACAATGTCATTCACCCAAGATACTTCGGGTCGACATACGAGCAGCTAAAATGGAAGGACACCGGGCGCGAGACCCAACCGATCATACCCGCTGAAAAGCCAGAGATAGAGGTAGCCGTTGATGAATCCTTGCATGCTCCGCTGGTCCAACTGAATATAGTTCCGCGCACTAATGGAATCGATCAATATCATCTAGAGTACTCCTCAATGTCAGAATTCGGACGGATCTACAAGAACTGGGCGACTTTCTACCTGCCCTTAGCTGGCGCCTTGGACCTTTCCAGCAAGTTGAGCACCTATTTCGATGAAAAGATCCAGCTTGAGTTCTTGGAAGAGACTAAGCAGGCTCAGCGAGAGAAGTTCCGGTATCTCAGCATTGGGGTCCGCAAGTATGTTTTTTCATATTATGGGTTCGACTACGCCAAGCGGTATTTTGAAGCAAACGGAGTAAATGGTCCTCTCCCCAGTCTCGCGTATGATTCTGCAGACCCTGTGTCGAGGCAATTGATGGACCCTCTGCTCAAGATTGGCATCATTGAAACCAAGACGAGCGAGGGTTTCGAGAAGAGGAAGGCTCAGGTCGCTCTCAAATTGTCGCAACCAAAGTTTTCGGTTACTAAGCGGGGCGTGAGGGGTAGAGCGAAAGGGCGGATCGTTGAGAACCCCGATGGCTCGAACTTTGTTGTCACAGAAGCTTCAGATCTTGCCACCAAGATTGGGAAGATTTGCAGTATTGGTGAAGATAGCGCTCGAATCGAGTGACGTTCATAGTGAAAGGTCGTCTGAAAATGCTTGCGAGTGTCCTCCTAGCCCAACAACGGCTCTTGGGGATAAGACTAGGCTAGTTCTTGCAGCGATGAGGGCTCGACCTTACGATAAACTTGGGATGGATCCAACATTTTTCCATCAACAGTCAATAGGTTCCTCTCAATTGATATGCCGAACAGTTCCTCGTTCTCTTCCAGATATGGCAGAATCAGCTCCCAATCTTTCGGGGTTGAGTCCACCAATCGTCCGCCGTTGAGCTGATCTCTTGACACATTACGATGAGGGTCGCGGATGAATAAGGCCCCGCCTGAAGCTAGCGAGAACAAATTGCCTCCTGGATAGGGATATTCCTGCTCTGCGAACCTCCCGTCAAAGGAAGGTTTCAAGCCGTTGACGATCGCGAACCCTCCGCCATTGTACGGATCACCTGCCATGAAAGATTCTGCCAGATAGTCTAGACAGGTCCCGTTGATCACAACTCTCGGCCTACCTACCGCGTTGATGAGTGGTCGTCCCGCTGCGTTTCCCAGCACGTACACGTCGCCTCCCTTTGCGGCGTACATGAAGGCCTGACCCACGTCGCCATGAACCACGAGCTTACCGTACTTGAGAATCTGAGCAGCTTGATCTTGAGCGGCACCATGTACCGTTATTTCACAGCCGTCAATGCCCGAAGCGACATAATCGCCTACATCGCCGTAACAGTCTATCTTCAATCCATTCGTTCGCGGACCTAGCCCGCTTCCGATGAACCTATGGCCTCGCAAGTTGTACAGCAAGATGTTCTTCCAGCCCTGGTCGTGCGCGTCGACCACAAGCCTTGCCGCACTCTCGTCTCCCTCAACTGGAAATTCCAGAGCATCAACCACCAGCACCTG
>WNGD01006339.1_pt1 | contig 11324 bp, 7 predicted proteins | sample 5400671 | NCBI WGS metagenome assembly WNGD01 (sample SAMN13153369, study PRJNA577476) | soil metagenome | isolation source: 40 cm soil or saprolite under grassland replicate 2 | place: USA:California | collected 2016-06-15
ACGTGTTGCAATGCACGCGCGCGGGCTTGTCACCGACCATGGCTTCGATCGTGTGCGCGAGGATCATTTTGCATTTGCCGCACCAGCTGTCGATGGTGCCGCCGAGTTCTTTTTTGCTCATTTCACTTTCCATATAATTGTGCGTCCAAAGAGAATAACGCAGATAACCTGTCGCGGCTCAATCATTCGTACTATCTCGATCGCCGGCCGAAACGGCCCGCCGCAGATAGAGGCTTGAAATCACTCGCTCGCCCTCTACAGATTTCGGCGGCGCGACCGGCCGGCGATCAGTTTCACGAGCGATCCGCCGTGCGGCAGCAACCAGTGCGTCGGTCCGAATGACAAATCCTCCACATCAGAACGGGAAAGCGATGGGTGCGATGGCGACCGTCAGCGCCATCACCAGCAGGTCGAGCGGCACGCCGATTCGCACGAAGTCGCTGAATCGATAACCGACGACGCCGTAGACCATCAAATGCGTTTGATAGCCGATCGGCGACGCAAATCCCGCCGATGCCGCGACGGCGACCGACACCGCCCGGCCGCGGTGGTCCAGGCGTGTGCGATCGGAAACGCTAGCGCGCCGCGGCGGCATTGGCGAGGAGCTCGGTGCACATGAGCGTCAGCAGATAAATCGCCCCCCGGCATCAGCCGTGGACTGGACAGGTTCAGCACGCTCGACATATGCATGGCCGTTGACGCGGCGAGGCCGGATGTCTCCATCGCTCGCCCGATCAGCAGGGCCGATCCGATCGCGAACAGCGAGATGTCGAGGCTGGCGCGCGCGTTCGGCGAAGCAGCAGTTGGTCACGACCATCGCGCCGGCCGCGATCCACGCCCGCATGCATCATCGTCACGCGGGTGAACGGTTCGAGCGCGGGCCGCGATGGCCATTGCCGGGAGGAGGCCGAGGGCGACCGAGCCGCGGTCGCGGCGCGGCGGCGCGGAACGTAAGAAGACGGCGAAGTTACCCGCGAGCCGGGGTCTGGTCTTTCACACCCGGCACTCCACGTGCCGCGGACAACGCCGGCATTCAACAAACTCACCTTGGGCTGGCGACTTGTCCATTCTGAATAAAGATGGTGACGCCGCCACTGAAGTGCAGCGTCTCGCCCGTGCTAGTGACGATGGAAACCGTTGGCGAACCGAACTGCCTCACGACCTGCGCACGGGGTGTCCCGATTGGGGGCAGGCCCGCCACAAAAGCCCTCTGTCGCGGAACGAGAATCTGTCCCGGAAAGAAGCCAGGAAAGACAGTCCGTCCAGGAACAATGCTCTGCCCCGGAGCTACAATCTGGCCTGGAAAGAAGACCTGTCCGGGAACGATGACCTGGGAAACCGCGCAGCAACCGAATACGAGGCGACCGAAACCGGGAGCTACTCCGAATCCGCCGGGGTTCACAATGAAGGGCATTTGAGCTGCAGGAAAACCAAACGTGGATGACGCTACTCCAAATGGTACCGACAGGGGTTGGGCGAAACCTGGGGTGACCACGGGGCCGCGGAATGCTGGCGCGATTCCGACGCGAAATCCAATTCGTTGCGCCATCAGATTTCCGACACTGAGAACCGCCACCAAAGCGGAAAACAGGGCTAGGATACAAACTCTTCGGATATTCATAGGACACCTGTCAATCAGGAGTCTACAGCACTGTTGAAGGAATGCGTATTGGAAATGTGAGCGGTAAATTCCGCGAGTATGGCCTCGCCGGGAAAGATCATCACTTTTGAGCCAGTGATTCCCGCCGGTTACTCCGTTACCCGCGCCGCTCGCGGCTTAGCGTTAAGGTGTTAGACCGCCTCAGACGTGACCCTTGGACGATGTCCAAACTTGGCAGCGATCTAGATAAGTCTCTAGAGGAATTAGAGGGTACGCAATGGCCCGCGCCGACCCATGACCCGCGTTTGGTGCATGGGTTATTCCCCTCTGAGAAACTGACGACCCCCCTCTTGCGAACGACAATGCGTGGCGCCGGCATATCGGTCCTAAATTAGCAGCGATTGGCCTCGGCCGGGTAAACTTTCACTGCGAAATCCCACTCGTCGTTAATGCGCGCTCAGGCGGTGGATCCGAAAGTTGTGGCCGACCAGCAAGGTCATCTCTTAGTGATGTAGAAATGATGTGGGACCGAATTCGCGGTCAATCTTTTGCGGGTCGATTTGCTGCCCTTTGTAGCGCAAACCGAACTGAGCGAGATCACGCGAAGTTCTGATATTTGCGAAAGATTGCGCACGCTTGCATAGGAGAACCCGACTACCCGGCGGAATGTTTTACGTCGTCCTCACTTTTTCGCCGCTTTTGCGCCTTCCTTGCCGTTGACGAGCCATTCGCTCATTGCATGCCGGATGACAAAGCTTTCCATTGACCACAACATGTTTCTCACAAGGCGCGAACCTCTTTGAGTTCAGTTCTCGGAGTGCGCTTTGATGCCATCACGCTGTTCGTTTTAATGTTTTTACCGCCTCGGCCAAAAAGGCGCCATCAGTCGCAAGATGCCTCTTGAATATTCTGCGCGAACCCGCGGGATCAATTGTTTTCGGAAGACGAATAACACCAAACGTCGTTGTCGAGGAGCATCCGCTTAAAACTTATTAAGCCGCGTCGAGATCGATCAGGGCGAAACCCGTTTCCTGATCGAATCTCCGCTTTAGGAACTTCGGCGATTCGACCAGGATCAATTCAAGAGCAGGAAAGACATGGGCTTCCATGAGATGTCCACCATGAGCGGTGCCATCGGATTTACCGACAACGACATGCGCATGAATTTTGGGAACATCATTCTCGATCGTGACGTCACCCGATAGCGAAAGCACCTCCATCTGCTCGGGTATGGTGATTCGCTCGTAATCTTTTTTCACAGAATCGAAGAAGCCCACGACTGCATCGCTGGATGCGCCAATCGCGGTGAAATGACTTGCAAGCAGCCGTTGCTCGGTCGCGAATTGTTTCAGCGCGCTGATAACCTCGTCGCCTTTGTCGAAGACCAGGGCGAATGTTAGGATGTTCTTGTTTTCCATTCCAGATTGCAAAATCTCGTTCATTATGCCGCTACGCGCGAACTTGCCCGAGAGCGGGCGGAGAATCGCTGTGAGTACTGCCTGTTGCCGCAACAATACGCCGAACTGACGCATCACATCGAGCACACTATCGCCAAGCAACATGGCGGCTCAGATGAAGTCGACAATCTCGCGCTGGCCATGCCGCCGCTGCAACCTTAGGAAGGGGATGGAAGTGATAGCACGCGGCGAATTGTAGCCGTCCAACCCCCTGAACGCGGTCAACTCAGGTCAAGAAGCAAGGTTTCTAGCAATTGCTCTTCGTGGATGGCATGGCCAGTTTCGATCATGGCCGGGCTCAGATCCGGATCCCATAATGCCTCAACCGGGGCGCCGTTGAGGGACAGGCTTCCCGACGCACGGCGGTAATCGGCGGCGGAAAACCGCCAGGGTGTGAATCCGTGCCTTCGATAGATCACGTTAGCGATTTGAATTCCTGGCCAATCGAAATCCCCATGATAGGCGCGGGCGATACCAGATTCTGTCAGCCGTTTCAGAAGAAGCCGGCACGCCGTCCGTGGTTGCCCTTCCGTGCAAATGATCGGCGCACTATTCGCACCCAGCCGGCTCGCAGCCGCCGCAACGACGGTCGGGTTTTCGCAAACATAGACAGTGGTATGCTCCGCCGCGTCGAACACGGGCACTTCGCGTAGAAGCTGGCGCGTGCTCAAACGATACGGTTCGCCGGCTTCGGCGTGGAGACGCAAAGCGCGAGCAGTCATTCCAGTGGAACAACTCATGAGATTCAGCGTAAGTACCGGCGCGCTGAGCTCGTCGCAAAGCACACCGAGACTCGCCCAAATGTCACGGCGGTCTTCGATTTCGCTGTCCGCGGCGAGTTCCATGATTAACGACGCAAGCGGCCGTCCGCTATCGAGGGCGTGACTATCGCCGGTCGAAAGAGCGGCCAGTTCAGCGATCGGTATTCCCTTGGCGGGCAGCCGTTGAGCAATCTCTATGGCGCACTCCAGAAGTTTCTCCGCCGGCGCGGGATCACCGCCGAATCTTCGAAGCAAATTGGAGCGCTCCAACCTATCGATCCAGGCAATGAGTGCAAGATCGTCACGCGCGCGAGCGCGCGCATCATCGAAGAGCGTGTGCCAGTGTTCTTCAAGCAGGCGTTGCTCCTCGCGAAGGTTGCGGATGGGACCACTTAAACCTTCGATCGCATCGTGGAGCGATGCACAAATTTCGCCATCGCGGAGGAGGCGTTCCAATTCCGAAAGTTTGACGGTGATGGCGCCGCCGATTGGAGCAGGTTTTCCAAACAGCCGGCTGATGGCGTCTCGCTGGGCGGGTGCAGGATCCGTCAGAGTGATGCGGCCTTCAAGAGAGTCGCCGCGCTGGAGCTTCCGGCGCAGCCGATCAACGAGCCATTGCAGTTCCGGCTTGCCGAGTGTTGCCTTTAACCGTTCTACATCGATTCGATCACCGCCGATCAAGGATTTTCTCGTTTCCATTCCACACCCAGCGCGTGAGGCAGACCGCGTCGATACCGGGCCGCGTCGAAAGCTGATAGATCGCGACCCCGCGGAGGGTTGAATAGCATGACCACGCCCTTTCGCTCGTCATGATGAAATCCAGATCGAACGATTCCAGAAATCCCATGCACTTCGCGCGCATGTCGGTGTCAATTCCCGCGAAGGCTTCATCCAGAAGAATTAGCCGAGGCGCAAGAGGGTCGGCGCTGCGATAATACGCAGCCGCAGCGGCAAACTGAGGAAGAGTCAATGCGATGGCCTTTTCTCCACCCGACCCAGTGCCGTGAGTGCGCTTCGTCAGCGGTTTCCACTGGCTATCCTGATACCGTTCGACGCCAAAGTAATGCCATTTTCGATAATCGAGCGCATAGGTCAGTGATTCCTGCCACGTTGCCGCATCCGTCTCGGCGCGCTCGGCGCGAATCTGCTCTTGAAGGAAGCTTCCAAGCAACTGCCGTTCGGCCATCGACCAGGTTCCCGTGCTCCGCATCAACTTTCGACGGGCTTCAAGAAGTCCCGAGGGCCCGTCTTCTCGCGGCTTCCACACAAAGCGGAGCTTCATTCCGGTGCTGGTGGGACGCGCTTCCAGTTCGGCGTTCATGTCGCGAATCAGAGCTTCGCCGGTGTGCAAAAGATCGTGCAGATGGTCGGACACTTCTCCGATCAAATGATTCTCCAGAATCTCGCGCTCGCGCGCCTGAAGCAGGCTTTGCCGCATGGAAACCTCATCGTTCAGCCACTCGCGCAACTCTTCAACGCTTCGTTCCTTCGAATTGTGCGTCACCGTGGCAACGAACACATCTCCAGACCACACACCCGCCGGCCGGCAATACTGCGCGAGCAAGGCATTGGATATCTCCTGAAAATGCGCGCCAATCTTGTTTTGATGACGTTCCCACACGGCGTCTGAACTATCGATTTCGGAAAGAACAGCGGCGGTTTCCCGCGCGTTCTCGACGGATCTGGTCGTCGACCAAGAGGCCGCATCGGCATCCTGCAGCGAAGAAACAGCAAGGTGCAACAGGCGCGCTTCCGCGAAGGTCTTGAACCGCCGCACAGATTCGCCGCGGATCGAAATGTTGGTCTGAAATTCTTGCTTGTGGAGCTGAAGCGCCGTCTGGAAACCAGACAACGCGCTTTCCAGTTTAGCTTTCCCGTCTAGGGATTCTTCATGTCCTTTTCTGATTTCGTTTCGCTGTCTTCGCGCTGCCTCCAGTCGATCAGTGATTTCGCGAGCCGTCGCACCAACGGATTTTTCCAGCGTATCGCGAGCTGCTGCCGCGGCATTTGCGGCGAGTGACGCATCTCTGTGCGCCTGCTCCTGCCGCTCTTCGGCTTCGCGAGCTTCGGAGGCGAACTGTCCGGCGTTTTCCGCTTGCGCGGCGAGGTTCGCATTCATTTCAAGCGTAGGCCACAACCCAGCAAGCGCCTGTAGGTACGCGCCGACCGCCTCCTCGAGCTCGGCCACCCGTTCGGCCCATTCCGAAATTCCGAGTTCCGAAGCGTCGGCGTCTCTCTTTGCGATGGCTTGCGTGAGGACGAGACGGCATTCAGAAGTTTTTCGCTCAGCGGCTGTCACGGGCTCGCGAAGTCCCGCAATGGTTCGGGCGATCGCGGCGACACGCGCATGAAGAGTTCGGAGTTCATCATCGGAAGGAACCGCTGCGGCTTCGCGTCTCAACGCTTCGTTTCGCAGAGCCAGTTGCGCCAGATCCTGGCCGATTCCGCCAATCGACATGCGCACTTCATCCACTTCCCGCGCAATTTCAGTCATCCGCTGCCGGCGGGCAGCCTCGCGAGCCGAGTAGCCGATATGGCGGACTTCAGGCTTTGACCAGGAACCGCGCAGAGGACCAAGCTGCCAGGTCCCATTCGCATCGACCCAGATGTGCCCCGCGCCTGCATGGGCCCCAATGTGAAGCAGCAGCGCACGAACGGCTTCCGCCGAGAGTGTTGCCGCGCGACTATCGGCAGGATCAATCGATGGCACGAGAAGATGACCGAGATGGCTGTCTTCGGCAGGCAAGGGACTCTGGCCGGCCGTTACTAAGGTGTCATGGACATCCGCGTCGAAGAGTGTTCCTTCCGGGCTTATCCACGCATCCAACAGTCCCGACGCTTCAAGGGCCGCTTCGATGCCGGCTCTTTGCTGCGGAGCAACACCATCCACAAAGTCACATACGAGCCAGAGCGGCGCGCCGGGACGATTGAGGCGCGCCGACTCGTCGCGAGTATGCGGGACCGGAGGCGGCAAATGATTTCCCTCCCGAAGACGTTCGTATTCGGCCTGCAGCTCCGAGAGTTTGTTGGTCCAGTAAGATTGCTGTTGGATAAGTTCCGCCTGTGAATCAGCCAGAACACGTCCTGCCGCGGCTTCCGCCGTCCGGATGACTTCGAATATCGGGTTCGGCCCATCGCCGGACTCACACCATTCCGCCAACGAAGCGGTGACGCCATCGGCATCGGAAACTCGAAGCTCGGTACACGCCGCCACCCATGCACTGAACGACGAGAGCAAATCGGCCGCGGCACGCGAGAGGCTCGCCCGGAACTGTCGCTGTTCCTCGAGACTGTTTTCCAGAATCCCTCGAAGATTGGTTTCTGACTCAGCCGCCTGACTGAGTCTTTGCCGTGAAGCTTCAATCTCGGCATTCAATTTCCGGACGTGTGCGGCTTTTCTCCGCTGCGCGTGCGCGGCCTGCTCGATGGCTTCCCTCTTCAATTCGGCGGTGCGATGCATTTCGCCGAGGCCAGCTTCGTCCGCTTTCTTCGCGGCGGCGGCGCTAACGGTTTCCAATTGGCGGCTTGCCTGAGCGGCCCGGCTGTCGGCTTCCGCCTGTTGCCGATCCCGTTCTTTTCTGCGCTCGCTAGCGCGGTCCCACTCGCCTTTCGCCTTTTCGGCGTCGCGCTCGCGCCGGCTTGCCTCTTGCACGGCCTGATCTAGAGCCTGCGCGTCTTTCATCTGGGGACTTTCGAGCAGGGTTGCAATTTCCGATTCGATCTCTGCTTCGCGCGTCTTGATTTCCTCGATCCGCTGAGCGGTTGATGCAAGTTCCTGGGTCAGCCTTTGAATATCGGACTCTGCCTTGCTGATTTCCCTCATGCGTGCTTCGTAGGCCGATTGCGCAGCGCGGACCGAGTCCGCGCGCCGCTTCGCCGCGATCTGCACGTACCGCCGGTAATCCCTGAGGAATTCCCCGACGGCGCGTTCCGCCGCGACGTAGGATTCCAACTGCAGCCGGTCCGTTTCCAGGTTGCGGAAGGCTTCCGCAACTTGGGAAACGATCGCAGGAGAAATGGGCTGGAGTGCTTCACTGAGCGTGTTGGAAAGATCCTTCTCGTCGAGATGACGTGTCAATTGGGGCCGGCGCAGTTTGACAAGCAAATTGAGTAGTGTGGGATATCGATATTCGCCGAGTCTGAACAAAGCCTCATCGACGGCCTTTCGGTATTCGCCGGCCGTGCTGAAGACACGCCCATGGGTCCCAATTGCCTCGTGGAGCCGATCCTTTCCCAAAGCCTGCCTGAATTCATTCTCCAGTTGCAGGTCCAAGCCGATTCGCTGCGAGGTTATAAAGAACCAACGGGTCACTCCGCTTCTGCCTTCCGTGGCGCTCAGACCGCAGCCCAGCGTGAGAAAGTGTTGTTGAGCATCGTCCCGACGACCGAACTCGATCCATGTATAGCCGGTTCTGTCGGCGTAACGGCCCATCAGAAGATTCCATTCAATGCGCTTCGCGGCGTCCGCGTCCGGCTCAAGACGATGCGCCGCAGTCTCTCCTTCCAGCAGAAAGGGGAGCTGGAGAGCGAGCACCCGCGATTTGCCGGTTCCATTATTTCCGCGGAGCAGCAGGCGACCGTTCTCGTAATGAAATTCCTCTCGGTCGTATTTATAGATATTCAGGAACCCGCTACGGACAGGCTGCCATCGGGCCCCTTGCGCTTGAGGAAGGGGCCGCGGAGACGAACCGTTTCCGGAAACCGCCGTTTTACTCATGGATCGCGGCGCCTCCTGAGGTGAGCGTTCCGAGCGCGTAGCGGGCAATCGCTGGAAGTGGAGTTATGCCCATCTCGTCGCTGCGCACGAGCCTCAGCGCGGCCAGCCGATCGATCGTTCGTTCGACAATATCGATTTCGGCTCCGGCTTCGCGCGCGTCGCGGCACCAATGCGAACGATGCTCTTCAATCAATTCAGCAGCGTATCGGTGAAGTCCCGTACGACTTACTGGCTGTCCGGGATTTTCTTTCCCGTGCGCCGCCAAGTATTCGGCCAGGAGCAGGGCCGCGTGACCATACGTCCCTTCTTCAGGCAGTCCGACATCCGTGAGGTCACCGGTGGGATCGAGCATTGCGATGCCTTCGCGCCGAATCTCGGGAACAAGACCCGTTGCCTGCGAAATCTGGCTGAGCAGGTAGCCGCGCTGGCTGGAAAGGTAGGCGCGCTCGTCGGCAGAAATCTCGTCAAAATAAAGAACCGGATTATCGAGCAAGCGGCGCACTATCGCGGAACGGATCGTCCGGTTTTTTCCCTCCTCCGAAGCGGGCGCAAATTCCTGCGTCAGTCGCGCTGTGCGTTCGCGCGTGAGTGTGGCGGCAATTGCCGATGGACTGTTGTGGAGGTTCAGCATGGCTGCCAACGCTGGACGATTGATGTTGTAAAGCACATCGCCGGATTGATTCAGATACTGCTGCTCGTCTCCGTGGACTCGCCGCAACACGCCAAGGTCGATCAGCAGACGCACAACCTCAACCATGTCGCGTCGCTGGTCCTGGGATTTCAGATCGAAATGAATACCCGCAGCCTCGAAGCTGGGATCGGACGCGATAAGTTCCATGGCGCCTTCTGCCAGTCTGCCCAAGACAATCTGACGCTCCGCCTGTTCCAGCGTAGTAAGCGTGAGACAAATCAGAACGTAGCGGCGCTTCGTGAACGATGCACCCCGATTCGGGTCCGTAGCTGGACGCGTGCCATCGGCGAGATCGGCTGGAGTTTTTCGCAGGCGCGCGATTTCAGTGTCGATGTGAAAATTCCAGTCCGGGTGCCGGCTGAACCATTCTTTCAACCACTGCGCATGACGGCGTACAAGCAGGTAGGCTTCGGCATCGGCGCCCTCGGCGCTGAGGAGCGGCTGTTGCAGAATGGCGCGCATTGCACGCTGCCGCTCCGAATCAAGCGATGCTGAAATCAGCGATGCTGTCGACGTCATGCCGCTCCTGAAATAACGGTTCGATAGTGATGCCATGGTCGGGTCCGGAAAAGTCTCCGGACGGCGCTCGGATCGTCGCTATAGACGAGTTTGGCACCGGCTCCAGAGTGATCCGTAACGTCCCGTCGCTTGAAATGATTTCGATTGAATCTTGAGGCCGTGACTTCATTGCTAGTGCTTCCCCAAGGATGTCCAAGAACAGATCGAATTCCGCAGCGTCGAGTTGTCCAATCTCCGACAGAAGAATGCGCTTGCCCTGCGCCAGAATGCAACGGGCCCGCTGGATTTGAGCTGATTCGTCGGCAGCGAATTCCGCCAGCAGGTCTTTCTCCCGGCTTCTGTCAATGACGGCGTTCAAGCGGCCTTTCCTCGCATGCGAACCGGTTGCCCGGAGCCGCACCGATATCTTCATTGGAGGCGCTTCAAACCAGCTCGTGGCGGAGTGCACGTCTGCCGCATCGAGCAGATCCAGGGTCTCGTCGTTGGTCATCAGATGCCGGGACGCATGCAGCCCGAAAGCGGCCCGCCACAAACAGTGCGCGTCGGACTCTGTCTCTGCTTCAGCGAACCACCGCGCAAGTGTGCGGAGATCGTTAACCCTATCGATGCGCGTGACACGCCGGTCATTGATATTCGCAACTGCTGTTAACAATGCCGGGATTGCGGAAAGAGCACGCCCCCGCAGTGTTTCCGCATGAGATGGAGAGGTTTCATTTCCGATAAACCACGAGCGCAGGCCTTCCCAACGGTTCCTCCAATGAAGCGCAGCCGACTGCACATCTTCTGGAGTCGCATTCAACAGATCGGCAGTCTCGCGCCTGGCGGCGCTGGTCAGAAGCCGATCCACACCGGCAGCCTCAATGCGGCGCAGCGCAGATGCAATTTCATCTGCAGCAATGACCAGTTCACCGACGAAACGCTGCAGATAATCGATCAACCTTTCTTTATATAGAATGAACTCTTCGAATTCGATTCGTTGGAGATCAATACGCCGCTGCAACCCGCTCATGAAGATTTGGGCCCTGCTGGTCAATTCCTCGAAACTGGAACAGAGTGTACGAAGAGCAAGAGTGATTTTGGCGCCGTCAATTTCGGCGGATTCGGCAAATCGCGCAAGTTCTTCAAGCAGGTTTCGAATGTCGGCTAACGCTGCCGTCTGTAATTCGCCAGGTTGGAGAACGTTTTCTTCGTACGCGGCAATAGCCCGTTCGGCTGCTTCACCTCTGGCGGTGATCTGAAAAAGATAGCGGCGTCTTAGGAAATCTTCGACGGTCGTCACATCGGCCGTATCCGGATGAGATTCCAGATTTCCCCAATCGCAAAGTTGATTCAGCAAGGCCTCGACTGCTGGAAGATCTACAGGTTCAACAGTTGGGATTGCAGCGATATTCGCCAGTACATCCGCCGGTCGCAGGTGTAAGGCGAAGCGTTCCTTCGAATTCATGAACACCCGCATGACCGCCCGATACATCGGTGCTTTTTCCGCAGTGACATACTCAAACACCTTCAGCTTTTCAGGCGTATTCATGGCTTCCGGAAATTACCACCAATTCGGGTACCTTCGCAGTTTTTTGGCGGA
>WNGD01015785.1_pt1 | contig 11324 bp, 13 predicted proteins | sample 5400671 | NCBI WGS metagenome assembly WNGD01 (sample SAMN13153369, study PRJNA577476) | soil metagenome | isolation source: 40 cm soil or saprolite under grassland replicate 2 | place: USA:California | collected 2016-06-15
GTGCCGATCGACCGGCTGGACCGCGCCGCCGCCGACCAGGCCCTGCTCGCGCCCGCCCGGCGGGAGGGGGCCGATTTCGAGTCGGCGGCGCTGGACGCGCTGTTCGAGGCGGCTGATGGCTATCCCTATTTTGTGCAGGCCTACGGAAAAGTGACCTGGGACGTGGCGGCGGCCAGCCCCGTAACCGCGGGCGACGTTAAAGTCGCCAGTCCACAGGCAGAAAGCGAACTGGCGGTCGGTTTTTTCGGCAGCCGTTATGAGCGTGCCACCCCCGCCGAGCGCGAATACATGCGGGCCATGGCGATGCTCGGTGACGATCCGGTGCCGACGTCGTCGGTCGCCGATGAGCTGGGCCGCAAGCCCTCCAGCGTGTCACCGGCCCGCGATGGGCTGATCAAGAAGGGGCTCATCTACAGCTCCGAGCGTGGCCTGATCGCGTTCACGGTGCCGCATTTCGGCCGGTTCCTGCGCGCCCAGCCGACGTAAAACGGCCGGGGCTGGATCCGGCGGTACCGACTCTGGCGGATTATGGCCTTTTCTACCGCTGATATTAGAAATTCGTAGAAAGCGGCAGAACGGGCGGCGGCGCGCTGTCCGTAAGCCGCCCGGGCCCGAGGGGTTTGGGGCCGCCAGCGACACCGGGGCCCGGTGGCGGCCCCGTCGGCGTGGAGGCGGGCGCACCTGACGGCCGACGAGCGGCTCGCCCGGGGCAAGACCGCCCGGCTGGAGGCGCCGCGATGCCTTCGACCGCGATCGCGGACTTCTCCGTCGCCTGCGCCGACCAGAACGAGCGGGATTACGCCGCCTTCGCCGAAGCCGTGAACTCGGGCCGGCTGACCGCGCGGACCGGCCTGTAGCCGCGGGCCGGCGACATGTCGGCACCCTGGCCTGCGGCCCTGGCCCGGCCGCGGGCTGCCCCGCCGGAGTGAATCCGGCAAATCGCTGAAACGCCCTGTCCGCCTGGACGGGCCCTGTATAGCTAATGGCCGGTTTATAACTGAAGTGCTGGATCATCACTCTAGTAACTCCCGGGGCAGGATTCCCGTCATGATCCGCTTCGCGTGGCTCACCCCGCGTCAGCCGATTTGTCCCCTCTGACCTGGCACTTTACGCCCACTTTACTAATTTGTTACTGGCCCTCCGTAACCCGGCCGGAACGCTACCGCGTCGTCTAAGCACAGGGATTGAGAAGGTCTCAGCAGATTACGACACGGCCCAAGACCGCGCGCTGTCCACGACCGCCAGTCCTGAAAGACGCCGACTGGGAGGGGTCCTTGTGACTGATGTGCTATTTGGCCTCCAGCAGGAGTTCCCGGGCTTCCGGATCTGGCAGGAGAGCCACGGGGACCGCAAGCGTTACGTCGCCTGCCGGGTCCTCGCCAGCACCCGGCCGCATTCGGTGGTGACGGCCGATCCGGACGAGCTGCGGGACGCGCTCGGCGGGAGGCCGGGCCCGGGAAATCGGCCTAACGGGGGTTAACGGGCCGGTCATCCGGCCGACCCGGGCGTCCGGCCGCCAGGCAGGTGACGTTTCAGCCTGAGCGTGACACGATCCCAGCCAGGACGTTGTTGCGCACCTGAGCGGGAAGGCTGGTGCGCTGGCCGACATGGAGGTGGCCGTGCGCAGCACGATGATGGATGTGCCGCTGACCGTGACCGGGATCATGCAGTACGGCACCCGGCTGTACGGCGGGCGTGAGGTCGTGACGTGCACCGGGGATGGAACCCGGCGCCAGACCTACGCGAATACGGGCGCACGCGCGGCCAGGCTCGCCAGTGCGCTGCGGGCGCTGGGGGTGGACGGCGACCAGCGGGTCGCGACCCTGATGTGGAACAACGCCGAGCACCTGGAGGCCTACCTCGCGATCCCCTCGATGGGGGCGGTCCTGCACACGCTGAACCTGCGGCTCGACCCCGGACAGCTCACCTACATCGCCAACCACGCCGCCGACGACGTCATCGTCTGCGACGACACGCTGGTCCCGCTGCTGGCACAGGTGCTGCCGCGGGCGGACACGGTCCGGCACGTGGTCGTGACCGGGCCGCCCGAGGCGCTGGCCGCCCACGCCGGGAAGCTCGCCCGCCCCGGTGTGCAGGTGCACTCCTACGAGGAGCTGCTGGCGGCCGCAGGCGAGACGTTCGACTGGCCGGACCTGGACGAGCGTTCCGCCGCCGCGATGTGCTACACCAGCGGCACCACCGGGTTGCCCAAGGGCGTGGTCTACAGCCACCGCTCGGCCTACCTCCATTCCATGGGGGTCTGCATGGGCAATTCGTTGGGCATGTCGGAACAGGACCGGGTGCTTCCGGTCGTGCCCATGTTCCACGCCAACGCCTGGGGCCTGGCCTACGCGGCGATCATGTCCGGCGCCGACCTGATCATGCCCGACCGCTTCCTGCAGCCGGAGCCGCTGGCGCGGCTCATCGAGGCCGAGCGGCCCACCCTGGCCGGTGCCGTGCCCACGATCTGGAACGGACTGCTCCAGCACGTGCGCGCCCACGGCGGCGACCTCTCGTCGCTGCGGATGGTCCCCTGCGGCGGGTCGGCCGTCCCCCGGTCGCTGATGGAGGCCTTCGAGAAGGAACTCGGCGTGCGCATCGTCCAGGCGTGGGGGATGACGGAGACCTCGCCGATCGGCAGCGTGGCACACCCGCCCGCGGGCACGCCGGCCGACGAGGCCTGGCGCTACCGCGACACGGCGGGCCGGCTGGTCTGCGGCGTGGAAGCCCGGCTGGCCGGGGACAGCGATACCGTGCTGCCCCACGACGGCGCCGCGGTCGGCGAGATCGAGGTGCGCGGCCCCTGGGTGACTGGCGCCTACTACCAGGACGACGATCCCGGCAAGTTCCACGACGGCTGGCTGCGGACCGGCGACGTGGGAACCATCGACCCGCTGGGCTTCGTCACCCTGACCGACCGGGCCAAGGACGTGATCAAGTCCGGCGGGGAGTGGATCTCCTCGATGGAGCTCGAGAACGCCATCATGGCGCACCCGGACGTGATGGAGGCGGCGGTGATCGGGGTTGCCGACGAGAAGTGGGGCGAGCGGCCGCTGGCGGCCGTGGTGCTCCGCGACGGCGCGTCGGTGACCCCGGCGGAACTGCGGGACTTCCTGGCCGACCGCCTGCCGCGCTGGCAGCTGCCGGAGCGGTGGTCGTTCATCACCGAGGTGCCCAAGACCAGTGTCGGCAAGTTCGCCAAGACCAGGATGCGGGAGGCCTACGCCCACGGCGACTACCAGGTGGTCGAGGCCCGCTGACAGCCCTCGGTCCCGGCCGGCGCTCCCGGCCCCGGGCTTTGCGGCGCCGTCGCCGTCACCGGTACGCTGATGCGGACCGTTCGGTCGCCGGGAGGCTTCGCCTAGTCCGGTCTATGGCGCCGCACTGCTAATGCGGTTAGGGTTCGCGCCCTTCCGGGGTTCAAATCCCCGAGCCTCCGCAGGTCACGGCCCCCTCCCTCAAACTCCAGGGAGGGGGCTTCGGCTGTCCATACGGCCAAGGGTTGCAGTTTGGGTTGCAGTTGGCCTCATCACTGGCCCCATAGCGCCTGGCCCATCCGCTCGCTTGCGTCCTTCATCTGGAGCGTGGCCACATGCGTGTAGCGCTCTGTCGTCGTCACGCGCGTATGGCCAAGCACCTCCTGGACGACGCGGATATGCACGCCCGGCTCGATCAGGAGAGTCGCGGCAGTGTGCCGGGCATCGTGGACCCTGGCGTCGCGGACCTGCGCTTGCCGAAGGATGGCCTTCCAAGACCGCCAGTCCTCAGTCCGTTCGATCGGACCGCCACGCCGGGTCGCGAACACCAGGTCATGGTCTGTCCACGAGCTGCCCGCCCTCAGCCGCTCCGCGGCTTGCTTCTTGCGATGCTCCCGCAGCAGCTCCAGGAGCGCGGGCGGACACTGAAGAGTGAGCCTGCCCTTCCCCTTGCGTTGCCGGAAAACGACGCCGCCGCCAACACGGTTCGGGCATTTAGCAGCGTGACCAGTGCAGTCTGATGGGCAAGGACGCTTGTAACAGACGTGGTCCTTTCGCGTGCAGCCAGGCTCGCACGCCGGAAGATGCCGATGCTGCTTGCACTTCGGCTTACATGGTCGCCGGTGCCATCGTTCGCTACATGCGTGCGAATCGTCGCATCCATGCCGCCATTCGACGCGCTGAATTTGGAACCATGCCCGATGACACCGGTTTCCAGGTCCACATACGACCAGCGGAGCCCAAGAGCCTCACCCTGGCGGATGCCGAGGGCAAGCGCGACCGACCACCGGGAACCGTTTCTCTTCCTGACTGCCGCGTCCAAGATGCGGCGAGCTTCCTCGCGGGTCAGGGGCTCGATCTCGTGTAGAGCAGCCGAGGGAGCGTCAACCAGGGCGGCCACGTTCCGCCTGATCCGGCCGCGCCGTAGCGCGATTCTCAGAGCGCGGGAAAGTATCCGGTGAACTTTAAGCACGGTGCTCGGCGAAAGACCACGTCGAAGCATGACGGCATAGGCGGTGTCCAGGTGTTCAGGCGTGAGCCGGTCAAGGCGGTGTTTGCCGAGTAGCGGATTGATCCAGTTCCGGGCCTTCGACCGGTAATCGGCCAGCGTGCGTGGCGCCATCTTTTCTGACAGGACTAGCCGCTCGCAGAGCACATCCAGATATTCGTCCATCCATTCGGCCACCGTAGGGACACGGCCCGGCTTGCTAACGTAGCCGCTTTCCCGCTGGCTCTCCAGTTCGCACACCTTGCGGGTTACGTCGGCCTCGGTCTTTCCCTTCCGATGGCGGCGATCCGGGGAGCCATCTGGCTTGATACCGACCGTGACCCAGCCGTGCCAGATGCCGTCCTTGCCGAGATAGATAGACGAGCGACGGTTCGGCCGCCGGGTACCCATCAGGCCACCTCCTGGCCCTCCGCAATAGCTTCCAGCCGCCGCGCGAACTCCAGCAGCGCTTCGGCCGGGATCAGCCATAGCCCTCATGCTTGACCGATCGCAACTCACCGGTTTTGATCAACCGGAAGACAGCCGTACGGCTCATGCTGAGCACAGCGGCCGCCTCCTTGGGCCGGTAGAACAAACGCTCCATCACGCGGCCCTCCCGGTTGCCAAAACTTCGGCGGCGAGGGCTTCCTGGGCTCGTCGCCTGGCGTCGGCGAGTGCGTTTTCCCATTGGAGGCGGTCGGCGACGGAGGGCAGCAGGCGCCTAGAGGCGGGCAGGTAGTCATCGTCGTCGGGCTGGACTTGTTCCCATCGGTAGCGGGCGGGGTCGATTGCCGGAAGACCGCACATCTCGGTCAGCCACGCCTGGCGGTCGCCGCGGTGGTCGGCCAGGGTCTTGCCAGACCATTTGCGGCTGACCAGCACTCGGCGTCCGGCATAACCCAGGTGGTCGTAACGGTGGGCCTTGCCCTTGCAAGCGCCCGGGACCAGGCCGGGGCGGGGGTTCTTGGGCTGGATGCCGTAGCGCAGCCAGTTCGCGCAAGTGGGTGAGCAGGGCTCATACCGCAGCGCGTCGGCGAGCCGTTCGACGTGCTCGCGCTGAGCGCCGGTGTCCGGGTGGTGGCAGTCGCCGAGCTGCTTGGTCAGGTACTTGGTCAGGTAGCCGATGCAGCGGGCGGAGTCTTTGGACCCGGCGAGCACGCCCTGGGCGTTGAACTTGGCCCCGAACCGGGCCACATGCAGCGGATCGTCATCTGGGCCGATGGCATCGAGGGCCTGCTGCCAGGTGGGCAGCAGCTCCCCGGTGGCGGGTCGAGGTAGCCGCCGCGGGCCTCATACCACACCGGCAGGTAGTCGCCATCGAACCGCACCGCGTCGGTGGCGGGCCACCAGACCTGGTGGTAGGTGGCGGCGATGATCTGCCGCAGCTCGGCGCGGGAGATGGTGCCGCGCATGGCGATGTGCGCGTGTGGGGCGAGGCGTTTCTGGGGTTCGATGGTGGCGAAGTACTGCACCTCGTAGCCCAGGACGCGGCGCAGGTTCTGGGTGAACCGGTCGAACAGCGCGGCGAAGTGCAGCGCGTCCCGCGCCGCCCGGGTGTAGTCGTAGGTGGCCGGGTCGGCCGGGGTGCCGTCCTCGGTCATGCGGCCGTAGCTGGGGCAGGTCAAGGTGAGGAACATCGACGGCCGGAAGACCTTGCCGTCTTTGGTGGTGTAGGTCTTGCCGATGGTGCGGGGGCTGATCTTGCGCTTGGGCAGGTCGGGGGTGTCCTGGCGGCGCCGGGTGGACCGATGCCGCCGCGGGCGTGAGCGGGCGGGGTCGGCTTTGCCACGCAGCCCGGAGCTGGCGATCTCCTGGTCCAGTTCGCCTATCAGCTCATCCAGCTCGCCCGTGTCTTCCCCCGCTGCCTCGGCTTGGTCGCGCATGGCCTGAGCCTCGGCGCGGTGTTCGAGCCACATGGCCTGTACCTCATCGGGCGGCCGCGGGCTGGGGAGGGGTTCGGTGTCCAGGTGCCAGCCTTCGGCGCACTGTACGGCCCGGAGAAGTTTGGCCCGTGCGGCGCACGGTGGGCATTTGGCGGCGAGGGTGGCGCCGCAGGGGATGAGCACTTGGTCGGTCTGGCCGGTGTCGGTGTTGATGCGGCGGAGCTGGATCGGGTGCAGGCAGGCGCCATGATTCTCGGCGACTGCCCGGACCAGCGCGGGCGGCCCGGAGCTGGGCTTGCAGTTCGGTGATCGCCTGCCGCAGCGTCACCGGGTCAGCGTTCACCGCACAGGGCGGGTCCTCGGGCATGACCGGCCAGTAATGGTGTGCCGCCTTCAGCACGGTGGCCTGCTGGTAGCGGCGCCAGGCGGCCACGACATAGCCGATCAGCCCGATCACCAGCAGCCCGCCAACGACAGCCAGGCCGATCAGCAGAAGCGTCAGCACGCGGGCCAGGACGCCGGCGGCCAGGACGACACCGAGGACGAGCACCACGAGCTCGCCCAGACCAGTCGGCCCGTGGCCGTGATCCGGGTCGGCCAGATGGTCCCCGAGAGCATCGACATCCGCATCCTGGTCCCGATACCAGCTCGCCGTGGGCCATCCCGTGCCGCGTCAGTGACCTGGGCGACGAGCCCGCGTTCCGGCTGAGGGCCGAGCAGATCAGCCGCCGCCATCCAGATGCGATCGCCGAGTCCGTCGCCGAGCTGGCCGACCTGGGCCTGGTCAAGACCGCGGGCGCGCAGGTGCGGGTGCATGGGGCGGTGCCGATGTTCAAGCTCTATATCCTCAACCGGGCCGAGGCGTTCTTCGGCTTCTACCCGATCGCCGAGCACACCGTGAGCCTGGACGGCCAGCCGGTGCCCATGTATGACCTGATGGGCAAGGACGCCACCATGTTCCACCACGAGGAGGCAGACGACCCGTCCTCGGCCGGCGGCCAGTTCGTCGCCCAGGCGCAAGCCTGGTTCGACAGCATGTGGGCCGCCGTCAGCCGGGCCCACCCATGAGGAGGAGGCCCCGCAGCGTCCGGCAGATCATCATCAGCACCCGTCATCTGCTGCTCGACTTCGACGGCCCGATCTGCTCGATCTTTGCCGAAACACCCGCACCCGTCGTCGCCGGGCAGCTCCGCAGCATCCTGCGGGCGGCAGGCATCAGCTTTCCCGCCGACGTCGAAGCCGAGCAGGACCCGCTGGAGGTGTTCAGCTACGCCGCCGGGCTCAGCCCGCAAACCGCCGACCTGGCGCAGCGGGAGCTGACCAAGCTGGAGACCCGGGCAGCGGCGACCGCCAAGCCGACCGAAGGCGCAGCCGATCTCATCGCCACCGTCGCCGCCACCGGCCGGGCGGTCATCATCGTCAGCAACAACTCCAGCTACGCCATCTTGGAATACCTGGCCATCCACCGGATCGGGCCGGTCGCTGGCGTCATGGGGCCGCGACGAGTCCGACCCCGAGCTGATGAAACCCAGCCCCTACCTGGTCCGGGCCGCCGTTAGCATCCTCGACGCCCACCCCGCAGAGTGCGCTTTTGTCGGCGACAGCACCTCCGACATGCTCGCCGGGCGACTGGCAGGCGTGCCGGTCATCGGCTATGCGAACAAGCCCGGCAAGGCCGGACTGCTGAGACAAGCGGGCGCCGATGCCGTGACAACCGGCCTGGACGAGATCACCACGGCACTCCGCCTCACACCACGGCCCGCACTGATGCCCCTATGTCAAGCTGACGGTGGCGGCGGTGCCGAGGGCGTCGATGATCAGGGGGTATAGCTCGCGGGCGATGTAGCGCTGGAGCATGCGCATGATCTCCTTGCGGCTGTTGCCGGTGGCGGTGCGCTTGGCGACGAAGGCCCGGGTGCGCGGGTCGGAGATGGTGCGGACGTGGGCGATGACCCACAGCGCGTTGTTGGCCGCGCGGTCGCCGCCGCGGTTGAGCCGGTGGCGGCTGGTCTTGCCGGAAGAAGCCTCCACCGGGCTGGCGCCGCACAGGGCAGCCAGCGCCGCGTCCCCACGCAGCCGGCCGGGGTTGGCTCCGGCGGTGACCAGGAGCTGGGCGGCGGTCACCGCGCCGACGCCATGGCGGGCGAGCAGCTGCGGGGCGTGCGCGCCGATCAGGCGGCGAGCTGCTTTTCCAGGTCGCGGGCTTCGGCGTCTAGGGCCAGCCAGCGGCGGCCCAGGACAGCCAGGGCGCGGCGCAGGCCATCGCCGGGTTCCAGGGCGGCGCAGGCCCTTCCGAACCGTGCCTTGCGCAGGCCGTGCAGCCGGGCCCGCAGCGCATCGTCGCCGTCGATGAGGAAGGCCTTGATCTGGTTGGAGGTCTGGGTGCGGGCCTTGACCGCGCTGCGCCGGGTCAGCATCAGCAGCCGCAGCTCGCCGACGAAGCCACGGCGGTCCTTGGGGACCGCGGTCGCCTCACCAGCCAGCACGCTGCGCGCGGCATTCTCCGCGTCGACCGGGTCGCTTTTGCCCTTGCAGCGACGGCGCGACCGGTCCGGGCAGTTGATCTCCCAGACCTGCAGGCCCCTGCCGGTCAGCAGCCGGGCCAGCCTATAGCCGTAGCTGCCGGTGCCTTCCACCCCGGCATCGGTGACCGGGCCAAGCCCGGCCAGCCACCTCACCAGCTGGGTGTTCCCGGCATCGGTGGCGGGGAACACCCGCACCGCCAGCCGCCGCCCCAGCCGGTCCAGCACCACCGCGACGTGTACATCTTTGTGCGTATCGACCCCTACCACCAGGCCATCGGCCACCAGCGTCACAGACCCTCCCCGGTCAGCAGTGAAAGGAACCGCAGCAGCCGGGACAGGACACTCACGACGCGCGAGCAGGCAACGCCCCTATCGGGTCACTCGGCCATGCGGAGGCAGGTGCCGGTACGGGCCGACAGATCAATGCGAAGGCATCAGGCCAACCGAATTACGAGTCAGGCCCTGACCGCACGGGCCACTTCAGCCCTGCGGCCACCGGCACCTGCCACCACCAATACTGGACTGAGTGCCGAATTAAGCCGTACTTAGATCAAGGCGGCGCCGCTACGCGGCACCGCGTCCGGCGCTCCCCGCGCCGGGCTCTGCCTTGGAAGGCCCGCCCGGCGCGCCCGCGCCGTCCTCAGCCTGTCGGTGCCGCCGATCTTCCACGCATGTTCGTCACGGCATGCGGTACAACTGCGCCCCCGTCCTCCTCGCTTTCGATTGTCCAGCTCCCGGCCGCCGCGTCCAGGGCGCCTGCGGCGTCGCTGCGCGATCGGCATGCGCCGACCCTGGACCCGGCGCCCACTCGCCGGGGGTTCGCGCCTACGAGGAGGACGAGATGGAGCAGTCAAACGGGATTTTTCCTGATCTGGCAATCCATGACCACCCAGGTCAACGGCCTTCTGCCCAGTCAAGAGCCGGACCTTTGGTGTGATGACGGCAACAGGTCACTCCAGAGCAGCCGCGAAGAACTGGTCGCGCGCACCCGCTCAGGGGTACTAGCACGAGTTCCCGCTGGTGGCTGGCCACCTTGCTGGAGATTGTTCTGTCCTGCTTTGATCTTTTTGTGCGCGAGTTGCAGTCGGATTTCACCTCGTCGGGGACTCTTTGCCGTGGCTGGCTCTACCTCCCCGAGGGTGTGACGCGGCCGGGGGCCCGCGCGATCACCGGGGCGGCCGTGCTGGTGGTGCTGACGTCGCTGGTGCAGAGCCTGCTCGCCGGGCTCGCCGACGATCACGCGGTATACGGCGGCCTGCACGCCTTCGACGGGCTGCCCATCCTGGGCATCGCGGCCTACCTCTACGCCCGGTCCCGGCAGCGCGAGTCCTAGGGACCATGCCGTGACCAGCTCCAGGCGTGCCACCGCCATCGTGTGGCTCTTGATCACGGTGCTCTCGCTGGCCGGGGCGGTGCTGACGGTCATGGCGTGGGGCGACCTGGCGACCACGGACGCGGTTTCGAACCTGTACGCCACGGTCGCGGCCGTCTTGTACGCCACGCTCGGGGCGCTGATCGTCCGCCGCGCGGGCAACCTCATCGGCTGGATGCTGATCGGCATCGGGGGCGCCGTGGCAATCATGTCGCTCGCCTCCGTCTATGCGGTGCTCGGCATCACCCATCCCGGCACTCTCCCGGCGCCGGAACTGGCGGGCCTGCTGGCTGAGTGGAGCTTCATCCCGGTCCTCACCGGGATTGGCTTCATGCTGATGCTGTTCCCATCCGGGACGCTGCCTTCGCCCCGCTGGCGCCCGTTCGCAGGACTGGGCCTGCTGGCCACCGCGCTAACGATGGTCGGGTTCGTGGTGCGGCCAAGGCTAATGGCCGCACCACCCGGCGGTGCGTCGATGATGTTCGCGAACCCGCTCGGCATCAGGTCACTGGGACCTGTCCTATCGACGGTCCTGATCGGCACCCTCAACGGCCTGGCGGTGCTGGCCACCGTGATCCTGGCGGCGGCCTTCGTCTCCCTTGCAGTCCGCTACCGCTCAGGCGGGCGCGAAGTGCGGCAGCAGATCAAGTGGATCGCGCTGGCGGCAGTAGCGGTTGCCGGCTGCCAGCTCGTGGCGCTGCTGGCCATCGCGGCCACTGGGGACGCGTCAAACCCGGTGACGGTCACCGCCTACGTCGTGATGCCGGTCATAGCGCTGTTCGGGATTCCCGCGGTCATCACGCTGGCGATCCTGAAGCACGGCCTGTACCAGATCGACGTCATCATCAACCGGGCGGTCCAGTACGGCCTGCTCTCGGCCGCACTCACGGGCGTGTATGCCGGAATCGTGGTGGGCATCGGGACGCTGGCCGGCTATGCCGGCGGCCCTGTGCTCACAGTCGCGGCTGCCGTGACGATCGCGGTGCTGTTCCAGCCGGTGCGCCACCGTGCCCGGCTCGTCGCCAACCGCCTCGTCTACGGGCAGCGGGCCACGCCCTACCAGGTGCTCGCCGACTTCGC
>WNGD01006353.1_pt1 | contig 11312 bp, 6 predicted proteins | sample 5400671 | NCBI WGS metagenome assembly WNGD01 (sample SAMN13153369, study PRJNA577476) | soil metagenome | isolation source: 40 cm soil or saprolite under grassland replicate 2 | place: USA:California | collected 2016-06-15
GTTCTGCTGAAAAGGGTCTTCGGCCAGGATAGAGCTAAGCTCTTCCTGGCTTTCTCCACGAGCGAGGATGATGCCGCCAACTGGAGGCACTCTTCGGCCTGAACCAAGAAAACGACCCGAGGCGTAGTGTTTCATAATCCATGCGACATGCGCAGCAGAAAACCGATCCACTTCCTCGAGCGGTTTGAGATACTCCGATACGGCGACAAACATGTTCTCTTCCTTTTCACACTGCCGGGTTCGGCTGCGATACGCTTAAAACGCGGGGGGAGTAAATCCCGACTTGGCCACGACGTAATCGCGCGATTCGATGGCCAGTCTGCGAGCACGATCCAGGTCCACGTTCAACAGCTGCCCATTGCGCTTCAACGCCTTACCGGCAACGAAAACCGAGTCAACGTTGCTGGTGTCCATTCCCCACACAACCGCCCCAATGGGGTCATTGACTGGCACAATATTGACTTGATCTGTACGCAGCATAATAATATCAGCCTCTTTGCCGGGAGTGAGAGTCCCGACTTTATCCGCCAGACCGTTGGCACGTGCCCCCTCGATGGTGGCGAACTCCAACACATCACGGGCGGTCAGGAATGGCGGCAGGTTCTCCTTGCCTGACAATTTCTGGTCGAAAATTAAAGCATGCTGCAAGGCAATCGCCGAGCGCATCTGGGTAAACATGTCGCCGGGCACGTTGGTTTCAACATCAACACTCAAGCTCGGGCGAAGGCCGCGATCAAGGAAACGTTGCGTGGGTGGTATCCCATGCCCCATCATCATTTCAACAGGACAAGCCAACGACACCGTGCCACCAGTGTCAACGATCATTTGTACTTCTTCATCATTCAGTGTGGTGCAGTGGATATACGTGGTGTCTGGCCCAAGTACTCCCGCTCTACCTGCCTCTGCCACTTTGCCATGCTTGCCAAAGGTGCCGACACCAACATGGACCGTGATGTGGGCATCGCATTCGCGGGCAAGCTGCCAGTGAGCCTTAACATCGTCAATAGAGCTAAATTCCGGCCCATGAGGAGCCAGGCCCAGCGTCAGCAACTGGTCTTTCGAGGAGAAATACTGCCTGGCCGCTCGCTTGAACCATTCGGAATGTTCCGGCCTTACTGCCTCGTACCAAACCGGACCGTAGGCAAAGAGAGCTCGCATGCCCGAATCTTTCAGTGCGCTGATAGCCATGTCGGTATGCTGTGGTGAAGCCTGAATATGGGACCAATCAAGAATCATTGTTACCCCAGCATTAATGGCGCCCAGTGCGCTGATCAGATTCCCTGCGTAAACATCTTCCGGGCGGTAAGCAGGCGCAAGGACGTTCAAGACAAACGCCAGATAGCTAATTTCACCCTCAAGCGGGTAATCTACACCAATGTTGCGCAGAATGCCCTCCCAGAGATGACGATGGGTATCGATAAACCCCGGCATGACGATCATGTTCGAGGCATCGATGACCTCGGCGTCGGTCACTCCGAGGTTCGGTCCAACCGCTGCGATTTTCGTTCCTTCGATCAGGACATCAGCTCGCCGGAAGTTGCCAAGTGCCTTATCAACGGTGATGACGCAGCCGTTCTGTAATAGAGTCCGATTGATTGCCATGGTTTGCTACTCCTTTGTACACAGGTTTCGAAAAATACACGGTTTTCGGCATAAAAACAATGCCGCTACATTGACGACATTTCTTTATCTGCTTGACTTTCCTGTTACGAGCCGCAAGGCAGTCCTTACTGCCGTCGGTTCATATCCGGGGTCAGCCAACGCTATGACTGTAAGAGCTGTACGGGCGAGGTGACGTGCCAGCAGTTCGACAGCAACATCACGGTTGCCCTCACGGCAAGCCTCAAAGATGGCCATATGCTCCACCTCAGCTACTTCCCAGGAACGAGCTAGATTTTGTAGCTTGATACGCCGGTAACGCTCACTTGCGTCGACAGATCGTTTAATAGTTTCGCGCAATTGTCCTTCGGTATAAGATGAGAGAACAGCGTGGAATAGTCTATTCCCCTCATCCCAGCTTTGCATATCTCGCCGTTCACTGGCTATATGCATCTGATTGAGTGACGAGGCAAGCTTATCGAAGTCTTCTTGCGTAAGAAGTGGAACGGTCAGTGAGATGGCGAGCGATTCGAGCATAATCCGACTCGCGTAGAAGTATTCAAGTTCACCAATGTCGATATCAGCAACTCGCACACGATGATTGTACTCTGCCAGGACAAGCCCCTCTTCCTGGAGCATTCGAAGTGCTTCCCTTAAAGGGGTGCGACTGACACCAATTTCTTGTGCAAGTTGTACCTGGGAAAGCACTGTTCCGGGAGGAACAGTCCCGTCGAGAATCATCTGACGCAGATGCGTATGTACGTGCGTTGCAGCAATTTTCCCCTCAGCCGCATCCATGGGCTGGAGTTTCATGCGCACTTCCTCCAGAAGCATTGCTAGAACGGCATTCTGTATACATTTTACTATAATTCCTGGTAAGAAATGTGTACATTATTTTCTCAGCAATGTCAAGGATTGAGGAAAAAAGCCTTTAAATCTGGGACCATTGCCATTGACTTAGGCGATAATCATGTCCCTCTACGACAAGGGCAGCCGCAAAACCAGGAACGGGATGCAATTCTTGAAGAGACCAACGCGATGCCTCTTGTGCACTGCGCTTAATCCTTACTAGCCTGGCTATTGATCCAGGCTTTAAGGAAAGATGGATATCTTCTAAAGGTAGAAACAACCCTTCACCAATTGCTTTCACATAAGCTTCCTTGCAGGTCCAGTACCTGAACAATATCTCTAACTTCTCATTCGGAGGGCATTTACGTAATTCAGCTTTTTCTTGCCTCGAAAGAACACGATTAGCGAGTTGGTCGGTTTCAGCAAAATTGTAGATATGTTCAATATCTATACCTATTCGACGGTCAAGGGTCAAAGCATAGAGAGCAAGCTCATGTGAATGAGCCAGATTAAATTGTAACTCCTTGTCCCCGAATTTCTGTACCAGGTATGGTTTGCCATTAGTTGTGTAGCTGAACTGCAGTTTTTCAGGCTCAATGTTCAGGTAGGAAGCTAGAATTTTCCGAAGTAGCCCGTGTCTCACAATAAATTGCGTTCTATCCTGTTCAAAGTAAAAGCGACTGGCTCTCATTTGTTCATCTGAATCAAGAGTTTGCACTAATAATTGCAATGTTTCCCCGGGCACATCAAGCAAAGCACACCACACATGGACATCATCGGTTAACAAACTAGGATTCTCCGGAGGCTGCTTCCAGTTAATTGTATAAGCCATAATTTGTATTAACCTCAAATTAACACCTCTTAGGCAATTGGAAACAGCTGGCGAAAGGCTAGATTCAGAAGCAACCACGGCATGTATAAGCCTTCACTTTGCATGTTCTCTTCCTGCATCAGTCAGGATATTTGATTAATTTAAAAAATGCGATCCTTATTCTGACGTTGAGGCACGAGATGCTCTACGATGCATCACTCCAGCTATACGCTCAAAGAAGCCCTTATTGCTCCTTGAGGATTGTACCTTTACTTCCGTAGAAAATGCCTGGAGGCTATTCACAAAAGCCGCTTCTACTGGCTGTTCAATCACAATAGCCAGCCGTTCAATGGTTGCGTCATCAAGCAGGATATCCAGGGGGATTTTCTTGCCCCAGTCCTGTTCAATTCGGCTTACAAGACGTGCTGCCAGTAACGAATGTCCTCCCAAATCAAAAAAGTTATCCCGAATACCGATGGGACGAACATCTAAGAGTTCCTCCCATATCTGCGTGAGTTGCTGATGTATCGGTAAGATTGGAGCTGCATAGTTTTCATCCAACTCGGTTCTAACACGTTCAGGTGCTGGTAATGATCGGCGATCTATTTTCCCATTGGCGTTCAGAGGCAGCGCTTCCAGGAGCACAAAGGCTGAGGGAACCATGTAGTCGGGCAGTCGTTTCTGTACCAGACGACGTAGTTCGCTGCTTGTGGGATTCTGCTCGCGCTGGGGGACCACGTAGGCCACCAGGCGCTTATCATCGGGTACATCCTCACGGGGCATCACTACCACCTCCTGGACCGCCGGGTGTTGACTGAGTACCGCTTCGATTTCTCCCAATTCGATACGGTAGCCTCGCAGCTTTACCTGGTGATCGAGGCGACCGAGGAACTCGATATTGCCATCAGGCAGATAGCGTGCCAGATCCCCAGTCTTATAGAGGCGCGCTCCAGGCTCACTGCTGAAAGGATGTGGGATGAACTTCTCCTCGGTGAGATCAGGACGATTAAGGTAGCCCCTGGCAAGGCCCGCACCGCCAATGTACAGTTCACCCGGCACACCGATTGGAACGGGTTGCAAATAGCGGTCGAGCAGATAGATTTGCGTGTTGGCAATCGGACGGCCAATGGTTACTGTTGTACCCAGGCCCTGGAACCGGAACTCGTAGACACTACTCCAGACCGTCCCCTCAGTGGGTCCATATTCGTTGAAGAGAGCAGTGCGGGGTAGCAAGGTATGATGACGATCAGGTAGCTCTCTTGGACACGATTCTCCTGCCACAATTACTACCTGCAGCGACTCCAATTGCTGTGGTTTCGCCCGTGCCAACAGCAGGTTATAGAGAGACGGAATGCTTAACACATGGGAGACATGATTGTGGGCGATCACCTCGACGACCTGTGACGGGTCTTGCTCGAGGTCTTGCTGAGGCAGGACAAGCATTCCTCCCTGGCATAAGGTCCAGAAGATGCCAGCTACTGAACTATCGAAGGCAAACGATGAAAGCAAGAGGAAGCCTTTCACAGGGTTGCGGTAGTAGGTCATACGAGCACAGGTCGAATGGACTAGGTTTTGATGGGTAACCAAAATCCCTTTAGGCTTGCCTGTCGAGCCCGAGGTATAGATGACATAGATTAGATTACCAGCCGTCACCTCGCTGCTCGGGTTCGACACGCTCTCTTGAGCAATCGCCTCCCAGTCGGTATCCAGGTAGACCACCTTCATCCCGCACTTCGGCAGAGACTCTCGCAGCCCCTCCTGCGATGCCAGTATGGGGATCTGTGTATCCTCGAGCATGAAGGAGAGCCGCTCCTTAGGGTACGCCGGATCCAGCGGCACGTAGGCTCCCCCCGCCTTCAGAATGCCCAGCAGCCCTACCACCCTCTGCAGCGATCGCTCTATACAGAGAGCCACAGCACCTCTGGTCCCACGCCGAGCCGCTGGAGGTGATGTGCCAGTTGATTGGCGCGTTGGTTCAGCTCTCGGTAGGTCAGCTTGGTATCCTCGTAGAGCACTGCAATAGCATCGGGTGTGCGCTCTACCTGGGCCTCGAAGATCTGGTGAATACACGTATTCCTGGGATATTCTGCTGAGGTGGCATTCCACTCAACTAGTAGTTGATGCCGTTCTACTTCATTTAACAGTAGGAGAGCTGAGATCTGTTGATTGGGGTCGGTCACAATCCCCGCCAATAAGGTTTGCAAATGTCCCAGCATCTTGGTGATCGTTACAGCATCAAAGAGACCAGTATCGTACTCAAGATAACCAGTAATTTCTTCTCTTCCCCCTGCTACATATAGCAGCAAATCAAATTTTGCTAGCCCATCAAATATCTCCGCGGCACTAATAGCCATATCTGGCAGCTCCATGGAAGGTGCCGATGCATCCTGCAGGATAAACATAACCTGGCAGAGTGGTGAGTGACTCAGATTATGCTCCCAATGGAGTTCCTCAACGAGTTTCTCGAATGGTAGATCCCGGTGGGCATACGCCTCCAGGGTTATCTTACGAACGTACCCTAGCAACTCGCGAAAAGTCGGGTTGCCAGATAGATCAGTGCGTAGCAACAGTGTATTGACGAAGAAGCCGCTTGATTCCTCGATCTCAGTTCTGCGATGGCTGATTATGCGTGAGCCAACGCAAATGTCGTCCTGCCCACTATAACGAAAGAGTAACGTCTGGAAGGCCGCTAGCAGTGTCATGAACAGCGTGACCCCTTCCTGCTGACTTATTGCCTTGAGAGCTTTGGAAAGGCATCTAGATAAGGCAAAGTTTTGCCGATCGTTCTGATAGGTCTGTATAGACGATCGGAGACGATCTGTAGGCAGGGCTAGTACTGAGGAAGTACTAGCCAGTTGCTCTTTCCAATAAGTCAGGTTATCTACGTCCTGCTCTTCATGCAACTCTTGCTGTTGCAGTCTCGAAACAGCAGCATTCTGAATAGATAGATCTTGTGCATTGAGTTCCAAAGACCCTTCCTTCCTTGCCGTCCTTTCGTCCCTGTCAAGGTATAGAAACAGTCTAACAAGACCATCTGACAGGGACAACCCTGAAAGCACGAAGGTTTTTTATAGGGATTTTTTCTTGACATTTTAGGGGAGATGTACGAGGATAATCAGTAGTTACTTAGGCAAAAAGACGTAGACATTACTATTGTGCCAGGTATGCTCTTACGCAAGTTCCAGGAGCCATGTAATCTGTAAACGTAAGAATAAATGTATGTAAATAGCAATGTAGTAATACTACGTAGTGGATTTTAGGGTTGACTATGATGGAAGTTAATGCTACTTTTTCTATGTGGGAGTGTTACGCTCATTAATAGCGCTTTTGCTGCAGCTATTATTCTAACGCATCTTACATTTATTCCGTTCTAGGGGGAGAATGGATTATCCCATCACAAAGGGAATGAGACCAGTTCAATGTAACTGCCGAAGTTTGGAATCCAGCTTACTGGCCTGCCAAACATCGCTGTTGCACAAACTTAAGAGCTTCATCAAAGACAGCATCCGGCAAGAATATTCTTCTTGTATCTTATTTGATAGTTCCTTCGTATTTAAATTAGGGGGAAATCTAGGATATTGCTGTGTTTCCACTTTTCATGTGACCCAAACTGATTGTTCCTGAAATTACTGTTCGTATCAAAGTCAAACACGAGTTTCAGAAGTTTTTTCGTCACAAGTAGTTCGTCCTGATATATACCGATTATGGGGACACAAATGTCTTATCTACGACTTGATGAAGAACACGAGAGCGATATTCTGGAGATCAATGTTTCAAATCTGGAGCAAAGACCTGTTACGATCCTGGTTGTTGATGATCATGCGCTGGTTCGATCAGCAATTGGACAGGCGCTGATCCCCCAGCCCGCAGTCAAGCATGTTTTTATGGCACAGAACTATACAGAAGCAGAAGCATATGCCAAAAACCTGCAGCCAGAAATCATCTGTTTAGATATGCAGATCGCACACTGCGATAGCATTGCAGAGATACCTCGTTTGAGAAAGCTTTCTCCTGATTCCCGCATCCTGGCGCTTACCGATGTGGAGGACGAGCAGGAAGCATTTGCGGCGATTATGACAGGTGCACAGGGCTATTGTTCTAAACAGGAAGTTGATCCAGACGAGCTGGTGGAAATGATCCACGCGCTCTCCCGAGATGAATTAGTACTGCGTCCGGCGCTGTTGACACATCTGGTACAGCGCTTACGAGCTGCAGCGATGCCGCTATGGGGTACAGAGAATAGCTTGAGCTATCGTGCCTTACGGGAAAATGCTGAATTTAATGGTTTAGCGCACTTGACTACCCGTGAGCGCGAGATACTTCAGTTAATCAGCCAGGGATACCGTGACCGAGATATTGCCGAGGGGTTGCATATTTCTCAAAAGACTGTACAAAAGCATGTGCAAAGTATCCTGGGCAAGCTCGGCGCACAGAATCGCACCGAGGCGGCATATCTTGTCCACAATCTGATGCCATCCTGAGGCAGGAGGAATAACACAGACAGGCCTCAATTAATTCAAACAGTTGTAGGTGCCGATTTATCGTGCACACCGCCGATTGATCGGCCTCAGGAGCCTTCACGATATCCCGATGTATTAGTTAAACCTCATAAAAACCATGGGCCAGGCAGAAAGTTATGTAGAGATGGCCCCGGGGGACTTTTGCTCTTTTTTCACCTGCATCTGTACTGAGAGGGAAGACTTTCGCAGAAATCGGCATTGTTTCCCAAATTGGTACGTACTTTTACCCGTGTAGCAATCGTATCTCAAACGTATGTATATGAGCAACCTGCAAAGAATTACTTACTAAAAACCTTCGTGTTTTCATGGTTGTCCATCACTGCTTCGCTTGTTAGAATCTTATTTGCTACTGAGATTTTGCCCAAATTCCAGGAGTGAAAAAAACTTGTTTTGGGAAGCGCGATAATAGTAGTTGAGAAGGACATTTCCATGGTCGTGAACAACAAGCATGTAGACGGTGCCAATATACCAATCCTGACTCAGAACGAACAGCGAAAGCAAGACTGTTCCTCGCCTGTTTGCACTCCCCAGTTAGTAGCGTTGCAGGCTGCAGCGAACCCTGATGCAGCAGCATTGATTTCGGGAAATCAAGTGTTCAGCTACGGAGAACTAAACAGACGGTCAAACCAATTGGCTCATTATTTACAGACAGTTGGTGTACGGCAAGGCGTAATTGTAGGTCTTTGCATTGAACGCTCCATAGACATGGTGATCGGATTGTTAGGTATACTCAAGTCGGGGGGCGCATACCTACCAATGGACCCGGCTTATCCCCCTGCGCGCCTCGCTTTCATGCTGGAAGATAGTCGAGCTGCGGTGCTGGTATCACATCAGAAACTGGCAGCGGACCTTCCTATCAGCGATATTCACGTTGTGTGCCTGGATGCTGATGCACCTGTGCTGGCATGCTTTGATACGGATAACCCATTCACTGTGGCGAATGTGAATGATCTGGCTTATGTGATTTATACTTCTGGTTCAACGGGGCAACCTAAGGGCGTGCTGATTTGTCATGGCAGCCTGCTGAATCTGGTGTACTGGCATCAACGCGACTTCGCGGTGACAGCGGATGATCGTGCAACGCAAATAGCGAGTCCTGCATTTGACGCTATGGGTTGGGAACTCTGGCCTTATCTTACGCTAGGAGCAAGCATCTACCTGCCCACCGAGGATACTCGCGTTGATCCTCTGCTACTGCGTGATTGGTTGGTAGACTGCGGCATCACCATCACATTTCTGCCAACCATGCTGGCCGAAAGCGTCATAGCTCTGAAATGGCCCTCAACTTCTACAATGCGCTACCTGCTCACTGGTGGTGATACACTGCACCACTACCCACCACCCTCCCTACCTTTTACGCTGGTCAACAACTATGGACCAACCGAGGCGACAGTGGTTGCGACATCTGGATGTGTGTTCCCAACTGTGCAGGCTGATGGACGACCAACGATTGGTCGTCCCATCGCGAATACCCAGATTTACATCCTGGATGAACACCTGCTCCAGGTACCGATTGGTACTCCTGGCGAACTCTGTATCGGTGGGATTGGTCTCGCCAGAGGTTATCTCAACCGCCCTGAGCTTAACTCCGAAAAGTTCATTCCTCATCCCTGGAGTGTTGAGCCTGGTGCGCGCTTATACAGGACAGGAGACCTGGCTCGTTTCCTGCCTGACGGTCAAGTTGACTTTCTGGGACGCGTCGACCATCAAATCAAGATCCGAGGCTATCGGATTGAGCCTGATGAGATTATATCCGTACTCAATGGGCATCCTGCGGTGCAGACGAGCATGGTGTTGGCGCGGGAAGATGCCCATGGAGACAAGCGTCTTGTAGCTTACGTTGTCCTGAACCAGGGAATGAGTACTTCCACCGATGCCCTACAAGAATGGCTGGCCAGGCGCCTGCCAGACTACATGATCCCGGTGGTGTTCGTACACCTTGACACACTGCCGGTGACCGCCAACGGCAAAGTCGATCGTGTCTCCTTGCCAGATCCAGACGCGAGCAATATCCTGCAACGAGAGGACATAACAGCGACGCCGAGGACCCCGATAGAAGAGCGACTGGCCGAAATCGTAGCTCCCCTCTTAGACTTGGAACAAGTCGGGATAGATGACAACTTCTTCTTACTGGGCGGCAATTCCTTCCTGGCGACACGGGTCATTGTACAAGTATCTCAGACATTTGGAGTCGATCTTTCCTTGCACACACTGTTCGAGAAGCCCACCATCCGGCAGTTGGCTGCCGAGATTGAGCTACAGCTTATTGCCAAAGTGGAGACGATGAGCGAGGAAGAGGTGCTGCGTTTGCTTCAATAGGATCGTGCTTTCACAAGATCTTATTGGGGAACCTGACACGAGGAGGAACAACCATGACGATGCAAACTAGAGCATCGGCTACGACAGGCAAACAAGAACATCTCTTGAGCCTGGTCCGTTTGCTCGACCCAGGCGTGCTTGCCAATCCCTATCCATTATACCATCAACTCCGCACCGAAGAGCCGGTTCACTGGGATCCTTTTCTCCACACCTGGGTCGTGACACGTTACACCGATGTCGTGACCGTGCTGCAGCACTTCTCGGCTCAGCGCACTCCCGCGCCTCAACAACTGGCAGCGTGGGGCTTGTCCAGCATGATCCCAATTGCAGAGGTATTGGTGCGCCAGATGCTGTTTCATGATGGCCAGGCCCACTGGCGCATCCGCGACCTGGTCTCGAAAGCCTTCACACCTCACCGCGTGGAGCGGTTGCGTCCGCATATCCAGGAGATTGCCGATCGCTTGCTAGATGCTGTGCAGGATCAGGGACACATGGACATAATTGCTGACCTGGCCGATCCTTTGCCAGCTATTGTAACGGCTGAGATGCTCGGCTTACCTCCCACCAACTGGCGACAATTGACCCAATGGTCTACCGATTTCGCTGAGGCTTTGGGCAACTTCCAGCACAATCCCGATCACGCCCCTCTCGTAATACAGAGTCTGGAAGCGATGTGTACCTACTTCCTTGAGGCAGTGCGAGAACACCGCAAGCGTCCTGGCGATGATCTGATTTGTGCGCTGCTAACTGCCGAACATGAGGGAAACAGCCTGAGCGAGGAAGAAGTGGTAGCCAACAGCATCATGTTGATGACCGGCGGGCAGGAGACCACCACCAACCTGATCGGTAATGGCATACTCACGCTACAGCGTCATTCAGATCAGCTCGAGAAACTCCGAGCGAACCCGTCCTTGATCCCCTCTGCGATTGAAGAACTGCTGCGCTACGAAAGTCCCATTCAGTACACATCGCGCCTGGCGCCGGATGACGTACAGATCGGGGGGAAAACAATCCGCAAGCGACAGGCTGTAATCGCAGTGATGGGTGCTGCAAACCGCGACCCAGAGCGGTTTACCGACCCGGATCGGCTCGATCTGTGCCGCCAGGACAATCGCCACCTGGCCTTCGCCTGGGGAGCTCACTTCTGCTTTGGTGCCCCACTCGCACGACTGGAGGGGCAGATCGCTTTTGAAACCCTGCTCCACCGGATGCCT
>WNGD01006354.1_pt1 | contig 11310 bp, 6 predicted proteins | sample 5400671 | NCBI WGS metagenome assembly WNGD01 (sample SAMN13153369, study PRJNA577476) | soil metagenome | isolation source: 40 cm soil or saprolite under grassland replicate 2 | place: USA:California | collected 2016-06-15
AAACAAGTAAAAAGACTAACCGCGATGCGAACCTCCACAGCCCGCGAAGCCAAATGCCTTCGTCATTCGGGCTTCATTATTCTTTCGTCATTCGACATTCGGATTTCGTCATTTTCCCGCATATGACGCCGGCGCGGTTACAAACGATTGAGGAAATCTTTCTTGCGGCGCTGGATCAAGAGCCGGACCAGATCAGCGCCTTCCTGGACACGGCCTGCGAAGGCGATGCGCCTTTGCGCAGTAAAGTTGAAGCGCTCCTGGCTTCGCGCCAACGAGCAGACAGCTTTATTGAAACGTCAGCTGTTGGTCTCGCGGCGAAGATTATCCAAAATGGGCAAGCTGACTTGCTCGTCGGTCGCACGATCGGTCACTACAAAATTTCTGAACGGATCGGCACCGGCGGCATGGGCGACGTCTATCTGGCCACCGACATTACCGCGGGGCGCAAAGCCGCGCTTAAACTCTTGCCGACGCGTTTTACCGGCAATCCGGAGCGCCTGAAGCGATTTCAACAAGAAGCGCATGCCCTAGTCGGGCTTAATCATCCAAATATCCTGACGGTTTATGAGATCGGCGAGGATCACTCAACCCATTACATTGCCAGTGAACTGATCGAAGGCGAGACACTGCGCCAACGTCTGATGCGCGGGCGAATGGAGGTCGGTGAAGCTGTCGACGTCGCGATCCAAGTGGCGAGTGCGCTCGCCGCCGCCCACGAAACCGGGATTGTCCACCGCGACATCAAGCCGGAGAACATCATGCTCCGACCGGACGGCTACGTGAAAGTGCTCGACTTCGGGATTGCAAAGCTTGCCGAACGGGAAGTGCCGGTGACGACACCGACAGACGAAGCGCTGTTACTGGTTGAGACCAACCTGGGGTCGATCCTGGGAACGGTTCGTTATATGTCGCCGGAGCAGGCGTACGGCACGCAGGTTGATAAGGGCACCGATATCTGGACTCTCGGCGTAGTTCTCTATGAAATGGTAACGGGGCATGCGCCATTCACCGGCGAAACGCCAGGAGAGGCGATGTCTTCGATTCTTGAGATGGAGCCACCGCCGCTCACGAGTTACGTCGCGCACACTCCGCCTGAGCTTCAGCAGATTATCAGCAAAGCGCTGCGCAAAGAGCGCGAGGAACGGTATCAGAACGCACACGAACTGCTTCAGGCGTTCCAAAGTCTTCGTCACAAATTGGAATTCGAGGCTGAGTTGGAACGCTCCACGAAGGCTCCTTCATGGCTGCGCTGGATACGCTCGCCCATCGCTCTGGTGCTCTTGTTGTTGGTTGCTGCTTTAGCGCTGGCGCTTCCATTCTACTGGCATCGGAATCTGACGCCGATCTCAATTCCAGAGAAGAGCATTGCTGTGTTGCCCTTTGAAAATTTCAGTGACAACAAAGAAAACTCCTACTTCGCCGCCGGGATTCAAGACGACGTGCTGACGAGCCTCGCGCAGATTCACGATTTGAAAGTAATCAGCCGCACGAGCGTGATGGCTTATCAAAAACCCGGCGGGCGCAATATACGTGAGATCGGCCGGGCGCTGGGCGTGGCGAATGTTCTCGAAGGGAGCGTCCGCCGCACGGGCAACCGGGTGCTCGTCAACGTCCAGCTGATCGACGCACGCAACGACCGGCACATTTGGGCAGAGCGTTACGACCGCGCCGTCGCCGATTCGATCGGCCTTCAGGGCGAGCTGGCCACACAGATCGCGGCCTGTCTGAAAGCGAAACTCGCACCAGAAGAAATGGCCCGCTTTGTTGCCAAACCCACTACTAACTCGGAGGCCTACGTGCTTTACCTGACCGCGCTTGGACGAGATGCGATCGCGGCGGAGGAGCTCTACATGCAAGCCACCGCGCTTGATCCAGGGTTCGCCCTGGCTTACGCGCGAGCTTCTCTTCTCAATAGCGAGATTTCTACGGCGATGACCAGCGATCACCGGGCGCGGAAAGCGAAAGCGCGCGCCCAAGCGGAGGAAGCTCTGCGCCTATCGCCAACCTTGGGCGAAGCGCATATGGCTTTAGGTCTTTGCCTCTATTGGGGGGATAACAATTACGACGCAGCCCTTAAGGAGTTCGAGGTCGCCGCGGCGACTTCTCCCAATAATGCCGAGATCTACAATTATGTTGGTGGTATCTATCGCCGGCAGGGACGCTGGCGCGACTCAGTTGCAAGCTTCGACCGCGCCCAGTCCCTCGATCCTCGCAACTGCAACATCGCTTTTTTCGCCGGCAACAATCACCTTTTTTTGCGTGACTGGCCGGCCGCGACTGCCGCTTACAATCGCGCACTGAAGATCTGGCCGGATTACGTGCCTCCCAAGATCGGCCTTGCTAACCTCGAAGTGTTTCGGAACAGCAATCCCGCCGCGGGCAGAAAAATCTTGCAAGACATTCCTGCTAACTGTGATCCCGATGGAGACGTGGCTTTAGTGCGCTGGGACCTGGCCATGCTGGAACGGGATTATGCCACCGCGGAAAAGGTTCTGACTGATTCTCCGTTGGAAGATTTCCCCGGAGACGCCCCGAAAACATTTTACCAGGGCCGCATCGCTCTTGCTCGCGGCGACATCGAATCGGCCCAGCGCTATTTTGCCGCAGCGAGGCCAGATATCGAAAAGCGAGTGCGCGACAATCCTGAGGTTGCAGGGCGTCATGCCCGACTCGGTTTACTCTACGCCTACATGCAAAGGAAGGGGGATGCCATTCGAGAAAGTCGTCGAGCCGTCGAACTCGAGCCAGAAAGCCAGGACGCATTTCATGGCGCCAACGACGCGGCCAATCTGGCGCTGGTTTATGCACTCGTTGGCGAGCCGGACCAGGCGATCACGCTGATCGAGCGTCTCCTTTCCACTCCCGGCGCGGTCACGGGACCGGATGTTTCGAATAGCATCACCCTCGCTGATCTTCGTCTGCGCCGGGAATGGGATTCGCTGAGAAGTGATCCGCGTTTCCAGAAAATTCTCGCAGGGCCGGAGCCGAAGACGGTTTACTAGAGGATCCGGGGAGCGCACGCGAGGCGCGTGCGCTCCCCAGGGAAATTGCTCGAAAGAAGCTGCGCTCGCGGAATTAGTGCCGCTCGTCTCAGCGCCAATCAGGTCGCGGCTGGACAAGAAGTTCGCGATGTCGGCTACGTAAATTTTGCGCCGCGTTGCGAAAAAGCGCAGCGCGGCGCATTGACCAAAGGCCTGCTATCGCGGGGGCCCGAAGGTGAGGAATTCCGGGCGGCCGAAGCCGGATGCAAAAACGGTCGGCAAGCCTCCGCCAGGAGGGAACCACAAGATATCGCCGTCCGGAATCGCATTTGCCTCGGCTACAAACAGATTGCCCGAGCTGTCAAAGGCCAGGCCCCGAGGTGTAGTTAGGCCGGTGGCGAAGATGCTCTTTACGCCGATTGGGCTGAAATAGACAACCGAGTCGGCTCCCGGGTCGGTAAATGTTTCGATGGAAACGAACAGATTGCCACTATTATCAAACGCCAGGCCCACAGGAGATTCGCCCCCAGCGAACGCACTTGGCCCGACGAAAACAGTGCGGGTCCCATTCGGAGCGAATTTATAGATTGTTTGTGCGCCGCCGTCGGCTGCATAGAGATTGCCTGCGCTGTCGAAAGCCAGGCCCCAGCCCTGACTAGGAACGGAGCCGAAGACGATCCGTTCTCCATCTGGTGTGAACTTAAAGATAGTGCTGGCCCCTGTGGGACTAGTTTGATCGTTCGCCATGACATAGGCGTTGCCCGCGATGTCTACAGCGAGGCCTTCAAAGAAAAAGTTAACGGCGCTGCCAGCGGTGCTGACCTTGTTACGCAGGTTGAATTTCAGCACTCTCCCAATGGAGAGGTCACGGTCGCCCGGCACAACGGTTTCCGCTGCGAATAGATTGCCGATGCTGTCAAAGGCCAACCCTCGGGGGAACAACAACCCCGAAGCGTAGACACTGTACGTCCCAGATGGCGTGAACTCGAGGATTGCGTGCGATCCGGGGCGTTGAGTTGAGACGTAGAGGTTCTGTGCGTGAGCGGTTATTGCTAACGCGAAGATCACACCAAGACTGAGGAGTGACAGGATTCGTATTTTTCTGAAGTGAGTAAGTGGATTCATTGTTGTTCCTTTCTTTTGCTTTCCCTCTTACAAAGGGATTTTGGAGCGCGCGCTGCATGCAATTTTAAATTTTTCTCGCAGGTTGCGTTTCTTCTGCGCTCTTGATAGAACCTTATTAACGTGAAGACCCTCGCGGGAAACACTTCTAGCCAGAGTGGTCTGTTTCCTTCCACTCACTGGAGCGCGGTTCTCGCGGCGGGGAGAGGCCAGGCCGATCCGGAGATTGCGCAGGCCGCACTGACCGAGCTTTGCCAAACCTATTGGGCGCCGCTTTACAGTTTCGTGCGCAGCCGCGGATACACCGTGCATGATGCGCAGGATCTCACGCAGAGCTTTTTCGCTTACTTGATCGAACATAAAATCTACGCCCGCGTCGATCGGCAGAAAGGCAAGTTCCGCTCATTTCTGCTCGCCTCGCTGAAAAATTTTCTCGCTGACGCTTCCGACCGCGAACGGACGCTCAAGCGCGGCGGCGGACAAAGTTTTCTGCCCCTGCATGAAGAGCAGGCCAAAGAGGCGGAGTCGCTTTTCCAAACTCACAGCGCCATGAGCAGCGAAGATCCGCTCTTTGATCGCACATGGGCGGAGGCGTTAATCGCTGCCGGACTGGAACGGCTCTCGACAGATTACAAACGTGAGGCCAAGAAGAAGCTCTTCAACGAATTGAGGATTTTTATTGCCGGTGGCGCAGAACCACTGCCGAGTTACGCTGAGCTGGCAGTTCGGCTGGGCATAACGGAGTCAACACTACGCAGCCATGTCACCCGCCTGCGAGCGCGTTACCGCGAAGCGTTGCGCGCTGAGGTGCGCCAAACCGTGGAGACCGAAGCGGAGGTGGACGAAGAGTTGCACGACTTACTCCGTGTGCTAACGGAAGTTTAAGGGAGACGCGCCATGGCAACACCACTGGCATCTGGCGTTGTGGTCTGTTCGGTATGCAGCCAGCCGTTGAACGCGAAAGGCGACTGCCCGGCTTGTCTGCTTCGGACGGGCCTCGAGGAAACACTCGTCGAAACCAAACCGTCAGCGTTGGTCTTTGGCGACTTCGAGGTCGAGCAAGGCGCAGACGGCTCTTACTGGGAACTCGGTCACGGCGCCATGGGAGTGACCTATCTCGCCGTGGACAAAGTGTTGCGCCGCAGAGTGGCGTTGAAAGTGATCGACGTTCCAGCGGCCGCACGCGGCTCACAAGCTGTGCGCGAACGCTTTTTGCGTGAAGCCCGCGCCGCGGCAGCTCTCCGACATCCGAATGTGGCTGCGGTCTTCCAGTTCGGAACTTCCCCCGATAGCACTTACTGCTATTACGCGATGGAGCTAGTCGAGGGCGAAACCTTGGCGGCGCGCGTTCGGAGGGATGGTCCTCTTAAGGTGGAACTCGCTCTGGAAATTGCGATCCAAACTACGCGGGCATTGATGGCTGCGGCGGCCCAGAACTTGATCCATCGCGATCTGAAGCCGGGTAATATCATGCTAACGGCTGGTAACGCTGCGACGACGGAACTGGAAGTAAAAGTCATCGACTTCGGTCTGGCCAAGGCGATTGCCGATGCCGGAGGAGAGATGGATCTGACACATGGGGAATTTGTCGGCACACCGAGTTTCGCGAGCCCTGAGCAATTTGGAACTGGCCCGGTCGACGCGCGGTCGGATATCTATTCGCTAGGCGCCACGCTGTGGTTTGCGCTCACCGGATTGCCGCCACACTCCGGCAAAACGATCGAAGAAATTCGCGAGCGTCAAACCCGCGATGATCTGCCAATCGCGCAATTAGTTGCAAGGAAAGTTCCTGAACCGGTAGTGAAACTGCTGCGCTCCACGCTTGCCATCGATCCCAGCAAACGATCCGCATCGGCTCGAGAGTTGATGGAAGCCCTGGAATCCTGTCGCCGGAAAATTGGTGATCGTGTCGGGTTTTTCTACAAAGTAGCCGCGTTGATCGCGGTCGTGGCGACTGTCGCAACGACGTTGTTCATGCTCCAAGTAAATCGGCAGAAAATAACGTCCGCCGCTCCAGCGAACATTGCGCCATCGGCAGCCGCACTGACCGCGTTGCCAGAAAAATCGATTGCCGTGTTGCCGCTGGAAAACCTGAGCCCCGAAAAGGAGAACGAATTTTTTGCGGCTGGCGTCCACGATGAACTGCTCTCGGATCTCGCCAAGATCAAGGAGTTGAAAGTGATCAGCCGTACTTCGGTCATGCAGTATAAGAGCGGCACCACGCGCAACCTCAAAGAGATCGCTCAGCAATTAAGCGTCAATAACGTAGTGGAAGGCAGTGTGCGTCGGTCGGGAGACCGTGTGCGCGTTTCGGTGCAGCTAATCGATGCACGCAACGACACGCATCTTTGGGCTGAGCATTACGATCGCGATGTTGCAGACGTGTTTGCAGTTCAGACTGAGATCGCGCAGCAAATCGCCGACCAACTTAAGGCGAATCTCTCTCCCACAGAAAAAGCCGCGATTGCGGAACGGCCGACCGCCGATCTGGTGGCCTATGCCTACTATACGAAAGCCAAGGAAACCGACATCTACGCTAATTGGGAGGGTGCGGAAAATAAAAAAGCCGCGAACCAAAAAGTGGAACTGCTCGAAAAAGCCACGCAGCGCGATCCGAACTTTGTCCTCGCGTATTGCGCCCTGGCGAAAGCGCAGCTCGATGTTGAAAACTTCGAATTAGCAAAGAAAGCGGCAGATGCTGCGTTGCGATTGCGCCCGGACTTGGTTGAGCCTCATTTAGCGCTCGCCCGGTATTACTGGCTCGCTGCTGACTCTATTATTGGTGTTGACGAAGAGGCTTCCCGCGACCGGGTGCGTGATGAGTTGGCGATCGTTCGCCGCATGTCGCCAAATAATGCCGAAGCCCTTCTGATCGACGCGACGGTTGGCAGACACCAAAATCGCTGGGACGCGTCGCTCGCTAATCTCCAAAAAGCGAGCGAGCTGGATCCACGCAACGGTGAGGTCGCATACCGTCTCGAGCAGATTTATTTTGAGATGCGCCGCTACTCCGAGTTGGAACAATACATAAGGAAAAAGGCGCCGCCACGCGGCGCACTAGAGGATCCTTTCAATTGGCTAGCTATGATGAAGCTAGCGCAGGGTGATCCAGTCGCGGCTCAATCTCTTCTAGAACAAGTGCCGCCGGAGTATAGTCCGGGCGAATGGATTTGGGACATTCGATTTAAGACCGCCCTTTACCTGCGAGATTACGACGCTGCGAATCGGGTGATTGCTACTACTCCTGCGGATTGGGCTGAGGGACAGATTGCGCGTGCGCGCGGCGATAAGCGGAAGGCGCAGGTCGCGTTTGCAGCCGCGCGCGAGAAAATGGAAGCCCAACAGGGCGACAAACCCAAAGATGCAACGTACTTCGCGGGCGTTGCGAAACTTGATGCCGGGCTTGGCCGAAAAGAAGAAGCCATCCGCGAGGCGCGCCGCGCGGTCGAGCTCCAGCCGATTACTAAGGACTCCCTCAACGGTCCAGAGTGGGTTGCCAATCTGGCGCTGGTTTACGCATGGACAGGCGAGCGCGACGGCGCGTTCGAGCAACTCGAAAAAGTTGCGACGATCCCAGGATCTCTCGGATCGCCAACATACGGCGATCTCCTCTTGAATCCGTGCTGGGATGATTTGCGCGGTGGCAAGCGCTTCGACAAGATCGTTGCCGCAGCCAAGGCTGCCAGCAAATAGTTTCGGCTTTGAAAGTGGCGTTTTCACCCCGCGACCCCCGAGCCCGCCGCCGCGTGCGACGGCTAGCGGGCCATCGAATTACTTCGCCCTCTTTCTCCTTCTGATTACGGGCAGCTAATCAGCGGGCAATTACCTGGGGCGACCGGCACATCGATCCGTCTCGGCGCGCCCGCTGGAAAATCTGGAATGCGACCAGCTTCGAATTCAACGCAGATGTTGCAGCGGCGAACAATTCGCCGGACCATTAAACCAGCCGCCACGTTCCGCCTTCATTGTCGACGGCTCACCGATTAACATTCAAACGCGCGAAATATTGTCAGGCGAACCTCGACTGCGTGGTGTGGGCGCGTCCAAATTTTATTTTGCCTCCTGGGATCAGTTTTTCTCGCGGCTACCACTCGATGAGATTTAGCGTCGATGCGGAGCCGCTACATGCGGCCCCGCATCGCTCAGTGTCATTGGACTGGCTGGAAGAGGTGCTCGGCGATGCACCGACTAACGTCGCGTCCGAGGTTCGAGCCCTCCCTGGTAGAGTTCCGGAAGTGAAAGCCGGCCAGGACGCGGGCCAGTTCGACGTCCTTGACTGCGTCATGAAAGCCGCCGTACTGCCGGATCGTCCCGGTCACCCGGCTGTCAAGGGTGAAGGTGACCTTATCGGTCCCGAAGAATGCACGAAGCGCCTCCGCTACCGCGGAGCTGTGGAACGCATGCGCCGCTGGATACTCTGGATGGTTCGGCGTCGAGCGCAGCGGTTGCCAGGTAGGATCAGGCGTGGTCGCCGCGTTGCCGTCGGTGGCAGCCAGCGGGATCGCCTGATAAGGACGCCAGAACCAGTAATGGTACTTGGCTTCGAAGCCCGCGATCATGGCGTCGCCCCCAGAGACGTGCGCCATCGCCAACATCCGCGCCGTCTGCACGAGGTCGAGTCCGCGGCCGACGGCGAGGTTGAGCATGCCGTCGTTCCATTGTCTAAGATCGTGGTCGGTCCAGAAGAGCGCTTGGGCGGTCTGCGCGGGGGTGCGAGTCGCGCTGTCAAGTCGGCCCAGCTGCTTGACTTGATTGAAGTCCTCGGCGAACTCCTCGCTCGTTAGCGGACTGGGGCCATCGGGCCGGAACTGCGAGGCGCTCTCGAGCGCGAGCGGGAGGATTCCGGGCAGACGAAGACCAACAACTGAACCTGTGGGGTTGGGTTGCCATACGCCTGGCCCTGGAGGCGGCGGGTTGAGGTCCGCGAGCGTGGGGTTCGCGTCGCGGCCGTCGTGCGCTCGCAGGGCAACGATCGCCGTCGCGACCTGTGAGCCGATGTCGATCCCATTCGTCTTTGCTGCGCCATCGGGAATCAGGGCGAGGTAGTTCGCGTAGTCCGTATCGAGAATTAACTGCTGCGCGATTGTGAGGCCGAGTGCAGGCTGTAAGCCGATCAGCGTGTGATGGGCCGCGGTTGCGATGGCCGCTGCAGATGACGTGTCAGGCGGTGCGTGAAGCACGATCGCGTAGGGTTTATAGCCGCCCTCGATCGCGACTGCCGCGTCGTAGATTGCGGCGTGGACGATTCCCATGTAAACGGCTGCCTCGCCGGCCCCCTTATTCCCGTAGTTCTCCGCACCCGCGCTAGGTGGAACGATCGCTTTCCGCGCCTCAGTACTCCAGTAGATCACCGGTGCCGCCGACAGCTCGGAGGCCTGCGCCGCCGGCGCGCGCCCGATGACTAGCGCCAGTGCGATAATAAATGGTAGAACTGGTATTTTTTTGAAGTGAGTCAGTGGATTCATTGTTTTTCTCCCTTTCTTTTGGTTTAGTAGTTGGCTTTCATTGGGATAAAGCGAGAAAAAGCGATCAAAGTGATCATCTGAATTCAGATTTTTTTCGGAGACTGAGCTGTCGGCGATAAGCACGGCTGAATCTCCTTCTTGCGGCGAAGCTGGACACTTCTTTCCAGTTCAGCACTGGATTTCGAGCTGGCCCAGATACCAGATCCGCAGCGGCGTATTCGTGTGCAACAGATGTCGTCGGCGGCGTGGGAGCGAATCGCGATCGGTGGCGCTGAGCGCACCCACGCTAATCATCTGCGACAAACTTACCGGTTGCGCGCGCTCGATTCGCTCCATCTCGCTTGCGCCAAAAGCATGCTGGCCGATGTCTTCCTCACGACGGATGACGGCTTGTTGGCGGCCAGTCGCCGCATACCTACTCGTGAGTTTCCTTTCGTAATCGCCAATCCGATGACTTGGTTGACAGAGATATTGGCACGCGAATAAGTTCAACAATGCCTGCGATGACTGCGGAGCGCCTGCGCCAGGCAGGACTTGAAGCCCTGAGACGCGAACTCGGGGTGGGAGGGATGGTTCGTTTCATCCAGCAATTTGAGATGGGCAGTGGCGATTACACGACCCAGCGGTGGCAATGGTTGCCAGCAAATGCTGAGGTTGAAAGCCTCGCCGACGCTGTTGAACAAGCCACGAACAGGCAGTCGTAATTTACCGCGCGCAGGCTAGCCGCGCCAGCGACGCCCGCAGGCAGCTTCAGTCTCTCGAAGTGATCGTTCAGAATCAGATCTTCCGCCCAAGGCTTGCGCGTGCAGAAACCCCTAGCGGTGCTAGCATGTGAAAACGAGTATGGATGCTCCCTCGGTCTCTCAGCAGAGAGTGACCGAGCTCCTCACGCGATGGAGTAACGGGGACGACGCTGCCCTCGCGGAATTAACGCCGCTCGTCTATGAGGAACTCCGGCGCCTCGCTCATCGTCAGATGGGCGCAGAACGTCCCAACCACACATTGCAAACGACAGCGCTCGTCAACGAGGCTTATCTGCGTCTGGCCGACCATACCAATCTACGCTGGCAAAACCGCGCGCACTTCTTCGCTGTAGCTGCCCGAGCGATGCGCCGAATCCTGGTTACCTATGCAAGGAGTCAGCGCTCGCAAAAGCGCGGCGGCGGCGCGCTCAAGATGGAATTGGACGAAGCAGCGCTCGTGTCACCGGAGGAATCACAGGAAATTGTTGATCTCCACGAGGCATTGGAAAGACTGGCTACACTCGACTCAAGAAAAGCTCAAGTAGTCGAGCTAAAGTATTTTGGCGGGCTCAACTACGATGAAATGGCAGAAGTGCTCAAGATTTCACCTGTGACAGTGAGGCGCGACTGGAGATTTGCCAAGGCATGGCTGTACACGCAATTGCATAACGCCAGCTGACAGAAATGAGAGAAGTTTTTCAGGAGCCCGCGAATCACGCGAATGGACGCGAATATTAGAATGACGAAGCTCGAATGACGAATGACGAAGGAATGACGAACCCGGAAGCCATGGATGCGTGCGCCCACGATTCGTTTTGGGATGATGGCGCAGGACTTGTCCGCGAAGAACCAGATGCAAAACGCGTTTACGATTTGGAAGAACGAACGGCCCGATTTGGCGAAGCAATTATCGATTTTGCCAAGACAGTTCGACAAAATCCGGTAACCAATCGAATTATCACTCAGCTCGTTGGAGCCGGCACTAGTGTTGGCGCTAAC